>PVMS01125796.1_pt1 | contig 16592 bp, 16 predicted proteins | sample 1853461 | NCBI WGS metagenome assembly PVMS01 (sample SAMN08582032, study PRJNA380276) | Marine sediment metagenome, whole genome shotgun sequencing project. | isolation source: ocean sediment barecode stripped | collected 2017 | reverse complement strand
GGAGAATAAAATGGCGCTTCCCGATTTTTCTATGCGTCAGCTGCTTGAGGCTGGCGTTCATTTTGGTCACCAGACCCACCGTTGGAACCCGACGATGGGGCAGTACATTTTCGGCGACCGCAACAACATCCACATTATCGACCTGGCGCAGACCGTGCCGATGCTGCATCGGGCCTTGCAGGCGATCAGCGACACCGTTGCCGGAGGCGGCCGGATCCTGTTTGTCGGCACCAAGCGGCAGGCCTCCGATCCCATCGCCGATGCCGCCCGCCGGTCAGCGCAGTATTACGTCAATGCCCGCTGGCTCGGCGGCATGCTGACCAACTGGAAGACGATCTCCAATTCCATCAAGCGGCTAAAGGAGCTTGAGGAGATGCTGGAGGGCGACGTTCACGGCTTCACCAAGAAGGAGCGGCTGTCGCTGACCCGCGAACGGAACAAGCTGGATCGGGCGCTCGGCGGCATCAAGGACATGGGCGGGCTACCCAGCATGCTCTTCGTGATCGACACCAACAAGGAGGCGATCGCGATCAACGAGGCGCGCCGGCTGAAAATTCCGGTTGCGGCCATTCTCGATACCAATTGCAAGCCCGACGACATCGCCTTCCCGATTCCGGGCAACGACGATGCCGGCCGCGCCGTGGCGCTCTATTGCGATCTGGTCGCCCGCGCCGCGCTTGACGGCATTTCGCGCAGCCAGGCCGAATTGGGCGTGGATGTGGGCGCGGCCGAAGAAGTCACGGCCGAAGAGGCGCTCGCGGCCGAACCGGCAGCTGTCATCCTCGACGTAACGGCCAAACCGGAATCTCCGCCGGCATCGGAAGCGGAAGCCGCGCCCGGGCCGGAAGCCGCGCCTGAGCCTGATGCCAAGGCTGAAGTTGCGCCCGAAGCAGTGGCGAAACCCGACGCCGCGCCCGGGCCGGAAGCCGCGCCTGAGCCTGATGCCAAGGCTGAGGTTGCGCCCGAAGCAGTGGCGAAACCCGAAGCCGCACCCGAGCCCGAAGCCGCGCCCGAGCCCGAAGCCGCGGCGGAAAAACAGCCCGACGCGGCCCAGCCCCTGTTTTCTGCGCCGGAGGGCGATCCCGACGATTTGAAGAAGATTTCCGGCGTTGGTCCGGTTCTGGAAGGCAAACTGCATGCGCTCGGCATCACCCGGTTCAGCCAGATCTCGGCCTTTACCGCCAAGGAAGTCGCCGGCGTCGACGATGCGCTCGCCTTCAAGGGACGCATTGAGCGTGACGACTGGATCGGCCAGGCCAAGACCCTGGCCGCCGAAGCCGAGAAGGCCGCCTGACCGCCCAATTGACGGCACAATCGCTGCTGTGGGCGGCGCACCGGCTTTGGCGGAATACCTGAAACACGAGAACGAATGAGGACAGCATGGCCATCACGGCGCAGATGGTGAAGGAATTGCGTGAGAAGACCGGCGTTGGCATGATGGACTGCAAGAACGCCTTGCAGGAAAATGATGGCGACATCGAAGCGGCGATCGACTGGCTGCGGACCAAGGGTCTGGCCAAAGCCGCCAAGAAGGCCGGCCGGGTCGCAGCCGAGGGTCTGATCGGCATTGCCGATGGCGAGGGCAAGGCGGCGATCGTGGAACTCAACGCTGAAACCGATTTCGTCGCCCGCAACGACCAGTTCCAGGCGCTCGGTTCGGCCATCGCGGCGGCGGCGCTCGGGACGGATGGAACGCTGGGCGCGGTCGCGGCCGCTGAACTTCCCGGCGCCGGCAAGAGCGTGGAAACGGCGATCACCGATGCCATCGCCACGATTGGCGAGAACATGTCGCTCCGGCGCAGCGATGTCCTGAGCGTGGATACCGGCGTCGTTGCCAGCTATATCCATTCCGCCGTTGCCCCCGGACTTGGCAAGATCGGCGTCATCGTCGCGCTGGAATCGGCCGGCGACAAAGCCAAATTGTCGACTCTCGGCCGGCAGATCGCCATGCATGTCGCGGCGGCAGTCCCCTTAGCCGTCGATGTCGGCGACCTCGATGCCAGGACCGTCGACCGCGAACGCGCGGTGTTTGCCGAGCAGGCGCGCGAATCCGGCAAGCCGGAAAACATCATCGAGAAGATGGTCGAAGGCCGGCTGCGCAAGTTTTTCGAGGAATCGGTGCTGTTGAAGCAGCCCTTCGTCATCGATGGCGAAAATACCGTCGCAGCGGTGCTGAAATCGGCCGCGGCCGATATCGGCGCTCCGGTCGCTGTCGCCGGTTTCCTCGCCTACAGGCTCGGCGAGGGCATTGCGCGTGAGGAAAGCGATTTCGCGGCGGAAGTCGCCGCCGCCGCCGGTCACTGAAGGCGGCCGGCGACACTGCCGGCGCGCGGCCACGAAAATCAGGCCTTGCCGCAATCGTTGCGGTGGAATGAAACAGGCCGCCGGGTGACTTGCCGGCGGCCTTGTCGTATGCGGTTGTCGGCGGTGGATTCGGCTGCCGCCTGAAAACAGTGAGCAGCGCCATGGCGTCCAGGCCCATTTCCACCCGGCCCAAACCCACCCGGCCTAAACCCACCCGGCCTAAACCCAAACGTGTCTTGCTGAAACTTTCCGGCGAAGCGCTGATGGGCGATCAGCAATTCGGCATCGACGACAAGGCGGTCTCGCGCTTTGCCGCCGAAATCGCCGAAATTGCCCGCACAGGCACCGAATTCGCGTTGGTCATCGGTGGCGGAAATATTTTCCGCGGCATCGCCATTGCCGCCAAGGGCGTTGACCGGGTCACCGGCGATCACATGGGCATGCTGGCGACGGTCATGAACGTTCTGGCCATGGAGGCCGCTCTCGCCGGCGAAGGCATATCGGCCCGCGCCATGTCGGCGATCGGCATGCCCTCGATCTGCGAGACCTATGTCCACCGCATTGCCGCCAGGCACATGCGCAAGGGCCGGATCGTCGTCTTGGCCGGCGGCACCGGCAATCCCTATTTCACCACCGACAGCGGCGCCGCTTTGCGGGCGCTGGAGCTGGAATGCGATGCGCTGCTCAAGGGCACCCAAGTCGATGGCGTCTATTCCGCCGATCCGAACCGCGATCCCACGGCCAAACGCTATGACGAGGTCTCCTACCAGGAGGCCATCGGCCGCGGCCTGGCGGTAATGGATACGGCAGCCTTTGCCCTTGCCCGCGATAACGGATTGCCGATAATCGTTTACGACGCCCACAAACGGGGCGCATTGGCCGATATCGTCGCCGGAAAGCCGGTGGGTACGCTGGTATGCGCCGGATAACCGGACGGTTCGCCGGGCAGATGTCGCAATGCGCCCGGCCGTTAATTCGTGAGAGTGAATTTTTGGGGATTGGACAATGAGTGAGGGCAAAGTCGATCATCGCGATCTCGACCGCCGGATGGATGGCGCGGTATCGGTACTCAAGACCGAACTGTCCGGGCTGCGGACCGGCCGTGCATCGGCCACTCTGCTCGACCCGGTAATGGTCAACGCCTATGGCTCGCAAATGCCGATCGGCCAGGTCGGCACGGTCAGCGTGCCGGACGCGCGGATGCTGTCCGTTCAGGTCTGGGACCAGTCCCTTGTCAACGCGGTCGACAAGGCTATCCGCGACGCCGATCTCGGCCTCAATCCGATGGTTGAAGGCAATGTGCTCAGAATCCCCATCCCCGAACTCAACGCCGAGCGCCGCCAGGAAATGGTCAAGATAGCCCACAAATACGCCGAGCAGGCGCGGATCGCGGTCCGCCATGTCCGCCGCGACGGCATGGACAAGCTCAAGCGGCTGGAAAGGGACAGCGAGATCGGCAAGGACGAAAGTCATGACCAGGGCGAGGAAATCCAGAAGATGACCGACCGGCATATCGCCACGATCGATGAAATAACCGAATCCAGGGAACAGGAGATAATTCAGGTCTGAGCGCCCGCCAGCCTGACGGAACATGGCCGTCCAAGCCAGCCAGATCGAACCCTCGAACGTAGCGCCGCGCGCGCCGCGGCACGTTGCCATCATCATGGACGGCAACGGGCGATGGGCCCGCGCCCGCGGATTGCCGCGCGGCGAGGGGCACAGGCGCGGCGTTGAATGCGTCCGCAAGGCCGTGCGATTCGCCGGCCGGCGCGGCATCGAAATCCTGACCATATTCAGCTTCAGTTCCGAGAACTGGTCGCGGCCGGATGACGAGATCCGCGATCTCCTCAATCTTCTGCGCGTCTTTATCCGCAAGGACCTGGCGGAACTGGTGACCAACAATGTCCGCATCCGGGTGATCGGCGAGCGGGCCGATTTGCCGGCCGACATTCTCGCCCTGATCACCAAGGCCGAGGACGATACCGCCGCCAATACTGGACTGCTGCTCGTCGTCGCGTTCAATTATGGCGGCCGCGACGAAATCGCCCGCGCCTGCCGCAAGCTTGCCGAAAAAGTCGCCCGCGGCGAATTGTCCGCCGATCAAATCGACAAGGCGCGCCTGGCCGGTGAACTGGACACCCATGATCTGCCCGATCCCGATCTGATCCTGCGCACATCCGGCGAAAAGCGGATCAGCAATTTCCTGCTCTGGCAGGCGGCCTATTCCGAATTTGTTTTCCTGGATGTGTTCTGGCCAGAATTCGGCGACGATCAGTTCGAGGCGGCGATCCGCGAATATGCCTGCCGCGACCGCCGCTATGGAAATGTCGGCCGTGGCTGACAGCGCCCTGCCGGAACCGGACCGCGCGCGCGAACCGGATCGATCGACTGCCCGGCCGCAATCGTCTGAACTGGGCCGGCGTATCGTTTCCGCCGTGATACTGGCGACGATCGCGATCGTCGCCTTGTGGATCGGCGGTTGGGTTTTCACGATTTTCGTCATTGTGCTGGCGGCAATCGGCTTGCGGGAATGGACGGACATTTGCGGCGCCGCCGATCCGCCATGGCTGCGCATTTGCTTCATTGCCGCCCTGGTGCTCGGCCTGGCCCTGGCCCATATCGGCAATTTTTCCTGGGCGCTGGCGCTGCTTGCCGGCGCGGCTGCCCTTGCGCTGGGCATCGCTTGTGTCCAGCGGGCTTTTGGCTGGACCGCGCTCGGGATCGTCTATGTCGCGATACCCTCGATCGCGCTGATCGCCTTTCGGCAAGAGGGGCCGGAGGGCCTGCCGATCATCGTCTTCGTGGCGCTGATCGTCTGGGCGACCGATATCGCCGCATATTTTGGCGGCCGGGCGATCGGCGGGCCGAAGCTGTGGCCGCTTGTGTCGCCGAAAAAAACCTGGTCCGGCGCCGCCACCGGCCTGGCCGGCGCCATTGCCGTCGCGCTGATGTTCACGGCGATGGCCGGGACTGGAAATTGGCTGGCCGCTCTCCTTCTTGCGCTGCTTCTTTCGGTCGGCGCGCAGGCCGGCGATCTTGCCGAATCAGCGTTCAAGCGGCGCTTTGGCGTCAAGGACTCAGGCACGATCATACCCGGTCACGGCGGTGTTCTGGACCGGGTCGATGGTCTGTATGTCGCACTGGCGCTCGCCGGGCTGCTGGCGGTCATGAATGCGCCGCTGTTTCTGGCGGCGTTTCACGAAAGCCTGTCATGAGCGCCCGGCTGATCACCATACTGGGTGCGACCGGTTCCATCGGCGACAGCGCCGCCGACATCATCGCCCGCGATCGCGACCGCTTTGCCGTCCATGCCGTCACCGCCAAGGGCAATGCCGCCGCGCTGGCCGAACGTGCCCTGGCGCTCGGCGCCAGAAAGGCGGTTGTCGCCGACGAACAGGCCCTGCCGGCCCTGCGCGAGGCGCTCGCCGGCACTCCGATCATGGCAGTGGCGGGGGCGGCGGCGCTTGAAGAGGCCGCGGCCGATCGCGTCGATATGGTGATTTCGGCGATCGTTGGCGCCGCCGGCGTCAGGCCGACGGCCGCCGCGGTCAGGGCCGGCAACGATATCGCGCTTGCCAACAAGGAATGTCTGATCTGCGCCGGCGCAGCCTTCATGAAACTGGTGCGCGACAATGGCGTCACCCTGTTGCCGGTCGATTCAGAACACAACGCCCTTTTCCAGCTGATCGCGGGCCGGAACGCCAGCGATATCCTCACCTATACGATCACCGCGTCGGGCGGTCCGTTCCGCACCTGGCCGGCCGACCGTCTGGCGGCGGCCACCCGCAAGGAGGCGCTCGCCCATCCGACCTGGTCGATGGGCGACAAGTTGACGATCGATTCCGCCACGCTGATGAACAAGGGCCTGGAACTGATCGAGGCCATGCACCTGTTCGGCCTGCCGCCGGAAAAGCTTGATATCCTCGTCCATCCCCAATCGGTCGTCCATGCCCTGACGACCTTTGTCGACGGATCCGTGCATGCCGAAATGGGCGCGCCCGACATGCGCCGGCCCATCGCCTATTGCCTGCACTGGCCCGACAGGTGCGGCTGGGCGCCGGCAACGCTCGATTTGGCGAAGGTCGGCGAACTGACCTTTGAGCCGCCGGACCCGGACAGGTTCCCGGCCTTGCGGATCGCCCGTGAGGCCATGCAAAGGGGTGAAGGCGCGCCAACGGTGCTCAACGCCGCCAACGAAGTGGCGGTCGATGCTTTTCTGCGTGGCGGCTTGGGTTTTACGCTCTTGCCCGCTATTGTCGAGCAGACTATTGCAAGAGCGGATTCGCGCGGTTTGCTGAGTGAGCCGGCGACGATTGGCGATGCGCTGGAACTGGACAGCCAAAGCCGCATCATCGCGCGCGGCGAACTGGAAAAACGGTTCGCCGCGGCAAGTTGAAATCAGAAGTCTGGGAGACGGGGTCTCATGCCCGAATTTGTCGCAGTAATCGGCGATGTTCTGCTGAACAATGTCCTGTCCGTTTTTCTGGTGCTCATGCTGGTCGTGTTCATTCACGAACTCGGCCACTTCCTGGTTGGCCGCTGGTGCGGTGTCCAGATCCAGGCATTCTCCATCGGCTTCGGCAAGGAACTGTTTGGCTACAATGACAAATACGGCACGCGCTGGAAGCTGAGCGTCATCCCGCTTGGCGGCTATGTCAAATTTGTCGGCGACGAAAACGCCGCCAGTCTGCCCAAGGCGTCCGGGCAACCGGAAGCAGATCGGGACACAACCCTGTTCCACAATGCCAGCGTCTGGAAGCGGACGGCCGTCGTCGCCGCCGGCCCGGTCGCCAATTTCATCCTGGCGATCGCCATTTTCGCCGTTGTCTTTGCAACGCTGGGGCGGCCCGTCACGGCGCCACGCGTCGATACATTGATGCCTGGCGGCGCCGCCGAAGCCGCCGGTTTCCTGCCCGGTGACATGATCGTGGAGATCGACGGCAAGCCGATTGAATCGTTTTCGCAGATTCAGCAGATCGTCACGCTGGCCGCCGGCAATGTCCTGACCGTCATCGTTGACCGGGACGGCGAATTAATCACGCTGACGCCGACGCCTGAGCGTCGCGAGATGCCCGATGGCCTCGGCGGCACCCATCGGATCGGCGTACTCGGCATCACCCGCAACATGGGAGAAGGCGACCTTGTCTACAAACAGTTCGGTCCGCTTCAGGCCATAGCGGAGGGCGTCAGGGAAACAGGCCATATCATCGAACGCACGATGACCTATGTCGGGCGGCTGCTTTCCGGGCGCGAGACGGCCGATCAGCTCAGCGGGCCGATTCGTGTCGCCCAGGTGTCCGGTGTCATTTGGGTATCGGGGGGCTTGCCGGCGCTGCTGCAATTGAGCGCGATCCTTTCCGTCAGCATCGGCTTGATCAATCTGTTTCCCGTTCCCATGCTCGATGGCGGCCATCTGGTTTTCTACGCGATCGAGGCGATTCGGGGCCGGCCTGTCAGCCAGCGGGCGCAGGAGATCGGATTTCGCATCGGTCTTGCGCTGGTCATCATGCTCTTTGTTTTCGTGACCTTTAACGATATCGTTAGACTTGCAGGCATTTAACGGTCGTTGCGGAAAGGTCACTGTAATTCAGAAATCATTCGGCCGAGCCTCTTAAGCGGTTGAAAATGCGCGTAAAGATTGCGATACGGTAGACAGACAGGCATGAGTTCCCTGAAGCTTTGTGGGGCAGGCTTCATCGATCGAGAGACCGGGCAATAACGGCACATGACAAACGAGTATCCCCGCGGCCATATCGGCACTGTATTGTTCGCCATCGCCGCTCTTATGCTGCTGAGCCTTGCCACTCCGGCCGGCTTCATATCCCAATCGCAGGCGGCGACCGTCAGCCGCATATCGGTTGTCGGCAACCAGCGCGTCGATGCTGAAACAATCGGCGCCTATCTGCGCGTCCAGCCCGGCGACAGTTTTGGCGACGCGGAAATCGATGCTTCACTGAAAGCGTTGTTCGAAACCGGCCTGTTTTTCAAAGTCGATATCCAGCAGCGCGGCGGCGTGCTTGTCGTCACCGTCGTTGAAAATCCGATCATCAACGAGATCGCTTTTGAGGGGAACAAGAAATACAAGGACGCGCAGCTGGATTCAACGATCCTGTCGCGTCCGCGTGGCGTTTTCACCCGCACCCGCGTACAGGCCGACGTTCAGCGCATTCTGGAACTTTATCGGCGAACCGGCCGGTTTCAGGCCTCCGTTGTACCCAAGGCGATCGATTTGCCGCAAAACCGGGTCAACCTGGTCTATGAGGTCACCGAGGGACCGCAGACCAATGTGTCGCGCATCAGTTTCATCGGAAACCGAGCGTTCAGCGACGGCAAACTTCGCAATATCGTCGCTACCAAGCAGAGCGGCATGTTCGGCTTCCTGCGCTCCAGCGATACCTACGACCCGGACCGCCTGTCGGCCGATGAGGAGAAGTTGCGCCGCCACTACCTGAACCGCGGCTACGCCGACTTTCAGGTTGTCTCCTCGATCGCCGACTTCGACCGCGAGCGCAACGTCTTCTTCATATCCTTCACCCTGGACGAGGGCGAGAACTATTCCTTTGGCTTCATCGATGTCGACACCATCATTCCCGGCGTCGACGTCGCTTCGCTTCTGAAGCTCGTGGAGACCCGCGAAGGCGCCAAATATTCCAGCAAGGCCGTGGAACGGTCGCTGGAGGCGCTGACGATCGAGATGGCGACATCCGGCTATGCATTCGCCCAGGTCCGTCCGCGCATCGATCGCGATCCGGAGGCCCGGACCATCGGTGTTACCTATGTCATCGACGAGGGGCCGCGCGCCTATATTGAGCGCATCAACATTGTCGGCAACACGCGCACCCGCGATTATGTTGTTCGCCGCGAATTCGAGATTTCCGAGGGCGACGCCTTCAATCGGGTGCTGATCGACAAGGCCGAGCGGCGGCTCAAGGCATTAGGCTACTTCAAGGTCGTGCGGATCACGACGGAACCGGGGTCTGCCGGCGACCGGGTCATCGTCAACGTCATTGTCGAGGAACAGGCGACCGGCGAACTGTCCTTCGGCGCCGGGTATTCGACCAGCGAGGGCATCATTGGCGATATTTCCATCACCGAGCGCAATTTCCTCGGCCGCGGCTATGTCGTCCGCGCCGCGATCGGCGGCGGTCAGGACTCCCGCACTTATGAATTCGGCGTCACCGATCCGCAGTTTCAGGGACGCGATGTTTCGGCCGGCTTCAATATTTTTCGCCGGGATTTGGGTGAAAACGACTTCCGCAGCTACGATTTCGAAACGACCGGCGGCGGCTTCATCTTTGGCCTGCCGATTACCGACAATTTCACGGTTACGACGGGCTATAAGATTGAATTCCAAAGCGTAACTATCCCGGGGTCTACCGGCGCGCCTTTCCCGTTTAATTGCCCCGGCCTTGGCGTGTCGCTGGCCATCTGCCAGGTGGAAGGCGATTCCGTCGTATCGTCGGTCTTGTACTCGCTGATTTACGACACGCTCGATTCCAGGAGCGATCCGCATGAGGGCCTCTACGCCAGGTTCAACCAGGAATTTGCCGGTGTCGGCGGCGACGTCAATTACCTCAAGACGACCAGTCAGGCCTCCTATTATCGTGAAATCATGCCGGAATCGGGCATCGTCGGAATGCTCAAGGTTCAGGGCGGCCATATCATTGGTACTGGCGGCGGCGGCGATGTACGGCAGACCGACATATTCTTCAAGGGCGGCGAATCGGTGCGCGGCTTCAAATCATCAGGCTTCGGTCCGCGTGACTCCGTGACCGGCGATGCGCTTGGCGGCAATATCTATGTTGCAGGCACCGCCGAAATCGTATTCCCGTTTCCGCTCCTTCCCCCTGAACTCGGTTTCCGCGGCGCCGTATTTGCCGATGCCGGCACGCTGTTCGCCACGTCCGACCAGGTCAGCTCTTGGAACAGCATCTTAGTGTTTCCGATTGGTGATGCGACAGATCCGTCCCTTCGCTCGTCCGTCGGCGCCTCGATTCTCTGGCAGTCGCCGGTTGGACCTATCCGCATGGATTACGGCTTTGTACTCTCCAGCGAGGTCTACGACGTTGAACAGGCATGGCGGTTCGGCGGCGGAACCCGTTTCTGATACGTCCTGGGCAGCGTCCTGAGTCGCCCGATCCGACCGCCGGGATGTAAAGCAATGTCCGAATCGCGTTTTTTCCCGACACCCGAACCGATCACGCTTGCCGAGGCGGCGCGGCGCGTTGACGCCGATCTGGTACGCGGCGACGGCGCGGCACTGATAACCGGCCTTGCGCCGCTCGATACAGCCGGGCCTGGCGAAATCACCTTTCTGGACAATCCCAAATACGCCGAACGGCTGGCGACGACCAAGGCCGCCGCCTGTCTGTGCGCGCAGCGTTACATCGATCGGGTCCCCGACAATGTCGCCGCGCTGCAATCGCCGGAGCCGTACCGGGCCTATGCGCAGCTACTGGCCAGTTTTTTTCCACAAGCGCTGCGTTTTGGCGGCGCCTATGACCGATCGCAAGACGGCACCGCCGCGGCGGCAACGGTTCATCCATCCGCTCGGCTGGAGACCGGCACGCGTATCGAGCCGGGAGTGGTCATCGGCGAAGGCGCCGAAATCGGCGAAGGCACGATCATCGGCGCCAATACCGTCATCGGGCCATTCGTCGCGATTGGCCGCAATTGCTCGATTGCCCCCAATGCGGTGATCGTCCATGCGCTGATCGGCGACGGCGTGATCATCCATCCCGGCGTCATGATCGGCCAGGATGGCTTCGGATTTTCGATGGGCACCGGTGGACATCTAAAAATCCCCCAGATCGGCCGCGTCATCATTCAGGACGATGTCGAGATTGGAGCCAATACCACGATCGACCGCGGCACTCTCAAGGATACGGTTATCGGCGAGGGCACGAAGATTGATAATCTGGTACAAATTGCCCACAACGTCGTGATGGGCCGCCATTGCGTCATCGTCGCACAATCGGGCATCGCGGGCTCAACCGAGCTTGGCGACTTTGTGGTTATGGGCGCTCGCTCGGGAACGGCCGGGCACATCAAGGTCGGCGCCGGCGCCATGCTCGCCGGCTGCGCCGTGGCCAAGGACGATGTCCCCCCCGGTGCGCGTTATGGCGGCATTCCCGCCAAGCCCATGGCCGAGTGGGCACGCGAACTGGCGGCATTGAAAAGGCTCATCCGGCGCGGGTCGAAATGAATAGCGGCGGCGGGCCCGATTTGGCGGAAGCAGCTGCTGGGCCGAAACCGCCGGCAGAGCAAGACAGTCGACAGGCACGGACCGGAATCGATATGCAAACCAAAACCGAACTGGGCGCAATTGACATCCATCGCGTATTGAAACTGCTGCCGCACCGCTATCCGTTTTTAATGATCGACAAGATCACGGACATCGACGGCGACAAAAGTGCGATCGGCATCAAGAACGTCACGATCAATGAGCCGCATTTCCAGGGTCACTTCCCCGACTTTCCGGTCATGCCCGGTGTCTTGCTGGTCGAAGGCATGGCGCAGACCGTCGGTGCCCTGGCCGTTTTCGTCCATGATGAACTGGCATCGCCGCCGGTTGTCTACATGACGACCATCGACAAGGTGAAGTTCCGCAAGCCGGTCGTTCCCGGCGACACGGTCGAATTTCACGTCACCAAGCTGAAATCCCGGGGCACCATGTGCTGGTATCGAAGCGAGGCGAAGGTCGATGGCGTCATTGTCGCCGAAGGCGAGGTGGGCGCCATGCTGGTGGATCAATAGCCGATGGCCGAAATTCATCCGACCGCTGTGATCGAGGCCGGCGCCGAGATTGCCGCGGATGTAACAATTGGGCCTTACTGTGTGGTTGGCGACAAGGTCCGCATCATGTCAGGCGTCCGCCTGCATGCGCATATCGTCGTATCGGGGGTCACGACGATCGGCGAAAACACCGAGATCTTTCCCTTTGCCTCAATTGGCGCGGCGCCGCAGCATGTCCATTACGCCGGTGAGGATACCCGTCTGGAGATTGGCCGAAATTGCCTGATCCGCGAATATGCAACAGCCAATCCGGGAACCGTCCATGGCGGCGGACTGACCGTAATCGGCGATGGCTGCACGCTGATGATGGGCGCTCATGTCGCCCATGACTGCCGGCTGGGCGAGGGCGTCATGCTGGTGAACAACGCCACGCTCGGCGGCCATTGCGTGGTTGGCGATTATGCGATTATCGGAGGCCTTGCCGCGGTTCAGCAGTTTGTCCGGATCGGCGAATATGCATTCATTGGCGGCGTGACGGCCGTTGTCAGCGACGTCATTCCCTATGCCATGGTGCTGGGTGACCGGGCCCATATGGGCGGTCTCAACATTGTCGGCATGAAGCGCCGGGACATGCCGCGCCAACAGATCCATGCTCTGCGCAGCGCCTATCGGCGACTGTTTTCCGGTGAGGGCACCATGAAGGATCGCATCGAGGAGGTCGCGCGCGCCTATGCCGGAGACGACAACGTGCAGCGCATTATCGGGTTCCTGCGCGCCAGCGGCGATCGCCCCGTGACCAGGCCGAAGCCCAGCCGGGAAAGCTGACCGGCGCCATGGCGGACAAGCGGGCGGGCTGTTCGATCGCCATTCTGGCGGGTAGTGGCGATCTGCCCCCTCTTCTGGCCGAGGCGGTCCGGCACGCCGGCGACGAGCCGGTTATTTTCCCGATCGCCGGCGAAGCCGATATCGCCGACTTTGCCGGGTTCACCGCCCATGAATACCGTTGGGGCGAGATCGGCGGCCTGTTCCGGCTAATCCTTGGCGCCGGCTGCAGGGAGGCCGTGTTCATCGGCGGCATCGCCAGGCGTCCCGATTTCAGGGCGATCCTTCCCGATCTCGGCGGCCTGCTGTTGCTGCCGCGCATTCTCAAGGCGCTGCGCCGCGGCGATGACGGCGTGCTTTCGGAAATCGCCGGCATGTTTGCCGAAAAAGGCGTCAAGCTTGTCGGCCCGCTCACCGTCGCGCCCGAACTCGCCCTGCCCGAGGGCCTGGTCGCCGGCAACAATCCGGCGGCTGATTTGCGGGCCGATATGGAGCGGGCCGCCGAAGCGGCGCGGGCCATTGGCAGGCTGGATATCGGTCAGGCTGCCGTCGCCGTCGATGGCCGGGTTGTCGCCCTGGAAGGCGCGGAGGGAACCGATGGCCTTTTGGAGCGGGTTGCTGACTTGCGGGTTGCCGGGCGTATCGCCAAAAGCGGCGGCGTTCTGGTCAAATGCATGAAGCCGACCCAGGATCCCCGGCTCGATCTGCCCGGTATCGGACCGCGAACCGCCACCGCTGCACGGCGCGCCGGTCTTGACGGTGTCGCCGGCGAAGCGGGCAGGGCGCTGCTGGCCGGCCGCGCCGAGACGCTTGCCGCGTTTGACGAGGAAGGGCTTTTCCTCATTGGCCTGCCGTATCCGCGCGGTGAAACGGGCGCCGGTGACGATGGCTGAAAACCCACTGAAAGTGGCCCTCATCGTCGGCGAGGAATCGGGCGATCTGCTCGGCGCCGGTCTGATCGACGCCATTCGCGCCCGCCACCGCCAGGCGCAATTCATCGGCGTTGCCGGCGAGCGGATGATCGCCCGCGGCATGCCGACCCTGTTCCCGGTCGCCGACATTTCGGTGATGGGATTTGCCGCCGTTATCGGCCGTTTGCCGACGATTATTGGACACATCCGGCGCACGTCGCGCGAAATCGTGGCTGCCCGTCCCGATATGCTGGTCATCATCGACAGCCCCGGCTTCACCCACTCGGTCGCCGAAAGAGTGGCGCGCCAGCTACCGGATTTGCCGATCATCGATTATGTCTCCCCCTCGATCTGGGCCTGGAAGCCCTGGCGGGCGCGGCGCATGGCCAACATCATGGACCACGTCCTGGCATTGCTGCCCTTCGAGCCCGCCGTTCACGAACGGCTCGGCGGCCCGCCCTGCACCTATGTCGGCCATCCGCTGATCGAGCGGCTTGACGATTTGCGCCCGGCGCCCGGGGAGCGGCCACCGCTGCCGGCCGAACCGACGCTGCTGGTGCTGCCTGGCAGCCGCCGGAGCGAGATTCGCCGGCTCATGGCGCCGTTCGGCGCCGCAATCGCCGATCTGGCGGCGGCCCGGGCGCGTGACGGTCTCGCCGCGCCGAGGGTCGTCCTGCCGGCCGTTGCGCATTTGAGCGATGAAATTGCCGAACGCGCCGCCGCATGGCCGCTCAAGGCGAAGATCGTCATCGGCGAGGCGGCGAAATTCGCCGCCTTGCGCAGGGCCCATGCCGCTTTGGCCGCCTCTGGCACGGTGACGCTGGAACTGGCGCTGTCCGGCGTGCCGATGATTGTCGCCTATCGGTCGGATTTCTTCGTCCGCATGCTAAAACCGATGTTCAAGATGACAACGATTGTGCTGGCCAATCTGGTCATTGGCGAGAACGTCGTGCCCGAGTTCATCAATAGTGAGATTTCAGCGCAAGTCCTGTCGCGCGAACTGGCGCCGCTTCTGCGCGAGACCGACGCGCGCGCCCGGCAACTGGCCGGTTTTTCCAGGCTCGACGAACGGATGGCCTTGCCCGATGGATTGGCGCCGAGCGAGAAGGCGGCGGCCATCGTTTTGGACCTTGCCGCCGCTCGCCGCGCCGCCGGTCAAACGCGCTTGGACAGCGGCACGTAATCGCGCTGCGTCGCGCCGGTATAGAGCTGGCGCGGACGGCCGATGCGCTGGTTCGGATCCTCGACCATTTCCTTCCACTGCGCGATCCAGCCGACCGTTCGCGCGACCGCAAACAGCACCGTGAACATGTTATCCTGGAAACCGAGCGCTTTCAGCGTGATGCCGGAATAGAAATCGATATTGGGATAAAGCTTCTTTTCGATAAAATAGGCATCCGTCAGCGCGATCCGCTCCAGTTCGATCGCCACTTCCATCAGCGGATTTTCACGGATGCCCAGTTCCCCCAGAACCTCGTGACAGGTCTTCTGCATGATCCGCGCCCGCGGATCGTAATTCTTGTAGACCCGGTGGCCGAAGCCCATCAGCCGGAACGGATCGTCGCGGTCCTTGGCCCGCTCGATGAATTCGGGGATGCGCTCGGCGGTGCCAATTTCCTCCAGCATGCTCAAGGCTGCTTCATTGGCGCCGCCATGGGCCGGACCCCACAGACAGGCAATGCCGGCCGCGATGCAGGCGAACGGATTGGCGCCGGACGAACCGGCAAGCCGCACCGTCGATGTGGAGGCATTCTGCTCGTGGTCGGCGTGCAGGATGAAGATGCGGTCCACGGCGCGCGCCAGCACCGGATTGACTTCATAATCCTCGCACGGCACGGCAAAGCACATGCGCAGGAAATTGGAGGCGAGATCGAGGTCGTTCTTCGGATAGACGAACGGCTGGCCGATCGAATATTTGTAGGCCATCGCCGCGATCGTCGGCATTTTCGCGATCATCCTGAGCGAGGCGACCATTCGCTGATAGGGATCGGAGATGTCGGTTGAATCGTGGTAAAACGCCGACAATGCGCCGACCACGGCGACCATGATCGCCATTGGATGGGCGTCGCGGCGAAAGCCGGTGAAGAAACGCGACACCTGCTCGTGGATCATCGTGTGGTGGGTGACGCGGTAGTCGAAATCGACCTTCTGCTCCTTGGTTGGCAATTCGCCGTAAAGCAGCAGGTAGCAGGTCTCCAGGAAATCGCCGTGCTCGGCCAGTTGCTCGATCGGATAGCCGCGATAGAGCAGCAGGCCTTCATCGCCATCGATATAGGTGATTTTCGATTCGCAGGAGGCCGTCGACGTATATCCGGGGTCGTAGGTGAACATCCCGGTATCGCCGTAAAACGAATTGATATCGACGACCGCGGGACCGATCGTCCCCGGCATAATGTCCATATCGTAGGTCTTGTTTCCGATCGTCAGTCTGGCCTGCGAACCGCTCATACTATTCCCCTTGCCTTGGATGGCACGGGAGATGCCGCATGCATGTCGGTCGCCGTTTTGACGCGTTTGCCTGAGAACCCGTGCCAGAAGATCTGATGCGGTTGCCTAGCCGCTTTTACGCTGCACTGCAAGATGACCAAAAAACGCAGGGGCAGGCCGGTTCACTGTGCCTGATCGCGGATGCGGGCGAGGCTTTCCTCACGTCCAAGAACGGCCAGAACATCGAAAATCCCGGGCGATGAGGTGCTGCCGGTCAGCGCGGCGCGCAGCGGCTGCGCGATCTTGCTCCGATGCCGCATGCATGTCGGTCGCCGTTTTGACGCGTTTGCCTGAGAACCCGTGCCAGAAGATCTGATGCGGTTGCCTAGCCGC
>PVMS01162975.1_pt1 | contig 16597 bp, 18 predicted proteins | sample 1853461 | NCBI WGS metagenome assembly PVMS01 (sample SAMN08582032, study PRJNA380276) | Marine sediment metagenome, whole genome shotgun sequencing project. | isolation source: ocean sediment barecode stripped | collected 2017 | reverse complement strand
TAAAAAAATGATCATTTTGGGTTAAAATTACTACTTTCATCTTGATCGTGGCCTATTTATAAATTCGAAAATTTTCGTAGGGTATTTTAAAAGCACCTGTCAGAGGATAAATTTAACATGCTTGTTAATACCGAGCCCAAGCCGAAAACTGTGAGCCTGGTTGAGCTTATTGAACAGGCCAAAAAGAGGACTTCGTAAAATATTCGGGTTAAGGAGGCTGTGTTGATTATTAAAGATCTTGTAGTTGGACCGCTTATGGCAAACTGTTTCATTTTCGGGTGTAAAAAAACCAGAGAAGCTGTAGTTATAGATCCCGGTGGTGATGCCGATAGAATTCTGCTGTCACTTGCCGATTCCGAATTGGAAGTAAAATATATCATCAATACTCACGGTCATTTTGACCATGTTAGCGGAAACGGGAAAATGAAGGATGCAACCGGCGCCGATATTCTAATCCATCCACTTGATGCCCCCATGCTGGACATGCTTTCATCTAATGCCGCTGTTTTCGGGATTTCAGTAGAAAACTCGCCGCCCTGTGATCAGACCATAGAAGAAGGTGAAACAATCTCCTTTGGGAACATCTCACTAAAAGTTACTCATACTCCCGGACATACGCCGGGTGGTATTTCTCTTTATACGGATGGAATTGTTTTTGTGGGAGACACGCTTTTTGCCGGTTCCATCGGACGCACCGATTTTCCCGGGGGAGATTTCGACACTTTAATATCGAGTATTAAGACAAAGCTTTTCGACATGGAAGATGACGTGAGGGTCCTTTCCGGGCATGGCCCGGAAACCAGCATCGGCAGGGAAAAGCGTTTTAATCCCTTTGTGGGTCAATTTTAGTAATATATAGTCCTGTTGCTTCAAAATATCATAACAACTAACCCGGACTTTCGGGCTAAAAGGCTCCTAACTGACACTTATTTATTTTTATCTGCATAAGTTCGCAGACGCTACTGATTTCCATTTTATGAACTTTGAATCGGGATGCTATGCCCCACGCACTTTGGCATGATAGCCTCCCATCGACTAATGCATCAGTAACCGAATCTTTTAAATCCTGGCTTACTGACTTTTTAGGCTGTACTATCTTTTTTTGAGGCTTATGCCCAAACAATCCCAGCTCGCATTTTACCAGCTTTACATTAAGCAGGTCAGCTGTCACACCTACCGCATCCGGTGAAACCTGTAGTTCCTCTGCAATTTCAAATGCAACAGCACAGGCAAGCTCACTGTTTTTAATACGTCTTAATATTTTATCTTCAATCAAGCTATCCGGTTTTGCATTAGGTCCGTATTTTTCCGCAAATTTTTTGCCACTAGGAAAAGCCATTACATTGCTCCTTTCAAGATCCATTTTGTCAGATGATTATACTGAAATATTTTAGGAAAAACAATTGTAAAGCACTAAGTCTCTATAGTTGTTCTCAAAAATATGTTCCGTTTGTAAAGTGATTGGTTTGAAGAATTTAGGTTGAACTTAAAGGAACTGTATGTTATTAATATAGATTTTGAGAAATATTGAAACCCATCCTCTTTTATCGCAAACTATAATGTCTTTTTTAATTAAACGCAAAAAAACACGACAGATTATGGTTGGAAATGTAAAGGTCGGCGGTGCGGCGCCTATTGCCGTGCAGTCCATGACAAATACATTTACCCATGATATTGCGGCCACGATTTCTCAGATAAAGCGTTTGGAAAAAGCAGGTTGTGAAATTGCAAGGGTGGCCGTACCTGATCAGGAGGCGGCTGCGGCAATTTCTTCCATAAAACAAAAGATTTCTATTCCGATTATAGCAGATATCCATTTTGACTACCGTCTGGCCATAGGTTCTGTAAAGGCTGGAGCTGACGGGCTGCGGTTAAATCCCGGTAATATCGGTAGCATAAAAAAAATTAAAGCTGTTGTTGACTGCGCAAAATCGTATAATATCCCTATTAGAATCGGGGTTAATTCAGGCTCCCTTGAAAAGGATATCTTAAAAAAATATAATGTCGCAAGTGCGGAAGCCATGGTTGAAAGCGCCATGCGTCATATTGAATTGTTTAAGTCATTCGACTTTCACAATATAAAGGTTTCAATAAAGGCCTCTGATGTACAACGTACCATAGACGCTTACAGGCTTCTTTCCTCAAAAACAGATCTTCCGCTTCATGTTGGTGTGTCTGAAGCAGGAGGGCTTTATTCCGGAATCGTCAAGTCATCCCTTGGTATTGGAATGCTGCTTGCAGAAGGCATCGGGGATACAATTCGTGTCTCCTTGACCCGAGACCCGGTTGAAGAGGTAAGGGTAGGATACGAAATACTTAAAGCGCTTGACATTCGTCAACATGGACCTGACATCATATCGTGCCCTACCTGCGGTCGTTGTAAAATAGATCTGTTCGACATTGTCGAACGTGTTGAAAAGGCTCTATCATTAAATCCAAAACCAGTTAAACTTGCCATCATGGGTTGTGTCGTAAATGGGCCTGGAGAGGCAAAGGAGGCTGATATCGGTATTGCCGGTGGGGATGGAACCGGTATTCTTTTCAGGAAGGGAAAAGTGATAAAAAAGTTTCCCGAGGAGAAACTTGTTGAGGTTTTACTGGCTGAGGTTGAAAAATTGATTAATTGAGGGACTGATGAATTTAGGAATTGCAGAATGGCAAAACAAGCAAAAACAGCAATAACTCCAACTAGGGCTGAAGATTATCCGGAATGGTACCAGCAGGTGGTAAAAGCATCGGATATGGCAGAAAAATCGGTGGTAAGAGGCTGTATGGTAATAAAACCCTGGGGGTATTCCCTTTGGGAAAATATAGTGCAGGTACTTGATGACATGTTCAAGGAGACCGGGGTTAAAAATGCTTATTTCCCTCTATTCATCCCGCTCTCTTTTCTTGAAAAAGAGGCTGAGCATGTGGAAGGCTTTGCCAAAGAATGTGCCGTTGTTACACACCACAGACTGGAAAAAGGGCTTGACGGCAACCTCGAACCGGCAGGGAAGCTTAATGAGCCTTTAGTTGTGCGGCCTACTTCTGAAACTATAATCGGAGATTCGTTTTCCAAGTGGGTTAGCAGTTATCGTGATCTTCCCATGCTGGTCAACCAGTGGGCAAATGTGGTCAGATGGGAGATGCGGACCAGGTTATTTTTACGTACCACTGAATTTCTTTGGCAGGAGGGACACACGGTCCATGCCTCAGAAGAAGAAGCCGTGGATCGGACCCGCATGATGCTCGATATTTATGCCGAGCTTGCCGAAAAATACCTGGCCATGCCTGTAATCAAAGGGAGAAAGACAGCCTCGGAGAGATTTCCGGGAGCAGTTGACACTTTGTGTATCGAAGCAATGATGCAGGACAGAAAAGGTCTCCAGGCCGGTACTTCACATTTTTTGGGGCAGAATTTTGCCAGGGCTTCTGAAATCAGATTTCAGTCTGCCGAAGAAACGGAGGAGTATGCCTGGACAACCTCATGGGGCGCATCAACTCGCCTTATTGGTGGGCTTATAATGACCCATGGTGACGATGATGGTATCATACTCCCGCCTAAAGTTGCATCCTCGCACGTGGTGCTGATGCCCATAATCAGGAAGCCTCAGGACAGATCGAACGTTATGTCTTTTACCGAAAATTTGGCAAAGGAGTTACGAGAAAAGTTTTATCACCAACGGAAGCTTGAAGTGGAAATCGACGACCGGGATATCGGTGGCGCCAGAGGGTGGGAATGGATTAAAAAAGGGGATACCTCTACGTGTTGAAATCGGTCCCAGAGATATTGCCAATAATTCCGTATATGTTGGAAGAAGAGACAGAGGACACAATGACAAGGTATCATTAACAAGGGATCATTTTGTAGGGGAAATAACAAAAATCCTGGATGAAATGCAGCAGACCCTTTTTGAACGTGCCCTGTTATTTAGAGAGGCGCATACTACAACAATTGACACAAAAAAGAGCTTCTACGAATTCTTCACCCCGGAAAACCAAGAAAAACCTGAAATTCACGGTGGATTTGCGCTATCTTTCTGGTGCGGGTCAGATCGTTGCGAATCGAAAATAAAGGAAGACCTAAGTGTTACTATTCGATGTATCCCCTTAAACAACCAAACCGAAAAAGGAGGGTGTATTTGCTGCGGCAAGCCCGGCGATGGTCGGGTAGTTTTTGCAAAGGCATATTGATTTCTGATTCTTGAATGCTGTGTGCGGGTTCCAGAATTTATTGAAAAGTTACGCATGTAACAATGTTAAATAACCGATTAGAATAAATGATCCGTATAAACGACATAATTGACAAGGTCACTAAATACAATCAGGATTTTGATCTGGATATCATAGATCGTGCCTATATTTTCTCGGCCAAAGTCCACGACGGACAGGTTCGTCTGTCCGGTGAACCATACCTGTCCCACCCCCTTGAAGTAGCAAGCATTCTCGCTGACATGAAACTCGATGTTGTAAGCGTTACTGCCGGTCTCTTGCATGATGTGATTGAAGATACTCATGCGACAACTGAAGAGATAAATGAGATATTTGGCAAGGAAATTGCGCACATTGTCTCCGGAGTGACCAAGTTGAGCTCACTCCCATTTAGCAGCAGTTCTCAGGCGCGTCAGGCTGAGAGCATCAGAAAGATGATCCTTGCCATGGCGGACGATATACGGGTAATACTTATCAAGCTGGCGGACCGTCTTCACAATATGAGGACTTTAAAGTTTCACTCGGATCGCAAAAAGGAGAAAATTGCCCAGGAGACCCTTGATATTTATGCGCCTATTGCCGGTCGTCTCGGTATTTACTGGATAAAAAAGGAGCTCGAAGACAATTCATTTATGTATCTTCAGCCTGAAGAATATTCTAAAATAACAACCTTTATCAACAAGGACAGGGAGGAGGGCGAAAAATATATAGAAACCGTTAAAAGCTTCATTGCAAAAAAAATGGACGAACACAATCTGAAATGCGAAGTTCTGGGCAGGTACAAGTATTATTACAGCATCTATCAGAAAATGATCTCCCAGAATCTTGATTTTGAAGAAGTATACGATATTATCGCGTACAGGATAATTCTCGACACAATACCAAAATGTTATGAAGCTCTTGGGCTGATCCATTCTCTGTGGAAGCCGGTTCCCAAAAAGTTCAAGGATTATATCAGTGTTCCAAAGCCCAACATGTACCAGTCCCTCCACACAACCGTCATCGGACCTTTTGGTGATCGTATAGAGATACAGATTCGGACCTATGAAATGGACAAGGTTGCCCAATCAGGTATCGCTGCTCACTGGAGTTACAAGGAAGGTCATCGCTTCGATGAAAAGCTGAGCAAAACATTTGCCTGGATTCAAAGCCTGGTGGAAAACCAGGAAAATATCAGGGACCCGGATGAATTTCTGGAAAATGTCCGCATAGATCTCTTTCCTGACGAAGTCTATGTTTATTCCCCTCGAGGAGAAATAAAAACCGTCCCCAGAGGCGCCACTCCTGTTGATTTTGCCTACATAATTCATACAGAGGTGGGAAATCAGTGTGCTGGAGCCAAAGTAAACGGCCGGATTGTCCCGCTGCAATACGAACTGAAAACAGGAGACACTGTTGAAATTATAACATCAAAAAAACAACACCCGAGCAAGGATTGGCTGAATTTTGTCAAGACGGTCAAGGCTCGTTCCAGAATAAGACAGTGGATAAAGATTCAGGAAAAAGAACGGAGCATCACCCTTGGACGGGAGATGTGCGAAAAGGCATTTCGCAAGCACCGCCTCAATTTTCATAAGCTTTTGAAATCAGAAGAGATGGAGAATGTGGTGAAGCATTTCGGCTTTAAAAATGTCGATGATTTGATAGCAAGTGTTGGTTACGGTAAAATTACCCCCTTGCAAATCGTACGAAAAGTTGCTCCGAAACCCGAACCAGAAAAAGATCACGACTCGATTTTAAACAAGATAATAGGCCGTGTACGGAAGAAGAAGCCAAAAGCGGGTGTGATTGTGAAGGGTGTTGATGACATCCTGCTCAAGTTTGGAAAATGCTGCCAGCCGGTTCCCGGAGATCCCATAACGGGTTATATCACAAGAGGTTACGGTGTTACCGTTCACCGGACCCGTTGTGTCAATGCCTTGAAAATGAGTCCCGAACGGCAAATCGACGTGGAGTGGAATGTTGATGTTGAAGAAACGTATCCCGTTAAAATTCAGGTGCGTTCACTCGACCGGGTTGGTTTGCTTGCTGATATTGCCGCCAATATCAGCAAGAACGGAGCAAATATTATAAGCGCTAGTTCGGAAATCAAGGGGAGCAAAATCGTCGAAAGTTCTTTTACAATAGCTGTTGAGGGCACCGAACATTTAAACAGGATTCTCTCTTCCATCAGGAAAGTAAAGCTTATTCAGGAAGCAAGAAGAATAGACGGTTAACCAGGATTTCTCATCCCGCTTGAAGAGGGACAATAAATCCGGGCTAAGGCGCTTTGACAACAGAACCCGATTTTATACAGTTAGTGCAAACCATCATCTTTTTGACCCTGCCGCCATGTAACGCTCGTACCCTTTGCAGATTTGGATTGAAACGACGTTTTGTTACATTGTGAGAGTGACTCACATTACTACCGAAAAGTGGTTTTTTCCCGCATATTTCACACATTCTGGACACGTTTTTTTCTCCTTATCAAATTGGGACTCATATATTTACACATAAATATAAAAGAGTGTAAAGTATTTTTTGAGATCTCTATTGTGAGTTCTTTTCTTAATTCTGTTTTGCTAGCATTTCTTCACATAGGGAAACATAATGCAAAGCCTTTTGGTAAACTATGGCATCGGGATAGTCGGAAAGGATCAACTTAAAACGATGCAGGGCTGCTTTGTAATGTTTACTCTTGTAATAAAAAAGTCCCACATATAATTCATGTCCTGCAAGACTTTCCAGGCATTTTATAATGTGTTCTTCGGCTTTGTTTGAATATGAATTCCCCGGAAACTGATTTTGAAGACGCTTGAAAGCATTAAGAGCTTTTTGAGCCGGGGTCTGATCCCTGTCAACGGTATCTATCTGGTCGAAATAACATCGCCCGATCTGATAGATGACATAAGGAATGGCCTCATTACGGGGATGAAGATTTTCAAACTCTTCGTATGCGAAGATAGCATCTTCATACTCCTTTAAATTGTAATGAGCTTCGGCAATTTTCAGTTCCGCAAGGATCGCAAACTTACTGAAAGGATACCAGTCCTTAAGCTTCTCAAAGGATTCTATCGATGTCTTGAATCTCTTCTTTTTGAATTGATTCATTCCATCATCTGCAAGCTCCTCTGCTGACTTTTCTTCTTTGATCCCGAACCCAGAGCAGCCCGAAAGTATTAGCAATGAAATGAGGCCTAAAAATAAGATGTTTTTCATTTTCTTACGTTTTCGATATATTGCTCTGCTGAAAAAGCTGCGATAGCGGCGTCACCGACTGCGGTTGAAATCTGGCGTAAGGTGGTATTCCTCACATCACCTGCGGTAAATACACCGGGCACCGACGTCTTCATATTTAAATCAGCAATAATGAAGCCTTGTTCATCGAGTTTGACAGCATCTTTCAGAAATTGGGTGTTGGGAAGTATACCTACCCATATAAAGCAGCCATCAACGGAAAGTTCTGTTATATCTCCTGTTTTAACATTTTGTACGGAAATGTTTTCAACATGGGACAAACCGTTAATACCGGTTAATACAGAATTCCAAATAAATTCTATTTTATCACTGGCTAAAGCACGTTCTTGAAGAATCGCTTCTGCCCGGAGCCGATCCCTTCTGTGAACAAGGTATAACTTTTTTACAAATTTCGTCAGAAATAAACTTTCCTGCACAGCAGTATCACCGCCACCAACTGCAGCAACAACACTGTCCTTAAAAAATGGGCCGTCACAGGTAGCGCAGGAGGAAATACCTTTGCCAAAAAAAGTGTCTTCACCTGGAACGCCCAATTTTTTGGGGGAAGCGCCGGTGGCTATAATGATTGTGTGAGTCGTAATGGTTCTGTCGTTCAGGGTAATCTTTTTGACTGGATTAGACAAATCAATTGCAATTACTTCATTGTTTTCGATATTCAGGTCAAACCTTTTGACCTGATCGGTCATCCTTTGGACCAGGTCTGGACCGCTGATTCCTTCAGGAAAGCCGGGATAGTTTTCGATCAAGTCGGAAATAATGACCTGCCCGCCGGGCACGATCTTTTCAATCAGTATTACATTTAACCTGGCGCGGGCCGCATAAAGACCGGCGGTGAGCCCGGCAGGACCACCGCCGATAATAACAAGGTCGTAATCAATGTTTTTCATTACAAGCTTCCAATCAAACTTTGCTTATTATTTCCTCTAGTTTTGATTTGGCAACAATACCGACAACCTTATCAAGCTCTTTTCCTTGATTGAAGAAGATAAGTGTGGGGATAGACCTTATCCCGAATTTACCCGGTGTGATCGGATTGTCATCAACATTACATTTCGTAAATTTAATTTTGTCGCCAAAAGCAGCGGCAAGCTCTTCAACGATTGGCGCTATTGCCCTGCAAGGTCCACACCATGGGGCCCAGAAATCGACCAGCACCGGTTTTTCAGACTCCAGCACTTCGGCTTCAAAATTGCTGTCATCTATTTCAATAACATCTTTTGCCATAACAGTATTTCCTTCCATTATTAATGGTTTAATATTAAGTTGAACTATAGTAATGTGCGTTCGTATTGTCAACCTTTGAAAACATTCAAAACAACATCTTTTGACCAATTTTTATACATAAAATTGATAAGCCCTGTCCTAATCGAAGCTCCTAATTTGAACACTATATTCCCTTAAACAATTCCGTCTCTTTAAGTAGTCAGGAATGATTGTCCCGATCTTTTTCCAGAATTTATCGGAGTGATTTTGACATATAAGATGGCAAAGCTTTAAAATATAGTGGATGTACAGATTTGTGTCAATGTTGAATCATATCTCATGCATAGTTTACCCTAATGTTGCATAAACAACAAGATGATGATTTAATCACTGTTTCTCGATTTCACCATTAGTGATATTTAAGAGAGTCATCGATATCAGATCATCTTGCTGTAATAGTTGATTTATCCTTTTCTTCGTCGTGTTGTTTATGCAACGTTATGGCTTATAAGAATTGCAACTGTTTGACACCGCAAGCCGGTTCTGCTACCTAGTAGAGCGATTCCAAAAAAACAATATATTACGCAATCTGGCTAATAGCACCTATTGTTCGCCTATTGAAGAGGCGCTACCTTGACGCAGCATATACCCCGCAGTAATCTGTCTGTCGCAAAAATCAAAGGTATTGAAATCGCCTATGAAACCTTCGGAAATCTCAGCGCATCCCCTTTACTGCTCATCATGGGCCTTGGTAATCAAATGGTCTTTTGGGATGAAGAGTTCTGCAGGCAACTTGCCGTTCGTGGTTATTGGGTCATCCGCTTTGATAACCGTGACTGCGGTTTATCGACCTGGTTGGACGATGCAGGTGTTCCGGACATCTCCGCTATGAAACAACTTATAGCGCAAAGAAAAACAGCGCCGGCCCCATACTCGCTGCGTGACATGGCTGACGATGCAGTAGGATTGTTAAACTTCTTAAAAATCGAATCAGCGCATATTGTAGGACGTTCTATGGGTAGCATGATCGGTCAGATGATGGCCATACACCACCCAGAGCTAATAAAGACATTAACATCCATGATGTCTTCCACAGGCGATCGTGGGCTTCCACCCCCGAAACCTGAAGTTCTGTCGATTTTGCTTAAACCAGAACCCACAGACCGCGAAAGCTTTGTTGACCATTCAGTCCGGATTTTTAAAGTGCTCAGCGGTTCTGGATTTCAGATCGATGAAACCCGTGTTAGAGAGTGGTCCCATGAGTCTTACAATCGAGGGCTTAACCCTGAAGGTATTGCGCGCCAGTTTGCCGCCATCATCTCAACCGGCAGCAGGAAGGAAGCTCTAAAATCCGTAACCGTACCGACCTTAGTCATTCACGGTGATGCTGACCCACTTGTACCTGTAGAATGTGGGATAGATACAGCCAATACAATTGCCGGAGCACAACTGCTTATTATTAAAGGTTTGGGCCATACGCTGGCCCATGCAGCATATCCGCAGATAATTGATGCTATCGCCCGCCACGCGACAAATTAGGGTTAAGCACTTATAAAAAATTAGATTGAAGTTCAGATCGTGACATAAGTTGAACCTATCTCAAAAATAAGATTAGTGTTCAGGGCAAGGCGCGAAACTGTGAAAAAGCGGAGCATACACGTAGTATGTGAGCATTTTGAACCGTTTTGCAACACCGCCATGGGCACTTAGGTTGTTTTTGAGATAGGTTCTAGAATATTATGAGTGATAACTACGCAAAAATTGTTAAGGATAATCTTGAAAGACTCTACCGAAATCTCCCAGAGGATCTGGCACGGGCTCTACCCGCCGACCAGGGCGGGGGTTGCTTTGTGTTTGAAGCATTTGGCGAAAAATGTGTGATTCAACCAGACGGTATTTTCCTTGGAGATGTGCCACAAACCGGAGTAATCGGGATTCTAATCTCCCTGTATGCTCTCCACGCCCGGCCCGAACCCAGCGTTCTGGAACCGTTTAAGGCCTTCAAGGATCTTCCCAACAGCATGCCTTATGCCGGGGCTTTTGTCTCCCATACCCAGCAAATTCTTGTGCCTTATGTAGAAAGCATTATAAAAGCTGGAAATCGGATCATGGAACAACTCCGAGGTCAGAAGGCCCCTGCGTCTGTAGAAGGGGATTATGCCTTTGTGGTTTATCCGTTACCCAAAATAGCACTGTGTTATATTTTCTACGAAGCTGATGATGATTTTCCGGCCTCGGTCACCTGCCTCTATTCGAACAACGCCCTGTTGTTCTCCCCCATCGACGCCCTGGCGGACGTGGGGGAATATACCTCTAAAAAGATGTTGACCTTAATTTCATAATGAATAATTAACTCAAGTATCGCATTCAAATTTATATTATATCAAATAGAGTGTTTCTTTTTAAACTTGATTGTGATTTAAAAAATATTTTTGCTGGATAAAAACTGGTCAATTTTAAAATCAGGCGATGGATTCAGACCATAATTAATGTTGACATACAGACCATATTATGTAAATTTTGGTGTAAGTTCGGTTAGATAATCAAGAATCTTTATATATGTTCATGTAATTATTAAATAGTTCATTCTATGACAACTGAAGGAAAAATTCCACCGGTCGTCCGATTAGAGTATGTAAGTGGCGACTTGATCACCAAAGAGGGCGACTTCGGACTTTCCATTTATGAAATCATAAGCGGTAAAGTCGGAATCTTTGTCGATTCAAGCGGAACGGAAATCAAGGTTGCCACCCTGGGCCCTGGCATGATTATCGGTGAAATGAGTTTTCTTACAGGAACATCAAGCCCGCGTTCCGCGTCAGCCAGAGCACTTGAAGATTGTTGCCTGGAAGCTTGGCATCCCAATATGATTACAGCTGCTTATAAACAGATGCCGACCATTCTTGGACTCATTGCGGGCCAGTCACTGAAAAGCTTGTCGCGGATGAATAAGATGGTATCCGGTTATCACTCAAAAAAAAGACGAGACGAGATCGAACAAATTCAGGAATCTTCAGAGCGGTGGTCAACCAGGCGCAGCTTCTATCGGAAAGAGTTTGACAAGGAATGTGTATATCGACCTGTTAACAGCCCTAAGAGTCTCAAACTGATTGGTCGAATCAAGAACATCAGCAGGGGAGGAATGCAAATGGTCGCCAAGACATCAAACTCACTCGATTACACCCATGTCCCTGGCGACAAATTTTTTGTAAGTGTGTATCTCAAGCCAGGACAGCAGGTGAATATGACTGCAAAAATTGTTACGTTGCAAAAGGGTGATTCAGCTGGAACCATTAGCATGGGAATGGCCTTTACCCATATGACCCAAGAAGATCAAAAAAGGTTGGGTTTCTTTTTAATGCCGTAATTGAAAGCCTCACCCATGACAATAGATCCGCAGGTATACAGCATTGTGGTTAACGAAGAAAGCTTCCCGGACAAGTCCGTTATTATTAAGGAAGGCGACGGTGGTGACTGGATATTCGTTATTCTGGAAGGCCGGGTCAAGATAAAAAAACAGACTTCCAAAGGTCTGCTGACCATTGAAACATTGACTGAAGGAGATTTTATAGGATTAATGGAGTTCCTGAAACAGTCCAAAGTGCCTCGATTCACATCGGCCATAGCTGACGGACCGGTTTTGGTCGGCACCCTCGACGCCGAACTATTGAAAAAGGATTGGGAATCCCAGCCCCTAAGGTTAAAAAAACTCATCTCGAGTCTGATGCAAAACCTTGAAGATGCGATAACCAATTTCGTTGACCTGGCTGAAGCTTCAAAAATGTAATAATTTATCTAATGATATTACTGCTCTTTCTTTACGATCCCTTAAACGCGAGTTCATACGATTTGGAATCTGATTGCCCTTGGAGCTGTCTTAAAAACGAAGACTCTCCGACACCTGATTTATTTAAGTTTGTGAGGTGAATTTCATCGAAATTATTACAACCACAAAAATGATGCAGGCACGCTCTGACAAGATGCGACGCCAGTTCAAAACAATAGCATTTGTACCCACCATGGGATTTCTCCATGAAGGCCACCTGTCCCTGGTGAAGGAAGGAAAGAAGCGTGGAGATGACCTTGTGGTGAGCATCTTTGTCAACCCTTCCCAATTTGCCCCTGGAGAAGATTTTGAGTCTTATCCCAGGGACCTTGACAAGGACCTTGAACTCCTCCAGGAAGAAGGTGTAGATGCAGTATTTAACCCGGATGTCAAAGAAATTTATGGCGAGGAATTTCAGACCTCTGTCGAGCTGGAAAAACTTCCTAATCACCTTTGCGGGATCTCCAGACCCATATTCTTCAAGGGAGTTGCAACCGTTGTTGCCAAGCTTTTCAATATTGTCAAACCGCATGTTACCATTTTCGGACAAAAGGACTACCAGCAACTTGTTATTATACGTCAGATGGTGCGTGATCTTGGTTTCGACATAGAAGTAGTAGGCGCCCCCACGGTAAGGGAGCCCGACGGGCTTGCCATGAGTTCACGCAATGCTTACCTGTCGCCCGAACAGCGGGCTAGTGCCCTATCCCTTTACAATTCATTGCAAAAAGCCCAGGAACTTATTGAAAACGGCATACAAGATGCAACCATAATTATTGACGCTGCAGCAGAGCTGATTCAATCCCGACCGGGAACCAAGATAGATTATATAGCCATCTGCGATACTGAAACACTTGTGGACATCCAAACCATCGACATGCCGGTGCTGATGGCCCTTGCCGTCAAAGTCGGGAAAGCCCGCCTGATTGACAACATGATATTGAATCCGTAACTATAACAAATTGTGATTTTTCAATAAAAGCCGGTGCCCGCCGGTGATTATTACTGAAAACAAAGGAGATGCTTTATGAGCAACGAACAATTCTTTTTTACATCTGAATCTGTGACCGAAGGTCATCCGGACAAGGTTGCCGACGCCATATCCGATTCCATACTGGATGCTATAATGGAAAAGGACAGGAATGGCAGGGTCGCCTGTGAAACACTTGTAACCACCGGCCTGGCCTTTATTGCCGGAGAAATTACAACCAATTGTTATGTGGATATGCCCGAGATTATTCGGAATACTATCCGTGAAATCGGCTACCATTCATCCCAGATGGGCTTCGACTGGCAGACCTGTTCTGTCATTACAAGTATTGACCAGCAATCCACGGATATAGCTCAGGGCGTAAATGTCGGTGAAGGGCTTTTCAAGGATCAGGGAGCGGGCGATCAAGGTCTTATGTTCGGGTACGCCACTGATGAAACCCCCGAATTTATGCCCATGCCCATTATGTACGCCCATAAGTTGTGCAATCGCCTTGCCACGGTCAGAAAAAACGGATCACTTGATTTTTTAAGGCCGGACGGCAAATCCCAGGTAACAATCGAATATGAAAACGGCAACCCTAAGCGTGTTGATACTATTGTCATTGCCGCCCAGCATAAACCGCATATCACTCACGAGGATTTGAAAGAAGCGATAATAGAAGAAGTCATAAAGAAGGTGATCCCGCAAGAGCTTACTGATGGCGATACACGCTATTTAATAAATGCAACAGGTAAATTTGTTATTGGCGGCCCCATGGGTGATTGTGGTTTAACGGGCCGCAAGATCATTGTTGATACTTACGGAGGCCAAGGGAGTCATGGGGGCGGATGCTTCTCCGGGAAAGACCCTTCCAAGGTCGATCGCAGCGGATCTTACATGGCAAGGCATATTGCAAAAAACATCGTTGCGGCGGGCCTTGCAAAAAAATGCGAAATACAGATCGCCTATGCCATTGGTGTGGCAAAACCTGTCTCCGTGATGGTAGATCTTATGGGGACAGGAGTAATTCCCAAATCTCGGGTTAAGGAAATTATCGGTGAACTTTTTGATTTAAGACCTGCGGCCATAATCGAGTACCTTGATCTGCTTCGACCAATTTATCAAAAAACTTCAGCCTATGGTCACTTTGGAAGAAATGAACCTGAATTCACATGGGAAAAGATCAATATGGCGGATGTTCTTAGAGAAAAGGCCGGACTATAAAACAAGTTAATATTACCACTCTGATCTCTCCCTGAAGGGGGAGGATCTGAGTACGGGTTAAAAAGGAGATTATTATTTTATGGAATACGATATTAAGGATATCAAACTTGCAAAGGAGGGGATGCTTAGGATCGAATGGGCCGAACAGAGCATGCCGGTGCTAAACAATATCAGCAAAAGGTTTGCAAAGGAAAAGCCCTTAAAAGGTATACGCATAGCAGCCTGTCTTCATGTCACCACCGAAACCGCCTCTCTGATGCAATCATTAAAGGCAGGCGGCGCAAGACTTGCTCTTTGCGCCTCCAACCCGCTTAGCACCCAGGATGACGTGGCGGCTTCTCTTGTAAAGCATGATAAAATTCCTGTTTTTGCCATAAAGGGCGAAGATAACAAAACATATTATAAGCACATATATTCAGCACTCGATATCAAGCCTCATTACACCATGGATGACGGTGCCGACCTGGTTTCCACGATTCATTCTGAACGCCAGGAGCTTATTAAGGAGGTGCGAGGCGGTACGGAGGAAACTACCACCGGAATTATTCGACTTAGAAGCATGGCTGCCGACGGCGTCTTGCAATACCCGATCATAGCGGTAAATGATGCACAGACAAAGCATTTGTTTGATAATCGTTACGGCACCGGTCAAAGCACCATGGACGGAATCATTCGTGCCACAAACCGACTGATTGCGGGATCTAATTTTGTTGTTTGCGGCTATGGATGGTGCGGCAGGGGCCTAGCCCTAAGGGCACGCGGAATGGGAGCTAACGTTATCATAACCGAGGTCGACCCGACTGCCGCGCTGGAAGCGGTTATGGACGGTTTCTCAGTTATGCCTATCCGGCAGGCAGCAAGGATCGGTGATTTCTTTTGCACGGTTACAGGCAACATAAATGTAATACGCAAAGAACATTTCATGACAATGAAAAGCGGTGCCATTGTATCAAATTCCGGCCATTTTAACGTTGAACTGGATCTTGAAGGGCTCGAAACCACAACAAAATCCAGAAGAGTAATAAGGCCCTTTGTTGAAGAATATCTTCTTGAAAACGGCAGGCGGATTAATGTTCTTGGCGATGGCAGGCTAATAAACCTTGCGGCCGCCGAGGGGCATCCTTCAAGTGTTATGGATATGAGTTTTGCCAATCAGGCCTTGAGTATCGAATATATGGTAAAAAGTAAAAAGTCGTTTGAAAAGGATGTCTATCCTGTGCCCAAGGAGATAGACATGGCGATCGCCAAGGAAAAACTGTCTGCCATGAATGTTACAATCGACAAGCTTACGGCTGAACAAAAAAAATATTTGACGTCATGGAGTATGGGGACTTAAATATAATCGCATATACTGCATTAAGGTCTACTGGCTTTCTGTTGCCCTAATCATATCGATCGCCTTTTTCATGTACTCAAAGCTAGTCTCATAATCACCATTGATACCGTGGACAAGACCAAGTCCGATATAAGCTTGTGGGTACATTGGATCGAGTTCTTTGGCCCGGGTAAACTCATGAAATGCAGCATCGATTTTGCCTGTCTTTAACAGCATATCGCCATTTTTGACATGGTTCTCAGGTGTGTCGAGTTGTCCATCCAGCACCTTTATCTTTGGACCGCATCCCAACAGAATAAGCATGCAGATGACTGCCATAACAGAAAATATTTTTCTAAAACCCATGATTTCTCCTTAAACAAATATCAAAAAAAACTTTAGACATTACTTAATAATTACACTCATTCTAAGAATTTTACAACATAATTAAACACATAAAATGTTTCTCCCGTTTTGTTTACGATCAACTAGAACCTATCTAAAAAATAAGATTAGTGTTCAGGGCAAGGCGCGAAACGGTGAAAAAGCGGAGCATACACGTAGTATGTGAGCATTTTGAACCGTTTCGCAACACCGCCATGGGCACTTAGATTGTTTTTGAGAT
>PVMS01102960.1_pt1 | contig 16599 bp, 17 predicted proteins | sample 1853461 | NCBI WGS metagenome assembly PVMS01 (sample SAMN08582032, study PRJNA380276) | Marine sediment metagenome, whole genome shotgun sequencing project. | isolation source: ocean sediment barecode stripped | collected 2017 | reverse complement strand
TTGGCGGAATCAAAACCTTTGTCCGGTTTGCGTTTTCTTTATTTGAACGACAATCCGCTGGGACCGGAAGGAGCCCGAACTTTAGCGGAATCATCGAACTGGGAAAATCTGGATACCGCAAACTTAGTCGACTGGTGGTGTTGTCGATTGGAACCAATAAGATTGGTAATCGAGGGGCCATTGCTTTGGCGGGCTCGCCATATTTTACCTGCTTGCGGGAACTGTATATTCATCGCAATTCCATTGGCCTGGAAGGGATTCGAGCTTTGGCGGAATCAAAACCATTGTCCGGTTTACGTTTTCTTTATTTGAACGACAATCCGCTGGGATCGGAAGGAGCCCGAGCTTTAGCGGAATCATCGACCTGGGAAAATCTGGATAAAGTCCATTTCGAAGGAACTAAGATTGGCGATGAAGGCATCATTGCACTTTGCCAATCGGAGTTTTTCAAAAGCGTGACACTTCTATCCCTGGCACGGGCAGAGTTAACCGACAAAGGAGCCTACGCTCTTGCCGAATGCAAATCCATGCCGAATATGATCACAATCGATCTCTGCGGAAATCGTATCAGCGAAGCGGCCTTGGACGCCGTGCGCGAGTCGCCGCACTGTAAAAAACTTCGTGCCGTGCATGTGGGCTGGTAGTCCAATCATCTTATGGAGAAACAGAGAATACCCAGCCACGAGGAAATCCTCCTTCATTTTGATGAACGTGATCCCGTCATTGCCGGAGTAGTGCGCGAGTATGGTCCTATGAAGTTGAAACGCAACCGGAATTATTTTGTTGTGTTGTGCAAGGCGATCATTGGGCAGCAGATTTCAATTCGGGCGGCGGAATCCATTACCGGCCGCTTTCATGACTTGTTTGCGGGACGAGCGCCGACCTTTGAAAAAGTTCTTGGACTGGAGAGTGAACACTTGCGGTCAGTGGGATTGTCCCGCCAAAAAGTGGCGTACATTCAAGACTTGGCCCGGCACTTTCAAGAGAAAATTATTCGACCGCGACAATTCCATTATTTGAACGACGAAGAAGTGATACAAAAGTTGATTCAGGTTTACGGAATAGGGCGCTGGACGGCGGAGATGTTTCTCATCTTCTCTTTGATGCGAATGGATGTTCTGCCTGTTCAGGATTTGGGACTGCAGGCGGGCATCAAAAAGCTATATGGTCTGCGAGAAATGCCGAGTATAAAAAAAATGTGCACCATGGGAAAGAAGTGGCATCCGTACCAGACAGTGGGCACCTGGTATACCTGGCGCGCGCAGGATAGCGAAGATATCGCGTACTAGCCCAGTAGCCTGGGCAGGCAAATAGAGCAAGATATGTTGATTGTAAGCTGATAATATTTTAGCTGGCTATAAATGTGTGTTTAAAAGAGCAATGGCCAGTTCCCCCCTTCTCCGAAGGGGGTTAGGGGGCTTATACATCTAGGGGTTTTGTAATATAGGAGCAGTCAATGGATTTTGTAAATGAAGATATTGAAGAATACGCTTTCCATCATAGCCAAAGCGAAGGTCCTTTGTTGCAGGAACTGGAGAAGGAGACCTATGAGAAACTGGAAATTCCGCAAATGATCACGGGTCGTATCGAAGGCAGGTTTCTAAAGTTTCTGGCAGGTGCTATCGGGGCAAAAAAAATTCTGGAAATTGGCACTTTTGGGGGCTACAGCGCCTTGTCAATGGCAGAAGCATTGCCCGAGGATGGAAGCTTGATCACCTGTGATATGGATCCGGTAGCGATCGCTTTTGCCCGCCGGTATTTTGCTCGCAGTGAACACGGTAAAAAAATATTCTTAATGGAAGGTCCGGCGATAGAGTCTTTGAAGTCGATCCCCGGTCCTTTTGACATGGCCTTCATCGATGCGGATAAGATCAATTACCTGAATTATTACGAAGCCATTCTTCCGAAAATGCGGCAAGGTGGAATCATCGTGGTGGACAATGTATTGTGGAGTGGACGTGTTCTCGATCCGAAGGATGAGTCAGATTTTGCCATCCACGAATTTAATGAAAAAATAATCAATGACGATAGAGTGGAACAGGTCATGCTGACTGTTCGCGATGGCATATACTGTATCCGCAAACTTTAAGTTAATGAAAGGCAATCAAGCTATGGCAGAAACGTTAGGCAGTCTGGTCGATAAACTCTCCATCAAAAATCTCAGGCTTTGGCATATCGACGAAGCCATAGAAGCGCTGGACTCTGCTGATCCAAAAAAAAATGAATTGCAGGCCAAACGGCAGTTAGTGATCGATCAGGCGGATGGCCTGATGACTGAGATCAATTCTTTCCTGGGAGCGGCCTTGGTAGGCGAGGTGAAAATTCGTGATGAGAAGGTCAAGCTGTACAATAACCGCGAGTTTAAATCGAGCGACAACATCAAACAGCTGGGCAAGGCGATTGGTGAACTGGCCATGCGAAATATCCGTATCTGGCACCTGGAGGATGAGGTGAGGCGAGATGATATACCGGATGCTGAAATCGTCCAACTGAAACGCCAAATCGATTCAACCAATCAGGAACGTAACGATTTGATGGACCGGGTCGATGGCATTTTGTGGAGCGAAACCCGGTCGGGTGAAAGCGATTCTTAATCGTGGGATACGGAGATAAATCCCACCAGCTGGACTAGCTCCAGTAGCAAATAATCATAACTTGCTTGAGCAGACAAGATCGTCAAGCCCTTACCGCTTGGTCCACTTGCCTGCGGAGGCATCTCCGCTTAGAGATAAGTATCGATCAATTCTTTTCTTTTAATTTCATATTCTGAATCATCGATTAAATCTTTGTCGCGAAGATCTTTCAGGAATTGCAATTTTTGCTCAAGGTTTTCCCGATTCACTGCTGGTGCTGAGTCATTCGTTGGCGATGACGGCATCCTCATTTTTTTAGATGGCGAGGATGGTATTTTTGTCCGACCCCTCGCAATTTTAGGGAGGTCCAAGTCTGCCATGATCCAGTTATCCTGAACGGAGGAGCCTATTAGTTTTTTCGTAACACGATAGCTTTGACCTTCACGAGGTACCAGTTTCCATTGTGAGCCACTAAAATTGCCGAAGGATGAATTGCTAAATTTCTGGCCGCGAATGCTATTGAGCCGCCAGTTGATTATGTTGTCGGTGCCAAATACTTCCACTTCTGTGGCGCCTGACGGTGTCTCCAATACAAAATAAACCAGTTTATCTGATTTCACCCGGTTGAGTGCTTTGGCGAGGATTCGGCTCACCTGTTCAAGACCCTGTGAGGAAAATACATATTTCTTTTTCCCCAGCAGAGACAACTCTTCGTATCGGAGAGAAAGCAAATGATTGTGGATTTCGGCCTGCGATAATTGCACCGGATGCTTGAAGCGCAACTTTTTTACGTCTGTACCCGCCGTATATTTGTCCTTATACATCAAGGTAAGACCTTCCAACTCTAGTTTTTTTGGCGATGGGCCGGTGTTGCATCCTGATAAAAATGCCAGCAGGACAAGGGTGAATATTGCCCAGCTAAAAGGTTTTCCCAAACCAGCAGTAAATTTGAATGAATTTGTTTTCATAGATTTTCTTTCCAAGCCACTAGAGATGAAAGTCCTTTTTCGTTTTTGTCAAATTCGCGATAGCGTATCACGCGAAGGTCGCTGAATTCCCGAAGAAGTTCATTGTAGTCCAGGACCCATTCCTCTCTAAAACTGGTGTATTTTAAGTAATCCCGATTGAAGGTTTCATATATCAACCAGCCGCCGGGTTTGAGGCCGTTGAGGATTTGCGGGAACAGCCGTCGGTTAAGAAACTGAAAGCATAAAATCAGGTCATAGGCGGATGTTTCGATGTTATAATCATCGAGATCCACCACCTGAGTATTAATTCGAGCCTGATTTTTTTCCGCCAGGGCGTGGGCCTTTTCAAGGCCTGTTTCGGAAATATCAATGGCCAGCATGTCATAACCGAGAGTGGCGGCGTAGACAGCGTTTCGACCTTCACCGGAGGCAATGTCCAGGCCGTTTCCTTTTCCCGGAATAAGTTCTGCGTTTTCCTTGAACCAGGCGACCGGCTCTTCGCCGGTGATGTATTCCGGGCCGGCGAACTTGTTATTCCATTTTTCTTTATCTTTTAGAGACATTTTTTATTGCCTACAGCAGTGGGATTGGCCACCACCGGTGGGAAATTATAAAAACGTGCTTGAGCAATAAGTTCCTCCTGAATAGAGGTGTTTCAACGCATTCCTTTATATCATTTTGTGGAATTTAATGGCAAGTCATTAAAATTATGAGGGTTATTGAGTAAAAAGGTAAAATATAGGCTGATTCCAAGGTTGCGGGATGAGGGGGAATATCAGCCATTGACGACAGAATTGCTCTTAATTTGTGCAAAAGCTTGACAATGACTATCAGATTAATTAGGATACATGTTTTGCCTGAACAGATAATTCAATCTTTTTTCCACCGAGTTTATGTGGTGAAAAATTATAATCACGTTTGGTTTTTAAGGAGTTTGTAGCGATGTTTGCGGTGGTTAAAACGGGCGGTAAACAATATAAGGTTTCAGAAGGCGATATTTTTCAGGTTGAAAAACTCGACCACGAAGCCGGTGAGACGGTTACGCTGGATCAGGTTTTAATGGTCGGCGAAGGGGAAGAAGTCACGACAGGTTCCCCATTCCTGGAAGGTTGTACAGTGGTTTGTGAAGTGGCCGAACAGTTTAAAGGTCCGAAAATTATTATATTTAAGAAAAAGCGACGGAAAAAATATCGCCGAAAAACAGGTCATCGGCAAAATTATACTCGACTCAAAGTGACCCAGATTAGCAAATAATTTCCAGGGATATTCGATATGGCACACAAAAAAGGACAGGGTAGTACATCCAATGGTCGAGACAGCGTAGGAAAACGTCTTGGCGTCAAACGATACGGTGGGCAGCAAGTTAAAGCCGGTGAAATTCTGGTGCGCCAGCGGGGAACCCATTTCCATCCGGGATCCAATGTCGGACTTGGAAGCGATTACACGATTTTTTCAAAAGTAGCGGGAGTGGTCAAGTTTGAAAATATGACCCGGAAAAAACAAAAAATCAGCGTATATCCCGTCAACTGATTGAACCAGATTCTTAGCCCGGATCTAGCAAGTTGCATTTGTTGCAACGTGTTGGGTGTCGGGCTTTTTTATTTTCACTTTTTAACACAATTGACTGCGAATGTTTGTTGATCAGGTAAATTTTGTTGTTCAGGCAGGGGCCGGTGGCGATGGTTGTACGAGTTTCCGTAGGGAGAAGTATGTCCCGATGGGTGGTCCCGATGGCGGTAGTGGGGGCAAAGGGGCGGATGTCTTGTTTCAAGCCAACCCGAACCTGACCACCCTGGTTGACTTGCGTTATAACCGTGTGACCAAAGGCGATGGCGGCCAAAAAGGACGCAGTACCGATAGAACGGGTAGGAGTGGCAAGGATCTGATTATCCAGGTACCAGTTGGAACCCTGGTCAAAGATAATGAGACGGGTGGCCTGTTAGTTGATTTGAAAGAACCATTCCAAATTTTCCTGGTAGCGAAAGGTGGCGATGGAGGCCATGGCAATACGCATTTTAAATCTTCCATAAACCGGGCTCCAAGAAAGTTTGGATACGGGCATCCGGGAGAACGTGTTTCAATTAGTCTGGAGTTGAAACTTTTGGCGGATGTGGGGATTATTGGTTTTCCCAATGCTGGCAAGTCGACCTTGATTTCAAAAATTTCCAACGCCCGGCCAAAGGTGGGGGACTATCCATTCACTACTCTGACGCCGCAATTAGGTGTGGTTAGTATAGGAGATTACTACTCATTTGTGGCGGCGGATATTCCGGGCCTGATTGAGGGGGCGCACAAGGGCAAGGGCCTGGGCATTCAATTTCTCAAACATACAGAACGAACCCGTTTACTTCTACACTTGCTGGATTTTACGGTCGAAGAAGATGGTGATCCCGTAGATAAATATCATAAATTGCAGAACGAATTAAAATGCTTCAGTGAAGAGCTATTCAACAAACCGCAGATTCTGGTGGTGAGTAAAATGGATCAACCGGATGCAAGGGAACTTTATGCTGCCTGTGAGGCTGAATTAAAAAAATGCAATGAACTGATCTACCCGGTGTCTTCGTTCAGCGGGGAAGGGATTGAAGATTTACTGTGGAAGGTGAAAGAGATTTTGTTACAGGAAGAGGAGAAAGAAAAAGCCGAAGCTCAGGAGGACAGCTAGAGGCTAGCCCACTTTTGTCAGCGCAATAAACTTTATTGAATGCTGAATTCCTTGAACTTTACTTTTTTGACATGCCCGCCACCTTCCAGCTTGGCATTGATGGCATTACGGATTTTCTTCTGAAGCTTTTCTTTCACATACAGGACATCATTGTAGAATTTTTTATGGAGCAACTCCTCGACCCCCTGCAAGGTCAATTGCTCGAATACCGGTAGAGCATCCCGAAGCACATCAGCTGTTTGGTCATTATCCATAACCACTTCCAAATTAAAGCTAAGAATACGGATATCGTTGATGTTATAAGCCACCGGCATGATGGTTTGTATTGTCACCGTATTGCCCCTGGGGGACAAAGCGGCCTCCAGAGCTTCAAAGTTATTCAGACTGGCCACGTCTTTTATAGAGGCTTCGGAAACTCTGAGCTTTTCCGATTGCGCCAACTCCTGGTCAATCGTGATTTCGCCTGTGTCCTTGCCTGTAATAGAATCCGGCGTTGGGAATGGACCTTCCTCCGAGGCCGATGGCGTTTCAGCGGACTCATTTGGCGTCAGGCCCTCTGGCACCGGAGTTTCAGCTTTATCCAGTCCTGTAATTTTGGTTGGGGCAAAGGTTTGCAGAGTAAAATAAACCCCTCCAGCGGTGAGCAGAATGGCCATAAGTGACCCTGCCATAATGATTTTTCCGGTGCGGGTTTTTGGAATGGAAAAGAGTTTCTTTTTTGGCTTAAATTCGAAGTCTGCTTCATCATAATCATCGCTAAACGCATTTTCCGGAAGTTTTTCTTCTTCCTTTATTATCTCTTTCTTCTCTTCGGTTGGCGAATCAGAGGGTTTTTCTTCCGAGCTTAAAGATTCATTGAGGTTTTCCTGCTCAGCAAAAGCTTCGGCCCAAAGGTCTTCTTCATCACTTTTTTCAGCGGCCTCAGGAGTTTCCTCCCTGGCAGGGGTATCTTCATCGTTTGCCTTATCAGTCGCTTGTTCCGTAGCTTCCTGCTCAGCAAAAGCTTCGGCCCAAAGGTCTTCATCGCTTTTTTCAGCTGACTCAGAAGTTTCCTCTTCGGTGTCAGTAATTTCTTTTTCAGCCGTTACCGGGTTTTCCTGCTCGAATTCAGCCGTGGGTGCAACGGCTCCTTCTGGTGGAGTTACTTCTTTTTCAAGCGGGGCTTTTGCTTTTGATGCTTCAGTTTTCTGATTTTCCGTGGTGGGAGAGGGTGCTGACTTCTCTTGTTGTTCCTCGGACATTATTTCTCCCAGGAGGTCATCAGAATAGCTTTCGGAGCCTTCAGGAGTCGGTGACTCATCCACAGGCATCTCAGGAGCATCTAAGTCTGCTTGCAGACCTTTGTCGATGAGATCGTTCAGAAGGCTATCGAGATCCGTATCTACTTCCTCGACAGGGGAGTTTATGTTTTGTGCAGTGATTGCTGATGGGTCGGGAGAGCCCAGTTCTTCTTCAAGGATTTTGTCCAGATAATCATCGAGCTTATCATCGTCTTCGAAATTGATATCGTTGCTTTGATCGGCGGATGTTGCCATGCTGCTGGTTTCAGAAACAGGTTCCTTTTCGTCCGCCAAGGATTCACTTATTGTTCCCCCCGCCAGGAATTCTACGGCTTGGTCTGAGGAGATATTCTCCGCATCCGAGCCATATTTTTTTACAATAAATTTGCTCTTGCATCGGGCGCACTTCACGTCAACATCTTTGGTCTTGAGACCAGGAATATCGACTTCATATGCGGCTTGGCAATGCGGACAGACTATCTTCATAAGGAGTTGTTTTTCAATAGGTTATTTAACATACCATTATAGCCTTTTTAACCTGAATAGCAATAGAAAGGGCACCATTTCCACGGTCTTAGCTTACTGAAAAAGACTCTATAACTCGTTCATTTTTCAATAGATAGCTAATTGACATGTGAGGGTTGCTCCTCTATAATCTGGATTCTGTAGTATCATCGGATTTCTACGGTTTATATTCTTTTCAGAGAACCTTTAGGTTACCTCAAAATTTGTTTTCGTCCACGAATGGTCCTTGATTAGGGCTAACGAGTTTCCTGAACAAAAAATATTGAATAATCAGAATTCTCCTTATTAGAGTTCTAATTAAATTTCTATCTCAGAACCACAACTGGATATGCATAAACTATATACCAAAGTGCTAAAAACTCTAAATTTGCAAGGATTGATTTTGTCCGGGTTCCTGTCTTTTGCAGGATTGGGAATTTTTTCTGGAACCTGTTTTGACGGGTACCCCAACAATACACTTTATTATGGAGCGTTTGTTTCAATAGAAAAAAATGTCTTTCACCAAAGGGAGTTGGAAAGCCAAATCTTAAAGAACTTTCACCGGAAAGAGGTGGAAGCAAAAATATTACGCGTGATCTCCAGGTACCGGACAGGTCTGGATGAAGAACGGCGACAGCAAATACCCGGCTGGATCATCAATGAAAGTAAAAAATATGGTTACGACCCTTTGTTCTTGACCGCGATTATCGTTACCGAAAGTTCATTTAACAATTGGGCCCGTTCCAATCAGGGAGCATTTGGTTTGATGCAGATTCAGCCGACTACGGGTATTTCCCTGGCACTGGAGACTCAACTTGAGTGGGAAGGAGAGCCCACTTTGTTTGATCCTGGAACTAATATAGCTCTCGGGACTTACTATTTTCACAAACTGGTGCGCCGGTTTGGCGATATGCGATTGGCTTTAGAGGCTTACAATCATGGACCATCCAGATTGCGACGCTATCTTAATAAGGGCCAGACCCCCAAGTTTTACTCCCAAAAAGTTTTCCGTAACTACGAGAAAATTCGTTCTCTCCAAAGTGGGTTAAGCCCGCAGGAAATATGACAGGAGAAATTGTTTAGTGATGTTGAATACCCAAGCTAATCATCAGTTTTTAGTTTAGCAAGGTAAAAACCTTGAGAGTGTTATTGCTCAAGCAAGTGTTACAATTTTTTATCGGGCGTGGCTCGGCTCACTGGAGTGGGTAATTTTCAGAGGCCTCTTTTGAAAAATTTAATTTTATCAGTGTCGATTGGTTTAATTCTAATGTTGACTTCGGCTTGCGCCGACAGGCAACTGGATAATGCTTTCGATGGTGATTTTACGGCCGATAAAAATAATAAAGTAATCACCGACTATTGCCAAAACTGTCATATCCACAAAGATTTTGACCCCGAACCACACATTGATCGATTGACGGTAAAATACAGGCGGGCGTCTTTTCGTAAAACCCGTCAGTGTCGATCTTGTCATTATATTAAAAGAGATTGGGCATATAACACCATTTCTCAGCACACCCGTTTCCCTGCGCGAGGCGCTAAACGCCGATCCAATCGCAATAAGTCCAAATAAAACTCCAGATAGCAAAGTATTAAACTGCCATGATGGGTTCATTCCTTCGAAAGTTTTTAATTGTGTTATTGGTGGGGATTTTATATATCCCGGAAGAGGGACACGCGTTCTCCTTTGGTGAAATCAAAGTCCATAGCGCCTTTGGAGAAAAATTTGATGCAGTTGTCGAAATACGTGTGCCAGGAACGAGGTTGTTGCACGTTTCTCTGGGCAGGGCAGAGGAGTATAAACTACTACAACTTCCCCGTGCATCTATTGTCAATGAATTGAAGATCGTTCAGCCCATCCAGGACCTTGGTGATCGAAAATTAATTCATTTGGTATCCGATAGGCCGTTATTTTTTCCTTCCTTCCATTTGATCCTTCGAGCCTCCCATGATGGCGATAATATTATAAAAAGTTATTTGATCGCGGTGGATTTCCAGCAGAATCTGGCTTTATCTTTTAAAAATAAGGAGCGCTCCACAAAAGATAATGGTTCGATGAAACAGAGGAAGAAGGAAAACAAGATGCAGGAGGAGACGATTGCTCAGACGCCCATTGAACAGGTTGTGGATGACGAGCTTAGGTTTATTCCTGCGCCTTCAGGATTCGCTGTAGATCCTGTAATGCCGGCTTACAAGAGACACCAGACGCTCCCCTCATCCGGCACCACTTGGGTATCTCTGCGAAAAAAGACTCCTTTTTATGGCGATTTTTCTATTGAAGAAAAAAATGTCGTAGTGCCGAGAGTTGTTAAAGAAGCTCTAGATTATTTTGAATCCGAATCGGCGCCGGTTCCCTCGGTACTCGCAGAGCTGGGTGTGCGATTGGCACCTTCTGATCAGATGGTTCCTCCCGTGTCGCTGAAAGAAGTTGGAGGAAATCTATATTCAGATCGTCGCCTGCAAGCGTTGACCAATTCCAGCGATCAAAATGCAATCCGATCTCTCACCAAACTGGAAGTCGAAGTCGTTGACAAAAGGGAAGGTTTATCCACCAAGAAAACTTTCGCTGAGAGGCTGATCTCGAAGAAAAGTCGGGCCGTGCACAGAGGCCAAACCTTGATGTCCATCGCCCAGGAAGTTTCACTTGGCAAACATAGCTCCGCTAAAATCGCGGTTGCCATTTGGTTGGAAAACCAGCAAAAGTTCATTTACGGAAATATTAACGGCGTCCGAGTCGGGACACAGTTTAATATGGAAGGATTGATCGACCGGTTGGCGACTCTTGATGACCAGACTTCGAGGGCCATTCTCAAAAACCAATGGTGGGAATGGAAGATTTTTAAAAAAAGCAAACACTTTGTTGAAGAGAAATCCAACCTTGCAATCGAAGAATATCCTCCCCCGTCCCAACAAGTCCTGGACAAGGAAAAATTATTTCTGGTCCTGGAGGATTGGAAGTACACCTGGGAAGAGGGCGATTATGATGGACATATCCAACATTACTTCGTACCGGGCAACTCAGAGCATGGCGTGGGTCGGCTGAACTTGATCAGCCAGAAGAAAAAGATGTTTCAGCGTTACCCTGATGTTCGACTGGATGTAGGCCGTTCCAACCTGATAGTGAATGGTGGCAAGGTGTGGGTTTCATTTAGCCAATATTTTTCTTCGCAATCGATGGAAAGTATGGGACGCAAAGAATTACAGATGGTCCTGGAGGATGGGGAGTGGAAAATTCACAGCGAAAGATTCAAGTTGAAAAAGTTTTTAGAGAAAGATGGTCTTTTGGCGTCTAACGTTGCTATAAAATCGATGGGCATTGATAAAGAAAATGTTGCTTCGCCTTACGTGATTCATGTGACCACTTACCTGACGCAGGAAGATGCGCGGAATACGATCAATAAGCTCAGAAAGGCTGGGTACGATGCCTATTCTGCGACGCTAAGGATTTCCAGTTCGAAGAGGATTTACCGAGTCTATGTCGGTCGTTATTCAAGCTGGGAGGTGGCCCGTAGGTTGGCAATGGAATTGAGGAACTACAAGGTTAGTGAAAATGCGATTCCCAGCCCACACGCCTGGGTCATTCAGGTAGGTAGTTTTTTATCTTCGAACGATGCGGAAGAAAAGGTAGATTCGATGCGCACTCTGGGGTTTTCTCCTTTCCTGTTCGTTGTCAGTGATGAGAATTTTTCTTTCCCCATGTTTCGCGTTTATTTAGGAGCATTTATTAAAAATAATCAGGCTCGTCAAATGATGGAGGATTTGAAACAATTGGGAATTCCACATACCCTTGTCTCACCTTGATGGGCCAAATCAGGAAAGCTTTCCTCGCGTCAGGCAAAAAAAACCGCCCCCTTGCGGAGGCGGTTGCTCAAGACTAAAACTAAAAATTTTGATTACAGCGAATTCTTGAGCGTTGGGGCTGGTTTGAATCCAACCGTTTTACTGGCCTTAATCTTAATTTCTTCACCAGTTTGGGGGTTGCGCCCCTTCCTTGCTTTGCGGTTCCTTACGGTGAACGTACCAAAACTAGGGTACGCAAACCTTTTCTCTTTTTTGATTGCTTTGGACATGTTCTCAAAGGCGGCATCCAGAACATCTCCAGTCAATCGTTTGGACAAATTTGCATCTTTACAGGTCTTAATTACTGCGGTGATCAATTCGTCTTTAGTCACTGATCTCCCCTCCTTTCTATAGGTTAACCGGCTGTCGCATTATAAAAAACCGTGCCCAAAAGTCAATCAAAAAAAACTAATGATGGGCTCGAAAACCTTTGTGAATCTGGATTTTAAGCAAATGAGGGGAATTGTGGTAAAATTAAACACCCTTAGTTTATGGAATTGAATCCGATTAAATCATCTTCCTTTTCATATGATTTTGGTAAAAGTTTGTCAAAGAAGGTTGGAGGGATATCTCCAGAAAATAATGTATGAGTGACCGCAATAGGCCTAATAACAAAGGGCTCCCGGACGCGAGACGTTCCATCTAGCTTGTACAATGGCTTCCAGGATATGTCACAAAAAAATTATCAAACTTTGCGGAACTCGTCTAATAATATTTTCTTCTCAGGTTATTTTTTGGTTTTAGAGGCTCTAAAATGTTGGTCTGGTCCTGCCATTTAAATTTGTAAATTTTTTTGAGGAAAACATCATGGCTTCACTTGAAATAGCGAGATTGGGTAATCCAGTATTACGTCAGTTGGCCCAACCTGTTGATCTGAAGGACTTGGCCAATCCAGATAGTGAAATACAGAATTTTATTGACAATATGGTGGAAACTATGAAAGTAGGGGGTGGCGTAGGCTTGGCGGCCCCGCAAGTTTCCAAGTCTATCCAAATTGTAATTCTGGAGTATGACGATAACGAGCGCTATCCGGGTAACCCCAAAATTCCGTTGACTGTGCTGATCAATCCGGTCATTACTAAATATAGTGAAGAAATAACGGAAGGCTGGGAAAGTTGTCTGAGTCTGATTGATTTTCGTGGTTTGGTACCACGATCAACGGAAGTTGTTGTGGATGCCTACGATCGCCAGGGGAATAAATTACATATTGAAGCTTCTGGATTTTTGGCAATTGTATTGCAACACGAGATCGATCATTTGTTAGGCAAAGTGTTTATCGATAGAATGACGGACATGACTCAGCTGTCCTATACTAAAGAGTTTGACGAATATTGGATTGAAGAAAAAGTCGCAGATGAATGATTTTTTAAATTTTTTTAGTCACGGCGGGAAATTTTATTCCCACTAGTGGGTTTCATACCCCGTCTGGTTGCAGCGGGGTCGTTCATTCGCAGGGATATTTTTTAATGAGACCTCTAATAATTCAATCTTTTCTATCCCGGCAATTGCCTGGCCCTTATTTATAAGGACCGATCATGGACAAAACTAAATTTTAGTGGTGCCTTTAAATGAATAATACGAACAATCCTCTCACTGAACAGGTTCTGGCACTTTATCGTGAGCCCGCCATCGGCTCCAGTTATAGAAATACTTATGGCGAAGAGAATATACGGACTCTGGTGGAAAAATACCGTGCTCTGGATGAGTCGGCAATGGCGACCATGCTGGACATGATGGTGGACTTTTCCAAATCTCCGGATCTCGCGTCCAGTTTTATTTCTGTTGGCGTATTGCATGCCATTGGGAAAAAACAGGAAGTGGAGCAGGCTTATCTATGGGCTAAAACACAGGATGAGGCCTCATCCTATATCAGTCATTTTGATATTGGCAAATCATTGGCCGAATACTTCACCTAAAATCCGCTCCTATAATGGAGGCAAGTTTGCTCTCGATATTATTCAGCTGAACCTTTAGGTTTTAACGGATTAGTCGGAGTGGGATTGAATCCACTTGGGTCCACCGGGCATTCTGATGCGATGCAGGGTTCTTCTTTCAAACGATTCCGCTGACTGAGGCTGAACCACGTCCACAACAATCCGGGAATAAGCATGAACACTCCCATGCGGATGGCGATCTGGCCGGGTGTCATTTCCAATCCATCCACGGCATAACCGACCGCCCAATTGCTGAAGCCCATAAACAGAGTCATCACTCCCATTTCGGTGCTGAAAATTCTTCCATAAAACTTAGGATCCGCTTCCAGATGGATCAGTGCTGAGCTGAAGACCCATATAATGGACCCGAAAAGTGTGATCATGCCAATGGTGAGGGAAGCGGTCCAAAGGTTTTGCGTCAAGGACAGCAACATCGCAGATCCGGCACTTAGAAAAAAGCTAATGCCAATGGCTTTTCTTAATAGTTTGGATGAATCTCCAAATATTCGGTTGACCAGGATGGGGCCTATAGCCGCGCCGATTCCACGGGAACAATACATGGCACCGATAGCCAGGGAAATTGCGGATGGGGCGCTTAAAAGTTTGTTGGCATATAAAGGAATCAAGGTCATGATTCCCCCGGTCACGGCCAGACCTGATTTTACCGATGCCAGGGCTAAAATGAGTGGGTTTTGCTTGAGGTAGCGAACTCCGTCCATCAAACCTTTAAAACCACTGGTCCCGATTTCTGTAGCGTCTTTATCTACGGTGGAATCTTTTTCGCTGATTCTGTAAATGAACCAGGCGGATATCAGGAAGGTGAAGGCGTCCAGAATAAAAGCTGTTCGGGTTCCCAGCAGGGCTACTATAAGTCCTCCCAGGGCGGCGCCAAAGGCCAACATCATGGACCATGTGGAACCACTCAAAGCGTTCGCTGTCACCAAATCCTTGCGCTGAATGAGCGATGGGATCAATGCGCTTCTGGCTGGTTCAAAAAATCCTGACAGGCAGATTTCCAAAACGGTCAAGGTGTAGACCAGCCATAACTCATCAGGTTCATCGACAAATAAAAACCCTAAAACGACGAAAAACCGCAGGAGGTCGCTGACGATCATCACTTTTTTGCGATCCAGTCGGTCTACCATCACACCGGCAACGGGACTGATGAAAAAAAACGGTAAAAGTTTTGCCATCATCGCCGCAGCCATGGCCATTCCCGATCCAGTCAATTGCAGGATCAACGCATAGATGGCGATACTGTTCAGCCAGTCACCGAGCTCGGAAACAACTTGGCCATACCATAAGTTGCGGAAGGACCGATTGCGTTTTAATAATGCGATATAACCTTTTGATTTGGCAGTGCTCATTGCAATGGTCGTTGTAGGGGATAGAAATTCTCGGAACCCGGGAATTTATTTCCAGGATTTTTACTATTCAGAGTTTTGATTGTATAATATGGGGGCTCAAAAGGCTTGTGTTGGTTTTTGGGGCAATCCACTATTGTGGGAGGCCGGTTGGTCTCAGGACCGTTATCATACACCTATAATTTGTATTTCCTGAGGACGTTGTCAGCCTCGTAGCAAAACTGAACTTATAGAGGTGCCCGCAATTTTTATCCCACGGAGGATCAATTTTTAATGCAGCCAAAAGAAGACATATTTTATGATGAAAATACCAAAAGTGTAAAGCAGAACAGAAAAAATTCGTTCTGGATAGCCATTCTCCTTTCCACGCTGGCGACTGGCTGGTACATGGTTGTGGAGCCACCGGATAGCCCGGAAGTCCAAAGAATGCGTACCTTTTTTAAAAATAATAGTATGGAGGTTGCCACCTTCATTGCTATGACACGTAGTGAAAGAAAAGAATACGCCAAGAAAAAGGACCATCCGTTTTACCAGACCTATACAACTGTGAGCGAATCCGAAAGAATAAAGATCAAGGCCTTGATCCACATTTCCTACGACTATTTGCCTCACCGATACTGGTTCAATATGTTTTTTGTGTGGTTGATACTTATCACTACCTTTTGGTTTATAGGACTCATTATTGTGGGCGCAATTATTCTGGTTCGTACGGAAGATGAAAAGCGGAGAGCCTTAATTAAAAAAAGAAAAGAAGAATTCTTCCGCGATAATCCCGAGAAATAAACCTTCCCTCCCCTGTTAAGGACGCTTTAAATATGGATGGCAATCAAATACGGTTTGCAATATTTTTGGGGGTATTTATTTTGATGCTGGTCCTGGAAGCCGTCCTGCCCAGGCATCCGTTGGTGGATTCCAAACTCCGGCGACTGGGCATCAATTTGGGATTGGTTGGATTGAATATCGTTTTTGTTCGAGTGATCTTTGGCGCCGCGGCGGTCGGAGCGGCGCAGTTTGCCAGTCAACAGGGATGGGGGTTACTGAATTTCTGGAATTTTCATGCCGGGATCGAGTTGTTGATCACGGTGATATTTCTGGATATGATGATCTATATCCAGCACGTGGTGGTGCACATGATCCCTTTCTTCTGGCGCTTTCACCGAGTGCATCATTGTGATCTGGATCTGGATGTTTCCTCCGGTCTCAGGTTTCATCCCTTCGAAATTGTTGGATCGATGTTGTTTAAAATTGGTCTGATATTTTCTTTAGGCCCAACACCCGCGGCGGTTCTCGTGTTCGAGGCGATCCTGAACGGCATGGCCTTATTTTCTCATTCCAATTTTAAACTGCCTTTGTGGATATACGTTCCCAGCATCCGATCCCAAATGGAGAGATTGAAACCGTAGTTGGAGTTGGTTTCCCGCACCACTACAGAATGATGGATACGGTGCATATCTGGCGTCACCAGGACCCA
>PVMS01117217.1_pt1 | contig 16600 bp, 16 predicted proteins | sample 1853461 | NCBI WGS metagenome assembly PVMS01 (sample SAMN08582032, study PRJNA380276) | Marine sediment metagenome, whole genome shotgun sequencing project. | isolation source: ocean sediment barecode stripped | collected 2017 | reverse complement strand
GCGAGTTGGGCAACCAACTGGAACTGGTCGATGTCGAGAAAATCATGGCTGATGAGTTCTCTTTCGACAACGTACTCGGCTATTCCCGTTATGAAATAATCGATGCCATGCGTGATAAGGAGCTATTGGACTATCGCTCCGGGCATCTGGAAGGCAAGAAGGACACCTATCGTGACCGTGCAGGCGCAGAAGAGGCCGTACTGATGGCTGCCAGGGACACTCAGGGGTCAAAATTCAACGAACATCAAACACAGTTGGATAATTCAGAAATCCTTGCCCCGCATGATGGGTTTTTTGTGTATGACAAGACCTGGTTTGGTCAGAAAATAAATGTCGGCAGCACGGTGTTTCCCGGCAACAAGATTGCCACCATCCCGAATCTCGACAAGATGGAAGCGGAGCTGCATGTATTGGAAACAGAGGCGGTCGGAATAGTTGAAGGGCAAGCCGTGGTGGTGACCATTGATGCCTATCCGGGCCGGCCCCTCAACGGTACGGTTACAAACATTAGCGCGACTGCAACGGCCATTGCCCGTGATGTACCAGTGAAGTTTTTTACCGTTACGGTGGCACTTGATGATGCCGACCCGCAGTGGATCAAGCCGGAGAGTATGGTTTCGGCGGTGATCGCCATTGCCAGAATCGACAATACGATTTTTGTACCCAACCAGGCGGTTTTTTCGGATGGCAATGGTGATTGGGTTCTGGTGCGCAAGGGCGGCGACCTGGTCAAACAGGAAATTCAACTTGGTCTGAGGGGGGCAAACCGTTCCCAGATTATCAGCGGGCTGGAAAAAGATTCAAAAATTGCACTGTTCCCGCCGGGCGGGAATAACTCATGAATCTGATTAAGGGGCTGGGGGTCGAGGACCTGTGGCATGCGGTAGAGCAGTTGCGGCAGCACAAATTGCGCACCGCTCTGACCTTGCTGGGAATGGTGTTTGGTGTTGGCGCGGTGATTGCCATGTTGAGTATTGGTGAGGGTGCCAAGCAAGAGGCTTTGCGGCTGATCGAATCGATGGGTTTACGCAATATCCTGGTTGAAGGTCGTGATTTTGATGTGGACACCTTAAGAGAGATTCGCAAGCATAGTGTTGGATTGTCGCTTTCCGACGTGCGGGCGATTGAGCAGACCCTGCCAGGCGTAGAGGGCATTAGTGCCGAGAAAAAAGTTAAAGTCTGGAACCTGTTTTCCCGACAGGCGTCTGCCGATGCCCAGGTGCTGGCGGTGTCACCCGAGTATTTCGATCTGGCCAGCCTGAGGCTCGCCGAAGGCAAACCGATCGATAGCAATGACAACAGGTACTACGCACAGGTTGCCGTGTTGGGCGCGCAGGCTGCCAGAAGCCTGTTTCCCGATGGTGAGCCATTGGGACAAAGGGTAAAAATAAACCACCTGTGGGTGAAAGTTATCGGTGTGCTTGAGGATAAGGACCTGGGAAAAGACGAGTTTCAGGGTGTCAGCCTGGGTGGTGATCGCAACCGGGTGTTTATTCCGCTGGAAACCGCGCATAAAAGACTGAAGTTTGAACTCATGGAAAGTGAGCTTGATGGCATCCGTCTGAAACTGAACAAAAATGCAGACCCGCAATTAAGCGCTTTAACCGTCAATCACCTGCTTTCCCGTCGTCACGGCGAGGAAAACGACTACGAGATCATCATTCCAGCCGCACTGTTGAAACAGCAACAGCAAACCCAGAAAATTTTCACAATTGTGATGTCGGCCATCGCCGGGATTTCATTGTTGGTGGGTGGTATCGGCATCATGAACAGGCAAACCGATCGATACCGATGACAACAGGTATTATGCGCAGGTTGCCGTGTTGGGTGCGCAAGCGGCCAGAAACCTGTTTCCCGATGGTGAGCCACTGGGTCAAAGGGTAAAAATAAATCACCTGTGGGTGAAAGTTATCGGTGTGCTTGAAGACAAGGACCTGGGAAAAGACGAGTTTCAGGGTGTCAGTCTGGGTGGTGATCGCAACCGGGTGTTTATCCCGCTGGCAACCGCGCATAAGAGACTGAAGTTTGAGCTCATGGAAAGTGAGCTTGATGGCATCCGTTTGAAACTGAACAGAAAAGCAGACCCGCAGTTAACCGCCTTTACCGTCAATCACCTGCTATCCCGTCGTCACGGCGAGGAAAACGACTACGAGATCATCATTCCTGCCGCCCTGTTGAAACAGCAACAGCAAACCCAGAAAATTTTCACCATCGTGATGTCGGCTATCGCCGGTATTTCATTGTTGGTGGGTGGTATCGGCATCATGAACATCATGCTGGCAACGGTGCTGGAACGGACCAGGGAAATTGGTCTGCTTAGAGCCCTGGGCGCCCGCAAACGGGATATCCAGGTACAGTTCCTGCTGGAGTCTGCAACCGTTGCCGGTCTTGGAGCTTTTATCGGCGTGTTTTTTGGGCTGCTGCTGGCCTTTGTCATCCAGCAGTTTGCCGGTTGGCCGGCCGGTTGGTCGATGACGGCTATTGTGCTGTCGGTGAGTATTTGTCTGTTGACCGGGGTGGGTTTTGGCTGGTATCCGGCGCGTCAGGCCGCTGCACTTGATCCCATCCGTGCATTACATGCCGAGTAAGACGGGTCTCAACCAGGTCTTGGGCGGCTCAATATCGGCCAGTAGACCCAAATAAAGATTCCAAAAGCGAGCACCCAGCCAGCCGCCGACAAATCTATCATCAGCATATAGCTGCCACCGCTTAGCGGCCCCAGAACACGAAGTATTACGGCAAGCATCAATACCCAATATGCAAACACTGTTGCCCGCGCAGCCTGTAGAGGCCTGCCGGTGTGGCCCAGGCCGACGCGTGTCGTTACCGCCAGAACCATGCTGCCAATCGCACCCATGGTCAAGGCATGCAGGGCTGTTGTGGGTGTAAACAGCCAGCCGAACACGGCACAACCGAGCAAGGCGTAACCGACTGGCAGCCACAGGTACGCAACATGCAAGACAAATAGCATGGGGTTTGAGATCGTAGAAAACCCCCTCCAACGACTTAAACGGTAGCCGTGAACCGATGCAGCAAGAAATGCCAACACGCCAGTCGTTGCGCTCATCGGCGCAAAGCTCGCAGCCAGACCCACCAACAAAGTTAAGCCCAATGCGAGCTTGTTGATACTATCGTCGTTCACCGGCATCCGGGGTTTACCCTTCTGACGCAGCCAGTTAGCGCTAAAGGCCGGAACGATACGACCGGCAATAATGGTGACCAAAAGCAACAGCGTGTGAATCAACAGGTAAATGGCCAGGCGATCACCGCCAGGCAGCCAACCGCCGGCGCCGAGGTGATAGAGCAGGTTCAGCATGATCACTGCCACCATGATGGCAACCAGCGGATAGTTGCGGCGACTACGGCCGGCAATAATCTCTTTGCTGAGGAGGAAACCAAGCAGCACAGGGAACAGGCTGTCCAGCACCAGCACGACACCTGCCGGAAGCCAGCCGGTTAGCATCATTGCCAATCTTCCCATTAGCCAGCTGACCAGTAGCCAGGCCAATGGCGCACCGTGGACAGCGGGTCGACCGGTCCAATTGGCAACGGCGGTCAGGCTGAAACCGGCGACCGCCGCCATGGCAAAGCCGAGCAACATTTCATGACCGTGCCACAGGGGCGTCGCTGTTGGCAGACCTGTGCCGTGCAGGGTCATTAGCCAGAAGAGCACGGCCAACATCGCAAAGGCACTGCTTAAAATAAAAAAGGGCCGGAATGCGTAGCTGATAAGTACCGGGGTTACCGGTTTTGATTTCGAAGTGTTCAATGCAGAATTCTTTATCGACTACGGGATGACTGTCCAAACTCAAACGCGGTAACGCACTCGGGCAAATCATAGAATAATGGCGCACGACCACCCATTCGATTGCCATAGTCCGCATAGAACAGTTCACAATGCGCACGGTCTGGCTTTTCTTTATTGGCAACACACTCCTCGACAAAGCCTTCGCGCATGGGTATCAGTTTTTTCAATCGTGCGGTCTCACAAGCCGCATCCAGCTCCGCTTGTTTGGTTTCGCGTGATTGTTTGGCCTGCACCGGGCTGGTCAACAACAGGATCAACACAATTGAAATTAATACTTTCATCAAAAACTCCCGCTTTGGAGTGACTATTTTACGCTGTTGATTATAATTCGTCTTCCCCCATCCACTTACGGACTTTGGGCGCCTGGTAGCTTGCAAATTGATTCAGCAAACTGCATGGCTCTTTGTCCATCATCAGCAGTGGGCGAAATAGCGGGTTAACAAACTCCTGTTCGAAGGAATTTTCCAGAAAGCCAATCAGATCATCGTAGTAGCCTTCAATATTGAGCAGACCGCAGGGTTTTTTGTGAAATCCCAGTTGCGCCCATGTCAGGATTTCAAAAATCTCCTCCAGCGTGCCCCAGCCACCGGGCAGAGCGATAAAGCCATCGGCGAGCTCTGCCATCATGGCTTTACGTTCATGCATGGACGCGACCACGTGCAACTCGCTCAGATTATCATGGGCAACCTCTTTGACTGCCAGGCTTTTGGGTATGACACCAATGGCTTCACCACCGGCCTCCAGTACAGCGTTTGCAACAGCGCCCATTACGCCGACCGCAGCACCGCCATAAACCAGCCCGATACCGCGCTTAAACATTTCTTTGGCAAGATGAGCTGCAGCCAATGAATAAGCGGGGTTTTTACCGGGGCTGGAGCCGCAGTACACGCAGATTTTTTTGATTTTCATAGGTCTTTATAGGTCAGCCTGTTGAGAGAGGTTTTTTCCATCAGGCTGGACCAGGGGAAACACACGCCAGGGTCAAGCTTGCGTCGGATCATTATGTCAGCGTCGTCTTGTGCAGCTATCAGACCGGTATCAAGATCTTCATGCCCGCTCAAGTTACGCAAATTGGGTAGCAATGCCATCAAATGGCTCAGCAAGTCAGCCAGCGCCGCAATCTGTTCATCCGGATAAGGCTCGGTCATCAGTTGGTGGCCGGAATGGAACCAGTCAGGATAACGACCAATATTGACCAGTTCGATACCAATGCTCTGTGGATTAAAACCCCTGACATGATGGGCGACCCGGTTCAGCGGCACCCATTGTTCAACGCTGCCATCGCGGTCGATATAAAAATGCCCGCTGTTGCCAGTTTGTTGGCGGGGGTGGATCTCTTTTTTACCCCAATCCCTCGCCATGGCGAGATCCGGCAACTCGGTACAATGCATGACGACCAGGTCGATGCTCTCCACGCTACGACTATCCAGACGTAGCGCGTAAGGTAGTGGTCGCTGTTGAATTTCCAGAAGCTAACCTTCCTGCAAGAGATAACGTAAATCCATTATCGCTGCATTGGCCCTTGAGATGTAGTTGGCCATGACCAGCGAGTGGTTGGCAAAAGCCCCATACTTGTCACCGTTCAGAACCATCGGCGCGTGTAACGGTTCCTGGGTTGATTCCAGTTCACGAATAATCTGCCGGTAACTGATCACGGCGTTCTTTTTACGCAATACTTCATGGAAATCGACTTCCATGCCCTTCAGGAAGTGAATAAGTGCCCAGGTGCTGCCGCGGGCTTCGTAAAACACATCATCAATCTGCGTCCATGGTGTTTTGACTTCGATCTCGCCAGGTGCTGCGGTTGATTGCGTCGCTGCACTGTCACCTGCCAGATCAGTGTTCAGGCGCTTTTGGCCGACACTGGCGGAGAGCCGTTGTGACAGGGATCCAAGTCGTTTTTCTACCAGTCCAAGCCACTCGCCGAGATTATCGGCGCGGGCATAAAACTGTGCGTCGGGCTGAGCAGGGTCAGATAGCCGTGCCAGATAGGACTCGAGATATTCCATGGCCTTCTTGTAGCGGCCTTCTGTATCCGGGGGCAGCCAGCGGTCACTGGAATAGTGAAAAAACGGGTCGGCTTCTGACAGGTCCGGATCTTCGGTGGATTGTGTCTGGGAGCGGCTGAAATCATTGCGCATGGTGCGCGCCAGATCACGCACCTGGGTCAGTACGCCAAATTCCCAGTTTGGAACATTATCGAGAAATACCCACGGTGGCAGGATGTCGTTTGAAAAGTATCCGCCGCGCTTGTTCAGCAGGACATCGACTACTTCAAGCAATGCGGAAGTGGTCGATGTGCCGGTGACATCGGCGTGGTGGTGGCTTTCTGCGTGCAAGCGGGCGCGCTCGATCGGGTCGAACATTTCAGGTTCATTGTTGTACCAGAACATCAAACCGCCACATATGACGATCAGTGCGCTGGGAACCGCTATCAGGATTTTTCGATTCATGCTGTGAAGATAACAGATTTGCTGCCGGATTCATGTGCCGGAAGTGATTTGATCAACACATTTTTTGAGTTTTAACGCAACAGACGGATCTGCTCAGGCCCCAACCAGACCGGTTTTGAATGATGCTCTGATTACGGATTCCAGGCTTTCAATGGTCTGTGACTGGCTGCCGATAATTGCAGCGGAGCCATGCTCGAGGCTGACCATCAAGGCCTGCATCTGGTCAAATGTAATGACTTCGCCATCCGTCACCGGTGTTTTGGGCATAAAGATGATGGTCATTGGGCCCTGGTCGGTACTGACCACCATATGCGCACCACGGCCTTCGGGCGTGGGGCAAAACTTGATAAATTTAATGCTGCCAGCCAGTTGTTGGCCTATGGAGGCATCGAGACTTGCCATTATCTTAATAATATCCTGCTCGTCAACGATATCTGTCGCCTTTGCGACAAAACCTGGTCCGTCATGTGAATAATGATCAACCAGGTACGCCTCAACACTGTCCCATTGATGGGATTGCTTCCAGGCCATACCAACAGCGCCAACGGCAATTAACACGCTGGCTGCAAGCGCCAGGGGCATCCAGTTGCGTGAGCGGGCCGGTTGTTGGGTAATGCCCTTGATATCATTGAGTAAATCGGAGGGTGCCCGGACATTCAAAGCGGACTGCAGTTTCTTTTCAAAAGCCTCTGCCTCCGCTGCAGCGGCCTCGAACTCGGGAGCTGAATTGCGCGCACGCAAGGTCTCGGAATCCCGGTTCCAGGGATCCGCACCTATCAATCTTTTGAACTCAGAAAAGTTCATGGACATTACCCGTTACTCCATCCTTTTGTATCTGTGTTTTCAGTTTTTCCCGCGCCCTGAACAATTGTGTCATGACCGCGCTTTTGCTGATTCCAAGCTGTTCAGAAATTTCCGAACAGCTGTGTCCAAATACTACCTGCAACAATAAAGGGTCGCGGTACTTTGGTTCCAGTTTCATGATCCCTTTGCGTAACAGATCACGTTCTGTCCGCTCGTCGGGTTCCAACTCATCGTTTTCAACGATAACGACCTTATCGACGTCGGTGAACTTGGGCACCTTGCGTTCAAAGGTGCGGGCATATTCCCGGCGTAATATCGTAATCAACCAGCTTTTTGCCGCGCCGACATCCTTAAGGCTATCCAGCGCTCGCCATGCCCTTAAAAAGGTTTCCTGGACCAGGTCCTTGGCCAGGGCATCATTGCCGCAAATCCACATGGCATAGCGATACAAGTCTGTTGAATAGGCCTCGGCCAGTTCATTGAAACGAACAGTTCGATCCGTATCATTAGTCATGACCGGATTCCTTGTTGTTTTATTACGCTCAATTTCAATTTATTTTCGACCTTTATTCAACTAACTTAGCCCCATATGAGATAATAACGTTTTAGGCAATAGAAACCTATTTTGCGTTCGTAACGTCAATAATATCCATGACATTGGTGTTCAGGAGCCCAAAATAAACCCCGTTGTGACTAATGGCACTTAAATCTATGACCCTAAAACGGGCAGTCTGTGCCTTGCCTCACCGGGGGGCAAGCCTTAATCTGGAAAAATTGGGTTTAAGGCACACGCAAACAACCGCCGGTGGGAGTATAAAAGGATGAGTATGAATTTCGAACAGGCCCGTTTCAATATGGTGGAGCAGCAGGTCAGACCCTGGTCGGTTCTGGACGCGCGCGTTTTGGCATTACTTGAAAACACCCACCGTGAGGATTTTGTACCGGTTCGCTATCGTAAGATGGCGTTTGCTGACATCGCCATTCCACTGGATCTGGGCGAAAGCATGATGAAACCGGTGATAGAGGGTCGCATGCTGCAGGCGCTTGACTTGAAGCCAGATGAAACGGTGCTCGAAATCGGCACTGGCAGTGGCTTTGTTACAGCCTGCCTGGCACAACTGGCAAAATCTGTGCTCAGTGTTGATATCCATGAACAGTTTTCAACAAGTGCAGCCGCCAGAGTTAAAGAGAAAGAGATTCACAACGTGGAATTTGAAACCGGTGATGTACTGGCCGGTTGGCAACCGGAGCAGGCCCATGACGTATTGGTTGTGACCGGTTCGGTACCGGAAATTCCAGAACAATTTCGTGGTTGGGTCAATCCGGGTGGTCGCATGTTTGTGGTCAGCGGCGATTCACCTGCGATGGAAGCAAAATTGCTTATCAAACTGAATGCAACCGATTGGCGCGAAGAAAGTTTGTTCGAAACAGACCTGGCCCGGTTAAACAACGCTGAAAAAGCAGCAGAATTTGAATTTTAGGGACTTTAGGAGTTATAACATGCAGTTCAACGTAAACAATCAAAAGCTTTTGATGGCTGCGATATTTTTTGTTTCATCACCAGTATTAGCTGTTGATCTGGTCGGCGTGCACGATCTGGCAATCAAAAATGACCCGCAGTTGCAGGCGGCTGCCTATCGCAGAGACGCCACCGGCGAAAACAAACGCCAGGCCTGGTCCAATTTATTGCCAACCATCTCCGGTGGAGCTGCTATTAACAGGGGCAGCAACGAGACATCCATTGCCGGCAGAACCGTGGATGATAGTGATGTCGACAATGAATCCTACCGCCTTGACCTGCGTCAGTCCTTGTATGCTCAAAGCAATTACGAAAACCTGGACATTGCCCGCGGGCAGGAGAGCCAGGCAGAAGCCATTTACAACCTTGCCTACCAGGATTTCCTGGTGCGGGTAGCAGGTGGCTATTTTGGTGTTCTGACAGCCCAGGATGGTGTCATTTTTGCAGAAGCAGAAGAAAGGGCCCTGCAACGACAGTTTGAGCAGGCTGAACAGCGATTCGAAGTGGGCCTTACCGCAGTGACAGACGTACACGAGGCCCGCGCCAGCTACGATAATGCCCGTGCCCGTGCCATCGTCTCCAAAAACAACCTGGCCGATGCCAAAGAGGTGTTGTACGAGCTGACCGGTCAGTATTTTGACGACTATGACCCGCTTGAGGAAGTCCTGCCATTGGTTAAGCCCCTGCCTGAAAACCCGGCCGAGTGGGTGGATATCGCCATGCAGTACAACCCGGCGGTGGTCTCGGCGCATAAAGGCGTCGAGATTGCAGACGCTTCGGTGCGCTTGCAACGTTCGGGCCATTTCCCGACGCTGGACCTGGTTGGAAGTTATAGCAGCTTCACCAATAATGAATTTATCTTCCGCGACGATAACCAAATACCGATCGGAACCACCGACCTGACCAACGATGACATGCGTATTGGCTTACAGCTGAGTGTGCCTATTTACCAGGGTGGCGTGGTCTCGTCCAGAACCCGCCAGGCACGTTACACATTAAATGCGGTTAACGAAGACCTTGATCGTCAGCAAAGAGCCACCGTAAGGCAGACAAACAACGCCTATCGCGCAGTCATCGCGGGTATAGAGCAGGTTGGCGCATTCGGCCAGGCAATGATTTCAGCCGAAGCCGCGCTTGAAGCAACCCAGGCCGGTTTCGAAGTCGGCACCCGTACTATCGTTGATGTATTGATAGCTCAACAGCGATACTTCCAGGCGCAACGCGATAACTCGCTGGCGCGCCATACTTACATCGTCGATCATCTTCGTTTGAAAGCTGCGGCGGGTGTGTTGGTAGAAGAAGATCTGCAGAAAGTTAATAGCATTTTGCAGTAACAACTGTCCCACCAGCGTCACCCCGGAATTTGCGCAGCAAATATCTGGGACCCATTTTACTGTTTCAGATTAAAAATGGGTCCCGGATCAAGTCCGGGATGACGGTGCCTCTTTTCTATCCATGTGATTGTGCTTAAAAAGGAATCAGTACGGCTCAAAGTAGTTTTCCAATCGCTTTTAAAGTCAGTTTCAGCGCGCCTCTGTTTGCTTCAACTAACGCTTTTCCTGCCTGCCCCATGCTGCCTCGCAATTTACCATCCTCGAATAGCTTTCTAGTTGTTTCCTTGAGCTCTTCCTGATTGGTGATAAACAAGGCCGCATTGCTCTCAACCAAACCGGCAGCAATCTCTTTTGCATTTTCCATATTCGGTCCAAACAACACAGGCTTGCCCAGCGCAGCGGGTTCCAGCGCATTATGTCCGCCCTGCTCACCCATACTTCCGCCGACATATGCGATATCGCCGCAGGCGTAATAGGTCATCAACTCACCCATGGCGTCGATGACAAAGCATTGTGCCTGTTCTGAGCAACTTTCACTCTGGCTGTGTAGCTCGGTGCGAAGTCCGGCGGTTCTGGCCAACTCAGCTGCACGCTCAAAGCGTTCCGGGTGACGTGGTACCAGGATTAGCAATGCATCCGGTATGCTGTTTAGCAGTTCAACAAAAGCCGGAATCAGTACGTTTTCGTCGGCTTCATGCGTGCTGCCTGCAACCAAAACCGGGCGCCCGGCGTTCCAGGCTGAACGGAGTCGCGCGCCTTTTTCATTCAGCCCCGCCGGAATATCCAAATCGAATTTGAGATTACCGGTCATGTCGGTGGTGGCCGGATTTGCACCGCACTGAATTAGTCGCTCACGGTCCTCGTCACTTTGTGCGCCGATCCAGGTCACCGACTGTAAAATCTGCCGGCTGAATCCGGCAAGGCGTTGAAAGCGGCTACTTGAGCGTCTGGACAAACGTGCATTGGCTATCACAAGTGGGATCTTTTGTTGCTGTGCAGCGTGGTAGAGGTTTGGCCAGATTTCTGTTTCCATTACCAGCAGTAACCGGGGCTGCAAGCGGTTGAGGAAACGGGAAGTTGCGCCCGGTAAGTCCAGCGGGATGTAAAGGTGGGAAACCCTGTCGCCAAGGTCCCGCCTGACCCGTTCTGAGCCTGTGGGCGTAAACGTTGTGACAGTTATAGGCAACTCCGGGTAGGCGGACAGTAAAGCCATGATCAGTGGCTTGGCAGCATTGAATTCACCTACAGAAGCTGCGTGCAGGACAATGCCGCCTGAGGTGGTATCTGCCTTAATAAACCCAAACCGCTCTCTCCAGCGCTGCAGATAGGCACGGTCGTTCAGTCCACGAAATGCGAGATACAGCAACACCAGCGGTGTACCGAGTATCAGCAGTGTAGAGTAAAGAAAACGCATTCGGTTTATGCCGTGGGCCTGCAGGGAAAAACTGATTATAGAGAAGTCTTTGAGTTTGCGCAGGCTGGCGTCCTGCCGGTCGAAGAATCTGTGGCTATTTGGCGGTCGCAAGTTAGAATAAGCATCCATGCATATCGTCCAGGCGCTTGTTTCCCTGAATATCGGTGGTTCCGAACTGGTAGCTACGGAACTCAGCGAATATCTGATTGACTGTGGACACAAGGTCACCATTATCGCCGCCGATGGCCCCCTGGGTCCGCGCGCCCGTGCCTGTGGTGCAGCGCATCTGGATTGGCCAATCGGGAAAAAACGCCTGCCCACACTGCGCTATATCAAGCGCCTGAGCGAATGGTTTGCGGCTGAAAAACCGGATATTGTGCATGTCCATTCCCGTTTACCGGCATGGATATGCTGGCGCGCCATCAATCGTATGGCGCCGGAACAAAGACCAGCTTTGGTAACGACCATGCATGGGCATTATTCCGTAAGTCGTTATAGCTCGGTGATGGCGCGCGGCAGGAAAACCATCGCGGTGTCAGAGCACATAAGGCGATACACACTGAAAAACTACCCGCTGGCTTCAACGGACGATGTTGTGACTATTCATGGTGGTGCCAGCAGGGAGTTGTTTCCATACAACTATCAGCACCCACCCGGGTGGAGGGAGCAGGCTGAAAAGGAGTTTCCGGAACTGCAAAACAAACGTTGGTTGCTATTACCAGGCCGGATTACACGCTGGAAAGGCCATGTGGATTTCATGCACCTGATCGGCGCACTGATTAAGGACTTTCCAGACATCCAGGGGCTGTTCGTTGGTGGTGGAAGAGCCGGCTCCCGCTACCAGCTGGAGCTTGAAGCGTTGGCAGAGAAAACCGGTATCGGTGACCGGATTACATTCACCGGCAACCGCCTGGATATCCGCGACTGGATGTGTGCCTCCGAAATGGTATTTAACCTTTCCAATGACCCGCCCGAGGCATTTGGTCGCACAGTGCTTGAGTCACTGTGCTTGGGTCGTCCGATCATTGCCTGGGATCATGGTGGTGCGGCTGAGATCCTGGCGTCCATGTTCCCGCAGGGTGCCGTGAAGCCGTTGGACTTTCAGCGCCTGGAAGCGCGTGCGCGGGATTTTCTGCAGCAACAACCAACAGTTCAGGCCAGCAACGCGTTCAGCCTGGACGCTTCCATGCGCAAGCATTTAGACGTGTATCAAGAAATTATGATGGAACAATCGCAATGAAAATACTTCTGCGTCGAGCTCAAGTCGAATGGCCGGCCTGGCTGGCTTTTTCCTATTTCGCCCTGTTGCCATTCCGGCGACTGGCGGAAATCCCATTATCAGTTTTTGCTATAACCCTGTTGTTCCTGTTGCGCTCGGAGGTCTACAGATCCCGGCTCAAGTCGGTCCTGCCACTACTGCTGCCGTTGTTCTTGTGTTTCTGGTTACCGATGGTCTTGTCCAGTTTTGATTCCTATGACCCAAACAAAAGCTGGGTAACATCACTGGCTGCGATCAGGTATTTCATGGCGGCGATGAGTATTGCCGTGCTACTCCATTCAGCATCCCTACGATGGCAGGTGCTGCGCTGGAGCGCCTATCTGCTGATTTTCTGGGCCGTGGATGGCTACGTGCAACTGGCTGCAGGTGTGGATTTGTTTGGTATCAGCATGCACGAGGACCGGCTTAACGCCCTGTTTGGCAACAAATATCAGTTTTACGGGCCGACGTTGGCCATGCTGTCACCCCTTTTGCTTGAGTTTGCCCGCCGCCGCTGGCCGGCCTGGGCCTGGGGAGCGAGTTTTGCGCTGGTATTGGGAGCGGTAATGATTTCGGGTATGCGGGCGGGTTGGCTGGCCATGGGTATGGTGGTTTTTGCCTACTTTTTATTGATGTTTCGCAAGGAAAACCAGGAGCTTCGGCGAGCAACGATTGCTCTACCGGTGCTGGCGCTTGCCGTAATGACGATCTCATACCTGATTTCACCCACCGTTCAGGAGCGCGTCAGTCGCACCCTGACCATTGCGCAGGGTGCAGAATCATCAGTTGATTACGCTTTGTCCTGGCGACTGCCGGTTTTTAACGCAAGTATCAGGATGTTCAAAGAAAACCCTGTCAACGGTGTTGGCGTACGTGCTTTCCCGGTTGCTTATCCCGACTATGCTCCCAGCGATGATTATCACGTGGTCAAACATCCTGATGGAACCGGGGCGACCCACGCACACAATATTGTGCTGGAGGTAATGGCGGATACCGGTGGCGTTGGTCTGGCGGGTCTGATTATTGGCTTTATGCTGGCCTGGCGCGCATGGCGTGGTATGTTGCCGGCCAACCAGCAGGAGGCTTTTCCTTATGTTCTGGCACTGGTGCTGATCTTATTCCCGTTGAATTCACACTTCGCGATATACGGCACCTACACCTCATCGCTGATTTGGGTGCTGATGGGGTTGGCGGCGGCGGCCTGGCGACGCTGACTAGTCAATCAGGGTGAAATGTGTACCGCAATATGGACAGCTGGCCTCACCTTTGTCTTCAATCGGTAGATAGACCCTGGGATGTGCGTTGTAAAGTTTCTGGTTAGGTAATGGACAGGACAGCGGCAAGTCTGCGCGGCTTATCTCAACCCGTTTCTGGGTGTTAGCATATTCCAGGCTGTCATCCTGGGCGTCGGTGCGGTGGCTCATTTGCGGTCTCGATGTGTGATATCTGTATATTCTACCCCAATATCTCTTCACATAATGCATGTGCGGTGTTGAGCAGGTTGGCGTCTTCAGCTTCCGGATTTTCATCAATCAGGGTTGCTTGCTGTAGCGCTTGACTCAGTTGTTCATAAGCTTTGACAAGGGTTTTGAGGGCACCATCGTTTATCCAGCCACACTGGTGTAAAGCCTGAAGTTGTTCTGTGAGTTCGGTTGAACTGAGAACCGCAGGAAACTCTTCAGCATTCAGCAATAAACCAAGCTGAACCACAAACTGTATATCGACCAGACCGCCGCGGCCATACTTGGGCGAAGCAGCATCGTTGTGCTCAGCACGCAGGCGCTGCCGCATCTCCAGGACCTCCTGTTTGATCAGGGCCTGATCCCGGGAAGCCGTCAGTACCTTAAGACGAATAGTTGTAAAGTTCTTCGCAATATCCCTGTTCCCCGCCACCGGCCTGGCCCGGGTCAGTGCCTGCAACTCCCAAACCCAGGCCTGCTCCAGCTGGTATCGCCTGAATGCATCCTCGCTGGAGACCAGCAGGCCGGACCGGCCATTCGGTCTTAAACGCGCATCAATGCTATACAGCCGCCCGGAGGTAGTGGTGGCGGATAACAGGCTCAACATCCGTCGGGCCACACCGGTGTGGTAGCGCTCGGCCGGAATGGGGCGGGTGCCGTCGGACAGGTCTGTGACCGGTTGATACAAAAAAATCAGGTCGAGATCGGAATCGAAACCCAGGGCGCAGGCACCCAGACTGCCGTAGGCAATCACCGCCAGCCCCTCTCCGGACAGTTGTCCATGACGGTGCTGCATATCTGTTTGTGCTAACTGCAGCGTTGCTTCCACCTGGCCCTGGGCAAGCTGGCTGAGGGCGAATGCGGCCTCGGTGGCAGTCATTGAAGATTTCAGTACAGCGACGGCAACCCGTAAATTGATGACCTGCTTGAAGTAATTCAAATCCAGCAGAGCTGACTCGGTGTCACTGTTTGCAGTTAATATCCTGCGTATGCCCGCTTTAATATCTTTTCTGGTGGGTGGGTATGCGCCGAGACTGGGGTCGATGAGCTCATCCAGCAATGCCGGATAACGCGTTACTGCCTCAGCGACCCGGCTACTGGCGGTGAACAACTCCAACATACGCTTTGTTGCACCCGGGTTTTGCACCAATAGCGACAGATAGGCACTGCGTCGACAGATGGCTGAAACCAGGTCCAGAACCCGGTGTATGACAGCACCGAAGGCCTGGTGGCATCGAAGCGCTCCAGCAACATCGGCATAAATTGATCAAGTCGTGTGGATGCGCGCTGGCTAAGCGATAGACGGTTCAGTCTTTTTACGAAGTTTTCCAGGGGTTTCCACTCGGTGGTATTGCTGCTCTTTTGTTGAATATTATTTCGAGTCATCTGCCAATGGGCATGCCACGGGTGCTTTTCGTCGTTGCTGCCGGCTGCTTGCGGCAGGCTCTGTTCAAACAGGCTTTGTACTTTGGCGCGGGTATCACTGAGCGCCCTGTTGAAAACCTCCTTGGTTTCATAGCCCATCGCATGTGCCACCCTCAAACCATCTTCACCGCTTGGTACCTGGTGAGTTTGCTGGTCGTGCAGGGCCTGGATGCGGTTTTCTGTTCTGCGCAGGAAGCGATAGGCGGCCAACAGCTCCGTAATGGCTTCATCCGGTAGCAGGCCCAGCCTTTGTATTTCGTCCGCAGCAGAAAAAATCGAAGTTGTTTGCAGGCCTTTGTCCCGGCCGCCGCGTAAAAGCTGAAAAGTCTGCACCAGGAATTCGATCTCGCGGATTCCGCCGGGGCCCCGTTTGATGTCGTCCAGGCGGTCTTTGCGCCTGGCGTCCTCACGGACGTTTGCATGCATATCTCTGAGTGCCTCAATTGCACCAAAATCGATGTAACGGCGATAGACAAATGGTTTCAGTATGTCGAGCAATTGTTGGCCGGCAGCAATATTACCAGCCACCGGTCGTGCCTTGATCCACGCATAACGTTCCCAGTCACGCCCTTCACGCTGATAATACTGCTCAAGCGCCGCAAAGCTGCTGACCAGGGGGCCGGACTCACCAAACGGACGCAATCGCGTATCGACCCGGAAGCAAAAACCGTCTTCGGTGATCTCCGAGAGGCTGCGAATGACCTGTCGTGCCAGGCGGGTAAAAAATTGCTCATTGGCCAGACCCCGGCGACCGTCACAAACCCCGTTGTCAGGAAAACAAAAGATGATGTCGACGTCGGATGACAGGTTCAGCTCGCCGCCGCCTAGCTTGCCTAGCCCAATGACTACCAGTTTTTGCGCCTGATCGTCAGGCCCCCGGGGAATGCCGTGTTTGTGCTCAAGTATTGAGCTGTGATGCCGGGTTGCCGCTTGCAGGCAAATCTCAGCCAACACACTTAAATCAGCCAGAATCTCGTCAACCGGCGCAAGCTTATTCAGATCCCGCCAGATAAGACGCATCATCTCCCGGTTACGAAACTGACGCAGGGCGGCATCCAGACCAGATGTTTCAATCAGTCGGGTTAATTGTTCCGCGACTGGTGCGCTTGTGTGATCAAGGCGATT
>PVMS01139488.1_pt1 | contig 16602 bp, 15 predicted proteins | sample 1853461 | NCBI WGS metagenome assembly PVMS01 (sample SAMN08582032, study PRJNA380276) | Marine sediment metagenome, whole genome shotgun sequencing project. | isolation source: ocean sediment barecode stripped | collected 2017 | reverse complement strand
CGGCGACCTGTATTTTGTAGGAGCGAGCCTTGATCGCGAATGAATTAGTGGATATCCAATTCGCGAGCAAGGCTCGCTCCTACAGGTCGTGTCTTTCCAGCCAGTCTGCGATTACATTGACTGCCTGAGCGAGCTCGGGTTTCTGGCCGATGTAATAGTGCGTGGCGCCCTTGATTTCCGCCAGTTCCTTGTCGTCGTGAGATATAGCGTTGTACAGGCGGTGGGTGTGGCTGGGGGTGCAGGCATCGTCAGCCGAGTTGCCGATCACCAGGATTGGCGCGCCGATGCGTGCCGCACAGCGCTCACCGTCCGCATTCGTCTCATCGAGACTCCATTGGGACAGCCAGCTACGCAAGGTACAGAAACGGGCCAGGCCAACCGGGCTGTTGTTGACGATGCGTGGCTCACCGAGATAACACCAGTCGGGTTTCCGGTCGTTCGGGTCTACAGTGGGGTCGAGAAAGCGCGGATCCGCCATCGTGTTGTGAACGACAAAACCGAATTCCTCCTTGTCTTTTCCTTGTTCGGCCAGTTCGGCCAGCTTTTCATTCACCCAGGCCGTGATGCGCCGGTTCCGGCTGATTTGTGCCGCCCGGTACCGTTCGAGAAATTCCGCTGAATAGGGCGGCTGATTCGGATTTTCCGGGTCGTACAGGTCCAGTTCCGGATCGCGAACATTGGGATTGCTTTCGTCCAGGATCGAAGCATCCATCCACTCCGTCATGGTCCGGGCCCGGCTGACATGCGCAGCCAGGAACATCATGGCGTCCGCCGGCACCAGGCCGGCGGCGGTCAGATCCGGCGGGTCTCCGGCAGGAGTACTCGTGACCGTTGGATTTTCAGCTTCCGCCTGGTAAAACGCAGACAGCGAACCGCCCCCGCTCCATCCACCCAGAATGACTTTTTCATAGCCCCACCGTTCCCTGGCGTTACCAATGCAAGCACCCAGATCGACTGCAACTTTCTCCATGATCAGTGCGTAGTCGGCGCCGGGATAGCGGCTGTTGCAGTAGATGACGTGAAAGCCGGCCCGGGCCAGAGCCGTCGGCATTGGCAGATATTCCCCGCCGCCAATCGGGTGCATCAAAACAATAACGCTGTTGGAAGGCTTATTCCTGGGTCGCAATAAATGAGCCTTGAGCGTTACCTGGCCATACTGGCCGCCATAGGTATCCTTGAAAACTGCCTGCTCGTCAAAAACGATGATGTAAGGTATGCGTTCATACTCGTGTGTCGCTTGTTGCTGGTTCATGGTCCGCATCGCTCCTGGCAGTGATTCTGCGATTGTAGTAGACGTTAAATGTGAATCCCACACTTGTCAATTAATCAATTTAGTTGACAATTTTTCAAAGAAGGTAAAATCAGGCCCGCTTGGGCCATAATGGTCCGGCCTGAAAATAACAGCAGAGATGAATTACATGATCGCCCGGGATACGGACTACCCAAAACCCACCGTCGCATGGTTCGCCGTCGCCGTGCTGATGCTGGCTTATGCATTCTCGTTTATCGACAGGATGATCCTCAGCCTGCTGGTAGAACCGATTAAACAGGACCTTCAGATCAGCGACGTCAAGATCAGCCTTCTGCAGGGCTTTTCATTCGCCCTGTTCTACACCCTGGCCGGAATCCCCGTTGGCCGCCTGGTGGATTCGAGACCCCGGACGAACATCGTGGCCATCGGCGTAACGCTTTGGTGTTTCATGACGGCCGCAACGGCACTGGCGCAGAAATTCTGGCACCTCTTCATGGTACGGGCGGGGGTCGGGGTCGGTGAAGCCACCCTGGCGCCGGCCGCTTACTCACTGATCAGCGACCTTTTTCCGCCGAAACGGCGTGGCCTGGCACTGGGGATTTTTTCATCGGGCACCTCGATTGGCGCCGGCCTGGCTCTGATCATCGGCGGATACGCCATCGAATTCATTGCGGCTTCCGGCGAGCGCTCCCTGCCCTTGGTGGGAACGCTTGCACCCTGGCGCCTGACTTTCATCTTTGTCGGTCTGCCGGGACTGATTGTCGCCCTGCTGATCAAGTTTGTGCCCGAACCCGCTCGAAAATTCAGGTCATCCGATTCGGATGCCAAGACACGTCGTGCTTCCATTCCGTTCCGCGAGGTCCGTGCTTACTATCGCAAGCACGCAAGCACGATTGCCTGGCACCACATGGGCATCAGCATTGCCGCGATGGGTTCCTACGGCATCATGTCCTGGGTCCCGGTGATGCTGATTCGCACTCAGGGCTGGTCAATAGGGGAAGTGGGAACGGCGGTTGGTACCTCGATTCTCGTCGTGGGGACTCTGGGTGTCATTGCCGGGGGCTGGCTCGGCGACTGGCTGGAAGACAGGGGAAGGGCCGCAGGACGGCTGGAGGCGGCATTCATCTCCATGGTGATTGGCGCCGTCGGTGCATTCATGTATCCCCTGCAGGACTCCTCCGCGATGACCATTGCCTGGTTCATGGTCACGATGCTTGGGGGTTTCATGGTCATCGCCTGTGCGGCGGCGGCGTTACTCGAGATCATGCCAAACAGGATGAGGGGGCAGGCCACTGCCATCTATTTCTTCGTCATCAGCCTGCTCGGCATTGGCGCGGGGCCCACCGTAGTGGCCATGTTTACCGATTACGTGTTTGGTGACCCGGCAGCAGTTCGCTGGTCGCTAATGATCGCACCGACTACTGCCTATGTGATCGCCGCCATCTGTTTCTGGCAGGGGCGGCGGCCGTATGAAGTCAGCAGAGCCAGCCTGGCCCAGACTTGACGGTTCAGGCCTTTTTGCGGCCAACCTGCCTGCTGCGCATGTCGATGGCGGCTGCGCCAAACTTGGCTTCCTTTGCCTCTCGTGAGCGCCTGGCCCAGATTTCGATATTCTCTGTAGCATGCTTGTTCTCATGGGCAATAATTGAATCGTAATCGGCGGTTCTGCTCGTTATCTCGACCTGCAGTCCATTTGGATCATACATGTAAACCGACTTGACGAAGCCGTGGTCGACCGGTCCGAGACAGCTCACGCCCCTTTCATTGATCTGCTTCTGCCATGCGAGCAATTTTTCCTCGCCATCGACTTCAAAGGCCAGGTGCCGGTTGAAACTGTGGTCGCGTTCGAACTGTTCGGCGGTCGCGCCCTCCGGTTCGTCGAAAAAGGCGATGAAATCACCATTACCCATTTCGAAAAAGAGGTGCAGGTAAGGAGTGGGGTCATTCAAACCCGGAATTTCATCCAGCACCAGCGCAATAGCCAGCGGCAGGCCCAGTACATCTTCGTAAAACCAGCGGGTTTGTTCCGCGTCGCGGCATCGATAGGCGACATGGTTGGCATTGTGCAGAACCCCCAGGGGTTCGGTCGTGGATTTCTCATTGAGTTCAGTCATCAGTTTAATTCCCGTCATTCATTTCCATTGTACAAGTGTTGATATTTTCACAGTGCTGCAATTCATACGATTTTCTTGCCTGTTCGGAACCCCCAGTTCCAGCGTTCAAGCAGTACCCGGATCACCAAAGTCCTTGCCCGGACCGCCATCCCGGTAGACTTTGAGATAACGCCGGGCAACGGACTGGATATGGACTTCATCAGGGCCATCGTAGATCCGGGCCTCCCGCGCATGACGGTACATCAGGCTCAGGGGCGTATCATCCGTCAGGCCCATGGCGCCGTGCACCTGTATCGCGCGATCAATGACATTGTGCAGCATACGCGCCCCAACCACCTTGATCAGACCAATTTCTTCACGGGCTTCTTCACCGGCATCGAGCTTGCGTGCGGCGGCGAGCGTCAACAGCCGGCTGGCCTGGATTTCCGCCGCGCTTTCGAACACGTGGCTTTGCATTAACTGTTTGTGGGCCAGGAGTTCCCCGAAAGCAACCCGATTGTTGAGACGGTAACACATCAGATCGAATGCGCGCTGGGCCTGCCCCAGCCAACGCATGCAATGGAAAATCCGTCCCGGCCCCAGCCTCAGCTGAGCAATCTTGAATCCCTTGCCGCGTTCTCCTACCAGGTTTTCCTCCGGAACCCGCGCGTTGTCGTAATCGATTTCCCAGTGGCTGCCGTTGATTCCCAGAACCCGGGTCTCGCGCAGGATGTTGTAGCCGGCATTGTTGGTCGGCACGATGATCATGCTGAAACACTCGTGTTTAGGGGCGTCGGTTTCGGTGCGGCACATGACCGTTGTGTAATCGGCATCGCCGGCGCCGGAGGTGAACCATTTGCGTCCATTGATAATCCAATGTCCATCCTCGAGCACTGCCGTGGTCTGCAGCTGTGTGGGATCGGAACTGGCGACCTCCGGTTCGGTCATGGCGAAGCTGGGGATCGACTCCCCCGCCACCAATGGTTCCAGATATTGTTCCCTCCAGGAAGCGGACGCGTACTTGCTGAGCATCAGCGAGTCCTGCAAAGACAAAGTGCCAAGCGCCTGCATCGCATAATACGAGCGGCCAATCACTTCGTTCACGTGCACGTAATCCAGAAATGGCATGCCCTGCCCACCGATTTCGACGGGATGACCCAGCGCCCACAAGCCCGCTTCTTTCGCTTCATCCATCAACTGCGCCATGATCAGATTCTGCTGAGTGCGATTGCCGTGGTCCATTTCATACTCCACGGGATAGATACGCTCCTCCACAAACTGCTTCACGCGCTGTCTCGTTTCAATCCAGTCAGGTTTGCTTGTCATGTGATTACTCCGATACTACTCAATCCAAAATGTCATATGCCGGAATGACATATCCGTCAGGCTATGCCTATTTAGCATCCGGCAACAAGGGCCAGGCGATCTTCAAATACACGTGGCCCACAAGTCATTTGGAAAGAACTAGAATTTCAAGGCTTGAATCTATGTGGTTTAAACAATGTGCCAGCCTAGCATATTGTCAACTAAATTGACAGCTATGTCGGGTGCGGTCAAAGGCATTTTACGCAACGGCTGGGAAGTATCTGGAGAACCCGGGGCGATTCAATCCGCGGGAAAAGACTATGAAATAAACCTGGGGCAATGGTCGTGCGGCAAATGCACTGATACCCTTGCTTCAGACGGAACATCCATAGATGGAGAACTGACATTGGACAAGAAATCTTACGTAAAGGAATTGAAGAAACTGCAGGTCGAACTCAGCCATATGCAGGACTGGGTAAAAGACACCGGATATCGTGCCATCATCGTGTTTGAAGGACGCGATGCCGCGGGCAAGGGTGGCGTAATCAAAGCCATGACCCAGCGGGTCAGCCCCCGCGTGTTCCGGGTTGTGGCGCTACCCGCGCCTTCTGATCGGGAAAAAACACAGATTTATGGCCAGCGTTTTATCCAGCACTTCCCGAGTGCTGGCGAAATCGTCATTTTCGACCGGAGCTGGTACAACAGGGCCGGCGTGGAAGTCGTCATGGGCTTCTGCACGCCGGAACAACGCGATCGCTTCCTCAAAACGACTCCTGCCTTCGAACGCAACCTGGTTGATAATGGCATCAAGCTGGTGAAGTATTGGATGGAAGTCAGCCCCCAAGGAGCAGAAGAAGCGTTTCGAGAGCCGCATCGAGGAATCCATGAAGAACTGGAAACTCAGCCCGATGGACCTGGAATCAAGACGTCGCTGGTACCCGTACTCAAGGGCCAGAGACCTGATGTTCGATGCAACTGATACTGAAGACTGCCCCTGGACCGTAGTTAACAATACCGACAAGCATAAGGGTCGACTGAACTGCATCTCCCACTTGCTGGAGCAAATTCCCTATGAGGTGGACAAACCAGAGTCTTTAGAGATGCCTCCACGTGACACGGAGCAGGCCTATGACGACCAGGCGCCAATGAAAGAGAGAACCTACGTACCCGACCGTTACTGATTCAGAACTGCTCAAGCCCAGGGACAGCGGCACGGCCTGAAAATTCATGAGGAGCAGGAGAAATGATTCAATTCCGTATCGGTTTCCTTGTTGCCGTGATTTTGCCAGTTGTGCTTATGGCGGATGACAGCAATAACATTGCTCACTCATCTCCCGTTTACGAACTGACTCGAGTGCTGGAAGTCGCCGGCCGGCAGGGCGTGGCGACCGACGGCCACCACTACTATGTCAGCGGCAGCGCTGAATTGTATGTTTACTCAAAAGATGGCGACTTACTCGCATCCAATACCGACCCCTTTGCAGAATTGCAGAAGAAGGGCAACCACATCGGCGACATCAGCGTGCATAACGGCGAAATCTATGCGGGTATCGAATGGTTCGAGGACGGCCGCGGCCGCGATATCCAGATCGCTGTTTACCATGCGGAATCCCTGCAGTTCAAACGATCCATCCCCTGGCAGCCCGACTCGGGCCAGGTCGAAGTGAGCGCGGTAACGGTGGATGCAGTCAACGGTCGGATCTGGATGACGGATTGGGTAAACGGACGCTATGTCTATTATTACGACCTGGCCAGCGGCAACTACAAAGGTAAACTCCACTTACGGCCCGTGCCGCAGTGGCAGCAGGGAATCGCCGCGCTGAACGGAGCCCTGTACATCACCGCCGACGACGGGGACGCTGAATTGGGCGAGGTTGACAATCTCTGGAAAGTCGAGCCTCAGGAGAACTCAACGGCTGCCTATGTCAAGCACGAAATGGCCTTTGACAGCTTCAGGGACGTCGGTGAAATTGAAGGCATCGATTTCGATCCGCGGACCGGCGAAATGCTGGTGCTCGCCAACCGCGGCAAACGCATTGTGCTGGGAATGCCGAAAGGCCTTCACCCCGGTTATGATCGGGAAATTCATGAAATCTACATCTATCAAAATCCAAGTCACTTTCAGGCTGTTCGGGATCGATTGTCACTTTTTTTGGCCCACCTAAAGCGCTATGGTAGGACCTTGAATTCCCAAAGCAATATGTCCTTAATTCAACCATAGGCCTGAGGCATGACAAATACTGTATTTACCGGGTGCATTCCTGCACTGATGACTCCCTGCAATGAGAAAGGCGTGGCAAATTTTGATGCTCTTGCCGCTAAAGGCCTCGAGTTGATCGATGTGGGTATGCATGCGGTTGTCTATTGCGGTTCGATGGGTGACTGGCCACTTCTGACCGATGAGGAGCGAAAAAAGGGTGTTGAGGCGCTTGTTGCCGCAGGCTTGCCAGTCATTGTCGGCACGGGCGCACAGAATTCGGCGCGCGCAACTGCATTATCCAGGCATGCGAAACAGGCAGGAGCAGCGGGGCTCATGGTCATTCCTCGCGTTCTGTCTCGTGGAAGCTCGAATGCCGCACAGCGCAATCACTTCGCTTCAGTGCTGGGTGCAGCCGATGGTTTGCCTGCCGTTATCTACAACAGTCCGTATTACGGATTTGAGACCCGGGCGAATCTTTTTTTTGACCTCCAGAATGAGTTCCCCAACCTGGTCGGATTCAAAGAGTTTGGTGGTGAGGAATCGCTGACCTATGCTGCGGAATACATCACCAGCGGCCGCAAGGACCTCACACTCATGGTCGGCGTCGACACTCAGGTGGTGCACGGATACGTCCGTTGCGGCGCAAAAGGTGCAATTACCGGCGTGGGCAATGCTCTACCACGCGAGATACTGAGGTTGGTCGAACTATGCACGAGGGCTGCTGCCGGTGATCACCAGGCCTATCGTCTCGCCAGCGAACTGGACCAGGCCCTGGCGGTGCTGTCGACCTTCGACGAAGGCCCCGATCTGGTTCTGTACTACAAACTCCTGATGGTGCTCGAGGGCAGTCCCGAATACCAACACCAACTCGATCGCTGCGATGCACTGAGCCCGCAACAGCGAGCCTTTCTGGAGGACCACTGGCGCCAGTTCCGTGACTGGTGGGCCGGCTGGCCAGGGTCTTCAGATTCGTGATTTTGAAAAATTGAGAAACCGGGATCAGAGCAAATATTCTGGTACCTTACCCTGACCTCGAACAATTCCTGATATTTCAGGTGGGAGCGGATGAAGCAGGCGGTACTGAAACCCTCCAGGACCTGCCCTGCGCTATTCCAACACCCTGCTGTTTTGCAAAATTATCGCTCTTGTTAGCTCATCACTTACCGTTTGCAGACAGTCATATTATTCAGATTGCCGCGTTTTGTTTTGAGCTTTTCTCATGGGAACTCCAAAAAACCCGGGAAGCAGTGTAAGCTATTGGTGTCATCCTTTTGACAGCCGAGAAAACCGAATGCCTGTAAGCAACCAAACACAACAGGCCAAGGACGGGTTTACGACGCCGCTTTTAGGGTTGTGCCAGCGACAACCTGCGCTCGGTCTCGGCTGTATTTTGGCCAGCTTGATATGGCTCGAACCCGTAGTAGGGCAGGAAGAAATCGCTGATTATGACTTCCACACCGACCCGGCGAACCAGTATTTGGATGCGATAGACAACATCGAAGCCGATTACGGCCCATACGCCATGGAATTGATGGACCTGTATCAGGGTCTGGGTCAGACCTTGTTGAAAAACGGGGAATTTGAACAGGCCAGGGACGCCTTCCAACGCGGCGTGTTGGTGGTGCGGGTGAACTCAGGTCCGCACAGCCCGGAACAAACCAACAACCTCTACCGGCTCGCCGACATCGCAACCGTGCTCGGTGAATTGAACGCCGCGGACGAGGTTCTTCACAACATTTATTTCATCCATTCAAACTACCATGGCGAAGACAGTCCGGAGATGCTGCCCGTGCTCGAGCGCATGTATCAGTGGTACATGGTGACACGCCCCCCGGGGTCGCTGGCCTTGGAATATGAGGATTACGACAGGATGATAGAGATGACGGAAGAGATGGTACGCATCAATGAAGCGGCGAAGGGGAAGACTCATCCCGATACCGCGGTTGCCTACCGTTGCCATTCCGAAGCTCAATTCCAAATGGTGCGCCACCTGACAGGTTCCGGAATGCCATTGACTCCGGAAAGCTATTCGATCTTAACGACCGGCAACTCTACTCCGCTGAGTATCGAGTCAGATTCCGTCTATAAGCACTACAAAAAGGGCTTGAAGGCATTCGATAGTTACCTGGAATCGATACTGGCCGATGAATCGACTACGCCGCTGGAGCACGCCGAAGCCCTGGCGGATCTGGGCGACTGGTACTTGTTGTTCGACAAACCCAGAAGATCCCGGCGTCTCTATGAAGAGGGCTATCAGATTCTAACGCAAAGCGAGCAATATTCAGCACTGGCCGACCGCTATATGAGCCATCCGAAACCGGTGCACTTTATTATCAATCCTCTTCCGGACTTCCTCGAAAACGCGATGACGGAACTCCGGGAAATGAGCCTTGACATTTCCATAACCGTCACAAGCTTCGGCAACGTGCACTCCATTGAAGTCCTGAAAGCCCCCGAGGGCATGTCGAAAGGTGATCTCAAGGAAATCAAAATGCAGATGCGGGCAATACCTTTTCGCCCTGCCATGAAAGAGGGCGAAGTCGTCACCACCAAGGACTTCATCTGGCATTACGCGATCGATCCGCAAGGGAGCGCATCATGAGATTTTCCAATTGTGCACTGGCCGCTTCCCTGGCCGCCCTGCTGGCGGCCTGCGCCATGCCACAACAACAATCCGGCTCGCAGGGATCCTCCGGCAGCCAGGGCTCGCAGTCATCCAGTTCTTCCGGCAGCCAGGGTTCGCAGGGATCATCCGGTTCTTCCGGCAGCCAGGGCTCGCAGGGATCATCCGGTTCCTCCGGCAGCCAGGGTTCGCAGGGATCGTCCGGTTCTTCCGGCAGCCAGGGTTCGCAGGGATCATCAGGTTCCTCTGGCAGCCAGGGTTCTGGTTCCTCGTCTTCATCCGGCAGCGCCGGCGGTGGGGGTATCACGGCGGGTGAGCAACTGCCCTGGCCGTCGGCAGACATGGGTTCATCCGGAGGAGGCGGGCTGGACGAAGAGTTCGAGGATTCGCTGGGCGATTTTGACGAAGCCGTTGCCGGCGAAACGTCCGGCGGTGGCGGTGGCGGCCAGGAGGAAATTGACATCCTCGATCCCATGGGTGGAGGGAGTTCCGGCGCGCCGAGCGATGAGCCCTTATTCGAGGAAGGCGGTGAAGGTGATGAAGGGGACATGGCTGAAAACCAGAGTGTCGCACAACGTGCGGAATCCGGTGATTCGGGTGGCTCGTCTTCAGGCGGCGGTGAGCAAGGCGGCTCATCCGGTTCACAGTCCGATAGTGAGCAGTCGCAAAGCCAGGGCTCCGGATCGGTTGGTGGCGGCGGCGGTGCCGCGGCGGAACAGGGAGACAGGGAGATCGAAGCCAGTTCCACGGGGAGCGCCGAGGGCGGCCAAGAAATCATTCCCATTCCGCAAGACATCGGCGACGGCCGCAACGATGATGTCGTCTTGCGGCAGATTCGCGAAGCGGCCATCAATGAAAGTGACCCTGTATTGCGGGAGAGACTTTGGGATGAATACCGCCGGATAAAAGGTTCCAGGTAGGCTTATGCACCGGGCGGCCACCAAGCGACACGTTTTCTACATGGTATGGATTCTGATCCTTTCGATGGCTGCGTCAAGTGGCGCCCACGCCGCTGTGGACAAGGTGACTTCGTCCACACTGGTGCCGATTCGTACGCCATCCGCTCCGATCCCGCCAGAAGTCCTGCTCGACGTGGCCATCCCACCGCTGAACGATGGCCTCGCGCTGACCGACGAGGCCGATCCCGTTTTCCCGGAAGTGCGCAAGGCCGAGACCATCTACTTTTCCAATCAACTGTCGAAGACCATGGAAAAGTCCGGCGCCTGGGGCGCGATCCGCGTGGTGCCCAGCAGCGAAGTGGTGATGGACGTCTACATCACCGGCACCATACTGCAGTCGGACGGTGAGACGCTGGACATCGATTTCCGGGTTTACGATTCGAGCGGCCGGCAATGGCTGGCAGAGCGCCATACGCAGGTGGTGGGGAAATATACCTACGACCGGCGGCTGAAGTCTCTGGCCGACCCTTTCCAGAACCTGTTCACTTTGATCGCCAACCAGATGTTGGCGGTCCGCGAGAAGATGAGCTATGAGGAGGCACTGCGTATCAGGCAGATTTCCGAGCTCCGGTTCGCTCGTGAATTCTCGCCCGAGGCATTTGGCAATTATATTGACGAGGACAGGAGTGGAATCCTGACCATCAATCGGCTGCCTGCCGAGAACGATAACATTCTCAGGCGAATCGGCAAAATTCGCGAACGCGACAACCTGTACGTGGACACCATGCAGGACTATTACGACGCGTTCTCTCGTGACATGCACCTGCCATACCAGGATTTTCGCCGCGCCTCCTACGAATCGGTCGTTAAGGCCCGGCAACTCAAAAAGCGCAGCAACAAGCAGATCATCGCCGGCATCGCGGGGATTATTGCCGGCATCTACGGGCGCTTCAACTCACCTAGCTGGATGGCGTTTGACGGCAGCACTGCCGCCGTCGCGGTCGGCGGTTATACGCTCAAACAGGGAATGCAGTCCAGGCAGCAAGCGGCTGAACAGACCGAACGGGTCGCGGAAATGGGTTACTCCCTGGAGACGGTGATCGCGCCACAGGTGATTGCTCTGGAAGACCGCACCGTCACGCTGTCCGGCACGGTGCAGGCTCAATACGGGCAGTGGCGTGAGATGCTGCACCGTATCTACCAACAGGAACGAATCCTACCGGGCGCCGGTGTGCAGCAACGGCCCGGCAACGTCAATTGACCCGTCCCGCCAGTCAATCCAAAAGCCGAAAGGCCACACTGATCGTCCTTGGCGTGGTGCTGGTCGGCACGGTGTTCCTGCTCCCGCAATTCGTGACCGAGCCCTGGGTCGCGGGGGGTGTGGAAGACCTTCCTGCCGTTCCCGAAGCTTCTCCATTAACGGTCGCCCCTTCCACTGCGGCGGAATTGACCCACTACCGGCGGGAGTCGCAGGGTGTGTTGGCCGAGATCGTGGTGATCCGGGACCAGCTCAGGGCAAGCAATGTGGAACGCTGGGCAGAAGCCGAATTCCAAATGGCGCTGGACACGATCGAGAACGGCGACGAGCGCTACAGCTATGGAGACTACGAGTCCTCACTCGAGCAATACCGGCTGGCAAGCAGCCGTTTGGCCGATATCGAGAAACTGGGGCAGCAGAAACTGGCCGCCGCCAAAGTCCAGGTCGAGGACGCGATCGAGTCACTCAACCTCAATGTCGCTTCCGCCTCCATCGAACTGGCTGGCGCCATCGCGCCGCAGGATCTGGAGGTGCAAAGGCTCGCGGCGCGCGTCGAAACCCTGGCTCAGCTTGCAGGGCACATCGAGGCCGGGGACCAGGCGCTGGCCCACGACCGCTTTAAGACGGCGCAGGCGGAGTACCGAAAAGCCGTCGACCTCGATCCTTTGCACGCGAGGGCAGCCAGGTCGCTGGCGCAAGCGAACACGGAGGTGACAGCCAGCACATTCCGCGGGTACATGAGCCGCGGTTTCGCCGCCCTGGAAATTCGGGATTACGACAGTGCCCGGTCTGCGTTTCTGCAAGCCGGCAAGATCTATCCTGGCGACGCCGCGGTGGAAAAGGCGCTTGCACAAGTGAACAACCGGGAATCCGGAAATTTTGTCAGCCGCGAGCTCGAGCGCGCGGCAGATCTGGCATCACGCGAAGAATGGCGGGAGGCCGTGTCGATATACGAGACATTGCTGGAGCAGGATTCGTCGCTTACCGACGCCAGGGTCAAGCTGATACCAGCGCGGGTGCGTGCAGACCTGGACGAGCGGCTGGACGGGTATATCGAAGAGCCGTTGCGGCTGTCCGGCGAGGCTGAATATCGCGCTGCACAAGTGGCGTTGCAGGATGCGATGGGTATTCCGAACCCGGGGCCACGGCTCGGCGGACAGATCGCGGAGCTGGACCCCATGCTGAAAACAGCCAATTCACCGGTGGATGTTGTGTTCCGCTCCGACAACCAGACCCACGTTGTCCTGTTTCGTGTGGCAGAGCTGGGGCAATTTGATCAGCTGTCCCTGAAATTGCGGCCGGGAAAGTACGTTGTGGCTGGCAGCCGAAGCGGATACCGCGACGTACGGGTTGAATTCACCGTAGGCGGTAAGTCCCGTGAGCAAGCAATCGTAGTGCGCTGCGAAGAACCGATCGGATGACTGCAGTGTCCCGGGAATGTGTTGAGCAGGTGGGGAATGAGCAACAATCCCGGCCGCTGGCTGCCATTGAATTCACACCGCTTGATGCCGCTGGATCGCGACGTAAGATCCGGATTTCGCCCGTATACCTTGGTCTGGGTTTCGTGCTGGCCATTTCGCTGCTGGTGTTTGCCTATCTGCTGGTAGCGCGGGCAGTGATTTTCCGCCTCGACCCGGTCCACGCGACGATAAGTGTCAACGGGCTGTCCTTCCACATCGGCGACAACTTCCTCCTGCTGCCCGGGCAGCACCAGGTGAGCGCGGAGGCGGACGGCTATTATGCGCTCAGCAGGACCATCGAAGTCACGGCTGCGCGTACCCAGGAAGCCGAGCTTGCGCTGGATCCGCTGCCGGGCAAGCTGAAGGCAAGCTCCGCACTGGACGGCATCGAGGTCTTCATCGACGGGGAGGCCGCAGGCACCGCACCCGGGCTCATTGAGGACATCCCTCGCGGCGCGCACATCGTCGAATTCCGCAAGTACCGTTATTTTCCGCTACGACTTGAAATGGACATAGAAGGCCTGGGGCGGACCCAGTCAGTGGAAGTGGAACTGCAGCCGGCCTGGGGGCAGATGCAGATCAGTTCCGTACCGGATGGCGCCGAAGTTTTCGTTGATGGCCAGCCTGTTGGCGTCACACCACTGATGGCCGAGGTGCTGGAGACCGGCACTCTTCTGGCTGTCGCCAAAAAAGGACACAAGACCTGGGAAAGGCAGGTGTCAATCAAGGCGGGCTCGATGGAAACATTGCCCACCATCGAACTGGTGGTGGCGGATGGAACCGTTGACGTCAGCACATCGCCCGCGGGAGCGCACGTCACCGTTGACGGCAAATTCCGCGGTACCACACCGGTCAGCGTCGAGCTCTCACCCCTGACCGAGCACCGTATCGAGCTGTTCCTCGAGGGCTACAGAAAGACGGTGCGCAGCGTTCAGACGGAAGCGGAAAGTCATTCGAGCCTGGGCCTGGACCTGGTCCCTCTCATCGGCCGGATCCAGCTCTCGGTGGCGCCCCCCGACGCTGAAGTGTTGGTGGACGGGCGCAGCTACGGAATGGGCGGTCAAACCCTGGAATTGAATGCCCGCGGCCATGACCTGACGGTTCGCAAAGAAGGTTATGAAACACGCAGCCAGGAAATCAGGCCGCGACCGGATCATGAGCAATCTCTCGATATTCGCCTGTTGACGCTTGAACAGGCCTACTGGGCCACCCGCCCGCCGCAGATCCAGACTTCACTGGGCACACGCCTCAAGCTTTTCCGCCCTGCTGACAGCTTCACGATGGGTGCCGCGCGCCGGGAACCAGGCCGCCGTGCCAACGAAGCACAGCGCAACGTTCGGCTGGAGCGTCCTTTCTACCTGGGAATCCATGAAATCAGTAATGGGCAATTTCGGTCTTTTAGGGGTGAACACACTTCCAGCGCGGTGCGCGGGCAGACCCTGGATATGGACGATCAACCTGTGGTGAAAATTTCCTGGAATGAGGCGGCACTCTTCTGCAACTGGCTGAGCCGCCGCGACGGCCTGCCGGCGTTTTACGTGGAAGAGGATGGGCAGATTACGGCATGGAATCCGGATTCCCACGGTTACCGCCTGCCGACAGAGGCAGAATGGGCTTTTGCGGCCCGGATCGGCCCGGAAGGTGACGCAATGACTTTTCCCTGGGGCAGCGCAGAGTATCCACCACCTGGCGTTGTCGAAAACTACGCCGGCCAGGACTCAACCGACATTGTGACATTTGTGTTGTCCAACTATGACGACGGCTTCCCGGTGTCCGCGCCGGTCGGTCAGTTCGAGCCAAATCAAAACGGATTCCATGACATGAGCGGCAATGCGTCTGAATGGGTCAATGACTACTTTGAAATCCGCCCGGTGCGTGGTGAGCCTTTGCTGGATCCCACCGGCCCGGACTCCGGCGACCGGCACGTGATCCGCGGCGCGAGTTGGGCCCGGGCAGCGCGATCAGAATTGCGCCTGGCTTATCGGAATGCGAGCCGTGACGGTAATCTGGAAACCGGGTTCAGAATAGCCCGCTACGTGGACAAGGCGATGGCCGAACCCTGAAGGAGCAGAATCATGAAGCGATATTTTAAATTGTTATTGCCGGGGTTATTGCTGGGGGCCTGGGCGGTGGCTATCGCCCAGGCGCCGCCCGGCGAGGAACGGGCTGACGGGGCCGATGCAGGCGAGCCAGCCCTGCCCTGTGTTTTCTCCGGCGTGGCCATTCTACCGAGCGGGGTGCACGGGCCTCCTGAACCAGGCGCCGTGCCCTGCGAGGAACATGAGCCAGAGGAAACGCCGGGCGAGGAGCAGGTTACCGGCGCCGAAGTGACAGCGGACGAGGTGTTCACGCCCGGCGACGAGATCAACGAGGATTACCCAGTGCCGCTACCTGCAGATATGTAAACCTGTTCATGGATAGAATCTCCTTATGAAGAAAAATACCAACGAACTGTTCTTCCAACTGGTTTCCCTGATGCTGGCAATCATCCTGGTGCACGCCATATACGTCACCGTGGTGCGGCCCAATGCGGACAGCATCGTCAACCGTGCCGCCGAGGTGGCGGCGGCGGGGGGCGAATTCGTGGTACCGCGCACCTTCTTTGTCGTCATCAAGGACTTCGAGCAGGAGGCCTGCTTCATATTGATGATCTGGGCGCTGGCCATCATGGGCTACAAGGGGCGAACCACGTTGCGCGAGTCCGCGATGCTGACCATGCCGCTGGTTTCCGTGTCCGAGGGGACCCGTATCCTGCCGGACGACGCCGGACAACTGCTGCGGCCGCTGCAATCATTGCCCGGGGGGCAGCAGGACTATCTGCTGCCACGGGCGCTGGTCACAGCGCTGGCGCGCTTCCAGGTCACCTCGTCGGTGGAGGCGGCCACCGAAGCCACCTATAAGATCTGTGAGGCGGAAAGCAGCCGCCTGGATGCTGAGCTGTCCATGGTGCGTTACATCACCTGGGCGATTCCTTCCATTGGCTTTATCGGCACCGTGCGCGGCATCGGAGCGGCGCTCGGCCAGGCCCACAAGGCAATGGAGGGGGATATCGCGGGCGTGACGGCGAGCCTCGGCGTGGCCTTCAACTCGACATTTGTCGCCCTCGTGATCAGCATAGTGGTGATGTTTTTAATACACCAGCTTCAATTAATGCAGGAACGGCTGGTGCTCGATGCTTACGCCTATTGCGAGAACCGCCTGCTGCGGTTTCTCAAGGCGTAGTCCGCATGACGGTCGCCGCGCTGGAATTGAACGATCTGTCGCTGCTCATCCAGGCAGAGGATGGGGCTTCGCATGCCGAACCCGGTTTCGCGCGCCTGACCAGTGACGGCATCGTAACCGGCGAAGAGGCGCGCGCCGTGGCCTGGCGCGAACCGCAGCACGTGTACAACCAGTACTGGCGCCAATTAAACCAGACTCCACTGCCTGGCCGGCACCGCTTCGCCCGGCACCATGCCGACATCGCCTTTGCGCAACTTCGAAATCTGTGGCAGACCACCGGCTCACCCGAT
>PVMS01017543.1_pt1 | contig 16608 bp, 12 predicted proteins | sample 1853461 | NCBI WGS metagenome assembly PVMS01 (sample SAMN08582032, study PRJNA380276) | Marine sediment metagenome, whole genome shotgun sequencing project. | isolation source: ocean sediment barecode stripped | collected 2017 | reverse complement strand
GCCCGACAGCCCCCTGCTCCCATATCTGCTGGCCAAAATCAGGCGCGGCTCCCGGTCAGGCATCGTCTTCGACGCGGCGGCCGGCGAGACCTTCCCCAGAACGGAGTTCTTCCTCGCCCCAGATGAGGGCGAGCGGCAGGAAATAGCGTTGGGTAGAGCCGTCTTCGAGCACGATACTGGCGGTCAGCAGCAGGAAGCTTTCCTGGTCCGCGAGCGGAAGCTCGCCAATGCGCCGGGGCGTGGCCGATTTGATAATCGCGTCCTTAGGTCCGAACCAACGCTGGTGGGCAAGATAGGTGGGCAACGTCTCGTGAACGAAGCGGTCGATGCGCTCGGGCTCGCCGCGCTGGCTCTCCACGACGTTCCACCCCTCACCGAGCACGAGCGTCTCTAGCTCGGGCAGCGACTCAGGTTCGACCTCCGGCGAGGTAGGAAGGCGCGAGGCGTCGACGAGGGTGAACCAATAAAAGCTGTAAGCCGGAAGCGTCAGCAAATAGGGCAACGTGCCGATTGGCGGGAAGGCGGAGGCGCCGGTCAGCTCGACCGGAACTTTCCCTTTCTGACGCGAAAGATCGAGTTCAACGGCTTGCGCCGAGCGCGCCAGGTTGAACACGCACAGCATGACGTCGCCGTTATGCTCGCGCAGATAAGCGAGCACTTTGCGGTTGTTGGGACGCAGGAACTTCATTTTGCCGTGGCCGAACACCTTGTGCGACTGGCGCACGGCAATCATGCGTTTGGTCCAATTGAACAGCGAGTTGGCGTGGCTCTGCTGCGCCTCCACATTGACGGTCTCGTAGCCGTAGATCGGGTCCATGATCGGCGGCAGATAAAGACGCTGCGGGTCGGCGCGCGAGAAGCCGCCATTGCGGTCGGCGGACCATTGCATCGGCGTGCGCACACCATCGCGGTCGCCGAGATAGAAATTGTCGCCCATGCCGATTTCATCGCCGTAATAAAGGATCGGCGTGCCCGGCATGGAGAGCAGCAGGCCGGTCAGAAGCTCGATCTTGCGGCGGTCGTTATCGAGGAGCGGTGCCAGGCGCCGCCTGATACCGAGATTGAGCCGCGCCCGCTGATCCGTGGCGTAGGTCTCCCACAGATAATCGCGCTCCGTGTCGGTCACCATTTCCAGCGTCAGCTCGTCATGGTTCCGCAGGAAGATCGCCCATTGGCAGTCTTCGGGAATGGACGGCGTCTGGCTGATGATGTCGGTGATGGGATAGCGGTCTTCGCGCGCCAGACTCATAAAGATGCGCGGCATCAGCGGGAAATGGAACGCCATGTGGCATTCGTCGCCGTCGCCGAAATACGGAGCCGTGTCCTCGGGCCATTGATTGGCCTCGGCCAGCAGCATGCGGTCCGGGTAGCGCTCATCGAGCTCGGCGCGGAAGCGTTTCAGGATCTCGTGGGTCTCGGGCAGGTTCTCGTTGTTGGTGCCCTCGCGTTCCAGCAGATAAGGAACCGCGTCGAGCCTCAAACCATCCACGCCCATGTCGAGCCAGAAACGAAGCACGCGCAGAATGTCGGCGAGAACCCGGGGGTTGTCGTAATTGAGGTCGGGCTGGTGCGAATAGAAGCGGTGCCAGAAATAGGACTTGGCGACGGGGTCCCAGGTCCAGTTCGACGTCTCCGTGTCGAAGAAGATGATCCGCGTGTCGGGATATTTCTGGTCGGTGTCGCTCCACACATAGTAGTCGCGCCAGACGGAGCCCGGCTTGGCGGCGCGCGCCCGCTGGAACCACGGGTGCTGGTCGGAGGTGTGGTTGACCACCAGCTCGGTGATGACCCGGATGTCGCGCGCATGCGCTGCCGCCACGAATTGGCGGAAGTCGCGCATGGTGCCGTAGGTGGGATTGATCGCGGTGTAGTCGGCGATGTCGTAACCGTCGTCGCGGAACGGCGAGGGATAGAACGGCAGCAGCCAGATGGCGGTGACACCAAGCTCTTGGAGATAGTCGAGCTTCTTCACCAGGCCGGCGAAATCGCCGACGCCGTCATTGTCGGAATCGAAGAACGCCTTGATGTGCAGCTCGTAGATGACGGCGTTCTTGTACCAGTGCCGGTCGGTGCGATCGATCATGGCAGCTCGGATGGCTGGGGCCGTCTATGACCACGTTTCGGGGGCCCTAAATAGGCGCAACTCGGGAGAAAAGTAAGGGGCTTGATGATCTCAGGCCAGAACTCATCGCGTCCGCGAACCGGGGCGTAGCCTGGCGATCGGGGAGAGGCCCTTGGATTGGCGGCCTAAGCGGCGCCTTGTTTCTTGGGAAATAGATTGACCGGATCGCTATCGGAGTCGGCAAAGGTCTGGATGAAGCTGTCGCGCCAGTTGGCCAGATCATAGGTTTCGATCCGCTGCCAGAGCCGGTTATGGCGGGCCCAGCGCTCCTGGCGGGGCATGGTCAGCGCGCGATCAAGCGCGCGCGCCATCTCGTTGATGTCGTGCGGGTTGATGAGGAGCGCCTCGCGGAGCTGCTCGGCGGCGCCGGCAAAGCGCGACAGAACGAGGACGCCCGGATCTTCTGGCGCCTGGGCCGCGATATATTCCTTGGCCACGAGATTCATGCCATCGCGCAGTGGCGTGACGAGCCCGACGGCGCTTTGCCTATAGAGGCGGGTCAGAACATTCTGCGGGAAACCGCGGTGAAGATAGGTAACGGGCGTCCAGCGCATGTCGCCGAACCGGCCGTTGATGCGCCCGACCAGACGTTCCACCTCCTCGCGGATGGTCTGATAGACGGGCAGCGATTCTCGCGTGGGCGGCGCGATCTGCACGAGCCGCACCCGGCCGCGATGCTCGGGAAATTCGTCCAGCAGCATTTCAAAGGCGCGCAAGCGATCGGGCAGCCCCTTCGTATAGTCGAGGCGGTCGACGCAGATGATCGTCTTCATGTCTTCGCCGAGATCGGGAAGCACGGGGCCCTTCTCGCTCTCGCTCTCGGCCAGCTTGCGGAACGCCCCCGCGTCGATGCCGATGGGGAACACCGAAGCCAGGGTCGTTTCCCCTTGCGCGGCGATGCGATCGCCACGGAGCTGCTCGCCATCGAGCGATGCGGCCACGTAGCGGCGGAAATTGTCACGGTCAGTGCAGGTCTGAAAGCCGACCACGTCGTAGACCATGAGCGCGTTGCCGAGCCGCTTCTGGCCGGGAACGGCGGCGAAAATCTCAGGCGACGGGAAGGGCGTATGGAGGAAAAATCCGATGCGGGCCATGCAGCCCCGGCCTTTCAGCGCCTCGGCGAGGGGGATCAAATGGTAGTCGTTAATCCAAATCATATCGTCCGGGCCGATCAGCGGCATCAGCGCGTCGGCGAATCTGGCGCTGACGTTGAAATAGATCTCGTTGTGCTCCTCGTTGCATTGGGCAAGATCGAGGCGGTAGTGGAGGGAGGGCCACAGGCACCGGTTGGCGTAGCCGTAATAATAGCCTTCGGCTTCCTCGGGCGTGAGGTCGATGGTGGCCACGGTGAGGCCGGAGACGGTCTCGACTTTCGGCGCCTGGGTTGCGGCATCTTCCGTCACGTCGCCGCTCCAGCCGAACCAGAGACCGTGCGAGGCCTTCAACGCATCGCCAAGAGCGACGGCGAGGCCGCCGGTTTGAAACTTGGCGGTAAAATCCGCGACGCGGTTGGAGACGACCACGAGCCTTCGCGACTTATCTGTCATCGCGCGCCTCCCGGCGTTGGGCAGGCGTCGGCGCGGTGGTGCCATGTTCCAGGCTTGAGACGTTCCACGTCATAGCGCATAGCCCTTTCGAGGACGCCCTCATGTTCCACTTCCGATTGAAGTGCCTGACTTTAAACCGAAAATGTCCGAACGGGCTCCTAACATGGCGGGAATTGTTCTACGCCAGAGGTTGAGCCAACCCCTTCGGCGGGACGCCAGGCGGGCTCCGGAGCCCCTAAAGCATTGGAATCATGACTGGAACACTGGCCTAAGCCTGAAACCGAATGAGGTCTGATGACGAAGTCTTTGCCCCCCGTCCCGGCGAATACCGCCTTTTTCATCGATTTTGACGGGACGCTTGTCGACATCGCGCCACGGCCGGATCTGGTCGTGGTCGAGCCGCGTGTGCGCCATTTGCTTCGATCTCTCGGCGAGCAATTCGATCAGGCGGTCGCCGTGGTGACAGGGCGCCCGCTCGACGTGGTCGATGGCTTTCTCGCGCCCCTCAAACTGGCGGTAGCCGCCGAGCATGGCTCGATCCGGCGCGACGCATCGGGGCATGTCCATGCGGACTCACACGGTGTCGAGGCGGTGGACGCCGCCGCGACACCGCTCCAGAAGCTCGTGGAAGCCAATCCCGGACTTATTCTTGAGCGCAAGCAGGTCTCGGTGGCGTTGCATTTCCGCCAGCGGCCAGAGCTGGCCTCGGTTTGCCAGGACGCGGTGGAGGAGGCCGTGGCCAGCAATGACGGTCTCGTCATTCTTCCCGGGAAGATGGTCTTCGAGGTGAAGCCCGCGGGCATCGACAAGGGCGTGGCCATCCGGGCGTTTCTCGACGAAGCGCCATTTCGCGGGCGCGTCCCGGTCTATATGGGCGACGACGTCACCGACGAGCATGCCTTCGCCGTGGTGAACGCGCTTGGTGGCATCACCATCAAGATCGACAACGGCGACACCGTGGCGCAATACCGGACCGATCGGGAGGGCCTGTTCGCCTGGATGGCCGGCCTGGTCGAAAAGGCTTGAAAGCAGCGAGTTTCATCGCATTTGCGTAGGCGCGAGGCGCCCGCCCGGCCTTACTTGAGCCGCCAATAGGCCCTATATGGAGATGGAGGTCCGGAAGCCATTAAGCTTGAGCGGCGCGGTTAAGCTCTGAGGTATCAAAGGACATGTTGGACGACATGCCACGGCAGAGCACGACCCTCGTTGCCCAATCTGGAACCGGCCTGGCGAGCATGGTCGATGAGTCCGCCGCGAAACCGGTCAAGGCGCGCCGTCGTCTGTTCGCCCGCCGCCAGAAAGTGGTGAAGCAGAGCGCGCTCGGCATGCTGCTTCGCCCCATCGGTATCGCCATCGGCGTTGTGCTCGTCACCTACGCGGTGCTGTCGCTCGGCACGAGTTTCTATCGCAGCTATTACCGCCATCTCGACCACACTGCTCCGGTCCATGTCGACCAAAGCATGTTCGACATTTTCTTCCCGAGCAGGAGCCTGCCGCCCGACGCCGTCGACCTTGTCATCAGGGACGTGGATGGCTCCTTGCACAAAGTCGTGGCGAGCAAGTCCGAGACGGACAAGTTCGTCAACGCCACCATCCTCATGCTCGATCAGGAGCGCGCGCGCATCAAGGCGACGGCGCACCAGGATCTCGACCGCAGCTTCGCGCTGGCCTTCCGCGGCCGTGACCAGACCATCGCCGCCTATGCCGATTGGTTCTTCGCTTGGAAGCGCTCTTACGTGGTGTTGTCGGAAACCATTTCGTCGACGATCACGCGCTTCTTCGAGACCGGCAAATACGAGTCGCTCACCGAGGCCGTCGAGGCCGACGTGAAGGACTATTTTTTGCGGAACTACAAAGAGCAGGTGCTGAAGCCTGAAATTCGCGACGAGACGATTGCCGAGGGTGTCGAGCAGGCGGTGCGCCATGCCCATGACAGCTACCGCCGGGTGATCGCCAATGGCGACATGCGGCTTCAATTATTTCTCGCCAAGCACACGAGCCATTTGGAAGACATTCCGGCGGCAACGCCCATGACCAATATCGCGCTCGATTGGGATGCGCAGAAGTGGAAGGCGCCGGTCTATCTCATGGAAGATCGTGCCTTCGATGGCGTGGTGGGTGTTGGCACCGCGGCAGCCGGCGGCACGGTGGGCGCGCTCGCGCTCGGTCCGGCCATCAACGCTATTCTCGCGCGAAGCTTCGGACAGTTGTCCCAGCGGTTCGCCACATCGCTTGGGACACGGCTTGCCCTGGCCGAGCCGGGGGCCGTCGCCGGCACGCTCATTCACCCCGTGGGCGGGCAGGTGGTGGGCGCGGCCATCGGCGTTTTGATCGGCACCGTGGTCGACTATCTGGCGAACGAAGCCAATGAGGCGATCAACCGAGAGAATTTCATCGCCGGCAATGAGGAGGCGCTGGACGCCACCATCGTTGCGTGGAAGTCGGGGCTAGAGGACAGCGTCGATACAGCCATCGACAAATGGTTCGATGACGCCCGGGCGTCCGTGGTGCTCGCGGCCAGATAGACCCCGGTTTTTGGTGGATTCCGGCGGGGAATTTCAGTCGCAATTCCGCCGCTTGGCGGGCTATGCTTGAGCCCAACGAGCAAAGGCTAGGGGCGTCCAAGACATGGAGCAAAACGTCAAAGCCATAGCGCGGCCGGCGACCAGCCGGTCTCTGCGCGAGGCGATCCGTGAAGCACGCCTCGAGGAGGCCGAGCGCATCGACGTTACCGCTGATCGTCGCGACGGCGAGATCGCCCGGCTCGAACTGCTCAAGGCCGAACTCGAGACCGTGTTCGCCGAGATCCCGACGCCGGACGACAGGTTCAATCTGGCGCTCGTGCCGAGCCGCCCGGCGCGGCTGTGGATCGACCTGTTCACCTATGTGGCCATCGATGACGTCTCGGGGTCGTATCTCTTTATCCGCAATAGTGAGAGCGGGCGGCGGACGCTGTTCAGCGCGACCAACGTCGCCGACATGGCCAACCGCATCACCAAGCACATGGCGCATGAGATCGTGCGGCGGCAGCGGCTGGAGACGGCGTTGCTAGAGTCTGGTCCCCGCGAGAAGATCGCCATGGAGACGGAGAGTTCTGGCCCCCGCATGGGCGTGGTCCTCTCGGCCTTCGTGGTCGGGCTGCTAACCGGCGCGGTGGGCTTGTTCGCGGCCGTTTGGCTCAGCGCTCCCTAAGCACACGCCGCTCACATTCCCAGACGTTATCGGACCCCGCCGCCGCGCGGCCGACCATCTCCACGTGCCAGCCATCGCCGGCGCGCTCGATATTATATTCATTGTAGCGGGCGCCCCGTGTGGGGCCCTGGCCTTCCACGGCTTCCGACGCCGACGGCACGCCGACAATGATCGCCGGACCCGAGACGGTCTCAAGTTCGTTCACCGTCTGCGCATGCTTGTGGCCGTGCAGTACGAGCTCAACCCCATGGGTCTTCAACACCTCGCGGAGCTGGCGCGCATCGCGCAAACCATGGGTCCAGCCCATCTGACCGGGGAGCGGCGGATGGTGGATCAGCACCACGCGGAACAGACCTTCGCGTCCGAGCCGATCGAGAGCTTTCGCCAAAGATTCAAGCTGCGCTTTGCCCAGACGGCCCGCGGCGATGAACGGCATGGTTGGGATGGCGGAGGACAGGGTGATAATGCCGATGTCGCCGATCCGGCGCACGAAGGGGAAGCCGCCCTCCGGCGTGGGATGCAGCGCCTCTCCCACCTCGTTGGAGACCATATAAGGGCGCCAATGACGCGTGCTGGTGTCGGGATGAATGCGCACATAGGCGTCGTGATTGCCGGGGATCGCCGTCACCTGCTCCGGGGCCCCGAGATGATGCAGCCAGTCCGCGGCGCGCAGATATTCTTCCGGCACGCCGAGATTGACCAGGTCGCCGGTGACGGCGATGTGGTCGGGCTTCCGCTCGATGAGATCGCGGGTGAGGAGGTCTAGGATCTCGCGCCGATGCATGTGCTTGCGGCCGCGATGCCAGTTCACATAGCCGAGGATGCGTTTCGACAAGAGGTGCCGGCGCTTGATGCGCGGCATCGGGCTCAAGTGAATATCGGACAGATGGGCGAGGGTGAACACGGGCGCGGGAGACCTTCTTAAAAGGCGGCTCTTCTGTCGCTCTGCCTATTGCAAATGGTCTTTCAAGCCAAGCTGTTGTCCTTCCTGGACAAGGGCCGCGGCGAACCGCCATGGTGCTCGAGATCGGATTTTCAGAGCTTGAATACAGGAGGCTAGGCTGAGCTTCGCACCATCACGCAGCGCCCCCGTCGCGCGGCTTATCACGGCGCTGCGCCGCCCTTTTTGGCGCTTGCGCCGGGGCATGACGCTCGGCGCGCAAGGGGTAATCATCGACGCGGAGGGGCGCGTGCTGCTGGTCCGCCATAGCTACCGGCCGGGCTGGTTCTTCCCCGGCGGCGGTGTGGAGTGGGGCGAGACCTTGGAAGAGGCGGTTGTCCGCGAGTTGGAGGAGGAAGTCGGCGTCACGCTGACCGCGCCGCCCATATTGCATGGGATGTTCTCCAACGGCGCTAACTTTCCTGGCGACCATATCGCGGTATTCATCATCCGCCATTGGACGCGGCGCGGGACCTATCGCGCCAAAGGAGAGATCGCCGAGACCGGGATGTTCGCGCCCGATGACGTGCCGGCGCTGATCGAGAAGGGCACACGCGCCCGTCTTGCCGAGATTTTCGATCACGCGCGTTTAAGGCCGAAATGGTAGTGCGGTTTGGCTATTCGTCGTCGTCGCCGGCGAGGCGCTTGGTGATTTTGGCGACGTGATGGCCTTGGAAGCTGGCGAGGTTCAGCTCTTTTTGCGACGGCGTGCGAGAACCGTCGGGGGCGGCGATGGTGCCGGCACCGTAGGGCGAGCCGCCCTTCACTTCACTGATGTCAGCCAGGTCCGGCGCGGAATAGGGGAGCCCGACCACGACCATGCCGTGATGGATCATGGTCCAGTGCACGGAGACGATCGTCGTCTCGTTGCCGCCGCCCGTGGAGGTGGAGGTGAAGGCGCTGCCCACTTTGCCGATCAGCGAGCCGGCCACCCAGAGCGGGCCGGTCTGGTCGAAGAAGTGCCGCATCTGCGAGGACATGTTGCCGAAGCGGGTCGGTGTGCCGATGATAATGCCGTCATACTCGGCGAGTTCCTGCGGGTCGGCGATCTCCGCCGGCTGGTCCACCTTCATGCCAGCGGCGCGCATGACATCCTCGGGCATCAGCTCGGGCACGCGCTTAACGGTCACGTGCACGCCTTCAACCGCGCGCACGCCATGCGCCATGGCATAGGCCAGAGTTTCAGTATGCCCGTAGGACGAATGATATAGGACGAGCAGTTGTGCCGTGTCCGCCATGAGGATGCCCCCGATTATTTTTAGGGGCGCCACGACCCCTCATCGCTAGTCTTTAGCTTAACAGATTCAACAATATGACGAGAGGCGATAACACATACTGAAGGGGGGCGGGGTCGTAAATTGGTCCGAGCCCGCCGGCGTACCGCTTTTTAGATTGCTGGACCTGGGGCCGCCGTCCGTGATATGGCAGCGCCCGTCATGGGTACGAGGATCACAAGTTCAACTTTTCCGCGACGACGAGCGCGCGCCCGCCTTGCGCGGACCGCTTAAGCCTCGTCGCCGTCACCTCGTCTCTCATCATCTGAAGACCGCGTTTGGTGCCTGCGAGCGAGGGATGCCCCCTCGATCAGACACATTGGTGCTAACGCCATGACGAACTTTGAAATCCACCTTGAAACCCCAGCCGACGGCCCGGCGCTGTCGCAACTTTCGGCCGATGCTTTCGGTCCCGGCCGCTTTTCGCGGAGCGCCTACCGGGTGCGCGAGGGCGTGCCGCCGGTTCCCGCGCTCAGCCTGACCGGCTGGCTCGGCGGGTGCTTGGTCGGCGGCGTTCGCTTCACCGCCATTCGGATCGGCGGGGCTGAGGGAGCCGCGCTCTTAGGCCCGCTCCTGGTCGACCCTTCGATGAAGGGCAAAGGCTATGGCAAGGCCTTGGTGAGCGAAGGCCTGGTCCGGGCGCGCGAAGCCGGCTTCGGCCTCGTGCTGCTCGTCGGCGACATGCTCTATTACAGCCGCTTCGGCTTTGCCAACGTGCCACCCGGCCAGATCGTGCTGCCCGGGCCGGTGGACCCGGCAAGATTGCTTGTGGCGGAGATTGTGCCGGGCGCGCTTGAAGGCGTGGCCGGTCGAATCAAAGCCCATGCGCCGTCGCGCTAGTGGCCTTCGCGGAACCAGGTGGCGGCCAGTAGGCCAAGCAGCAGGGCCAGCGCCAGGAAGCCGGTAAAGAGCGGGAACAGACGCACGCCTTTTACGTGATAGGCCTCGCGCTTGTGCAAGCCTATCCAATCGGCGCCATGCATTACGTGCCCGCTGCGCATCGTCACGAGGCGCGGCAGATCGACATCTTCGCTAGCTTCGGCGGCTTCACGACCGAGCCAGAAGACGCCACCGCCAGTCTCTTCGAGCAGCGGTCCGAGCGGTCCGTCAGTGGCGGTCACCGCGGCGAGCTCCCGCGTGTTGGCGTTGCCCACGGTAACGATGCTGGCCAGCTTGCCGGAAGCCACGCGATAGACGCCCTGCTCATCGACGGTCATGGTCTTGCGCCAGAGCCCGCGCTCGCCCGCCTCAAGGGTGATGGTCTCGTCCTTGCCGGACGGCGTGGTCATGATGACGGGTTCGATCTCGTCCTTGATCGAGCGGCGCTCGATGATGAGCGTCTGGCCGCGGCTCGTGGCCCGCAAGGTCTCTTCCTCGAGTTCGGGCTCCTTCATCAGCCAATGGGCGAGCCGCCGGAGAAGGTCGGTATAAGGGCCGCCGCCGTCATAGCCGCGCGCCCACAGCCACGCATGGTCGGAGAGCAGGAGCGCCACGCGCCCTTCGCCACGCTCGCCAATGACGAGAAGCGGCTTGTCGTCGGCGCCCTTCATGAGCACTTTGGCCTCTTGCGGCCTGACCTCGACCACCCGGAACCAGCGGCCCCAGGAGGGTTCGTCGCCGCCCGCGCCCGGCAGGTCGGCGGTGACGGGATGCCGTTCGCCGAGTTCGGTCAGCGCCGGCTTGTAAGGCTTTTCGATTACACGGCCGGTCGGCACGGCGGGCAGAATATCGCCGAGCGGCGTGCGGTAGAGGCTGAGCGCCGAGGCATAGTCGTTGCCGGCGGAGACTAGAACGGCGCCACCGTCTTCCACATAGCGGGCGACATTCTCCAGATAGAGCAGGGGCAAGACGCCGCGCCGCTGATAGCGGTCGAAGATGACCAGGTCGAACTGGTCGAGCTTCTCTTGGAACAGTTCGCGGGTCGGGAAGGCGATCAGCGACAACTGATTGATGGGCGTGCCGTCCTGCTTCTCCGGCGGGCGGAGAATGGTGAAATGCACGAGATCGACGGCGGCGTCGGACTTCAGCATGTTGCGCCAAGTGCGTTCGCCGGCGTGAGGCTCGCCCGAGACCAAAAGCACGCGCAGATTCTCGCGCACGCCTTCCACGGTCAGGACGGTACGGTTGTTGATATTGGTGAGCTCGCCGGGCGCGGCATTGACCTCGATGCTCACGATATTGGGACCGGCGTGGTCGATCTTCACGGGAATCTCGATGGTCTCGCCGATGCGGACGGCCTGCTGCGTCGGCTTTTGGCCTTGATGGGTGACGGTCAGGATCGCGGTTCCAGCAGCGCCAGGCTTGGTCTCGGAAACCTTCACCTTGATCGGCTGAACGCTGCCGACAATGCCGAAGCGCGGCGCGGTCAGCACCTGAAGCCTGCGGTCGAACTCGCCAGGTTTGCCGGTGAGCAGGGCGTGCACCGGCGCGTCGAAGCCGAGCGCCGCTGCGGAGGCCGGCACGTCATGCACTTCGCCCTCGGTGATCATGATGACGCCGGCGAGGCGGTCGGGGGGCACGTCGGACAGCGCCTGCGCCAAATCGGTAAACAGCATGGTGCCGTCGCGCTCATTGTCGGCGGAGGTCGAGATGGAGCGCACGAAGCGCACGTCGAGATCCGGGATCGTCTTGAGACGGTCCTCCAGGCCTTTGCGGACGGCTTCAGTGCGCTCGGTGCGGCCCGCGATGGCCTGGCTCTGGCTGTCATCGACGACGACAGCGACGATGTCGTTGAGTGGCTCGCGGTCTTCTTGTTTCAGATGCGGGTTGGCCATCGCCAGCAGGAGCATGGCGAAGGAAATCAGGCGCAAGACAGCGCCCCGGCGTGCGCGCCAAAACAGAGCGGCGAGCAACACCGCGCCGATCCCGGCAATGATCCATAGGACCGGCCAGGGCACGAAGGGGATGAACTCGACGGACCAGTTCATGGCTTATTGTCCTAGGCGTTCGAGCAGGGCGGGAATGTGCACCTGATCGGCCTTGTAGTTGCCGGTGAGCGCATACATCACCAGATTGACCCCGGCGCGAAATGCCATTTCCCGCTGAACCTCGCCGCCAGGGACCACCGGATACATCGGCCGGTTCCCATCGTCGAGAGCCCAGGCGGAGGCGAGGTCGTTAGAGGTAATGACCAAAGCGCTCACGCCGTCGGTGCGCCGCGAGCGCTTGTCACGTTCGGCTTCGTTTGTGCCCACGGCCTCGACCCATAAGGAACCGCCGTCCCAGCGGCCGGGGAAGCTGCTCAACAGATAGAATGACCTGGTGAGAACGTGGTTCTCAGGCACCGGCTCAAGCGGCGGGATGTCGAGCTGGCCGATCAGCCGGGTGAGCGCCTTCCCTTGGGTGCCGCCATACGCCACGCGCTCCTGATCGCGCGTATCGAAAATGATCATGCCGCCTTGCTTCATATAGGTGTCGATCTTGGCCAGCGTCGCATCGGACATGGGCTCGGCGTCCTCGAGCACGGGCCAATAAAGCACCGGGAAAAACGAAAGCTCATCGGTGTCGATGTTGACGCCCATGGGCTCGTCCGGCTCGAGCGCCGTGCGGGCGCGCAAGACTCGACTCAAGCCCGACAAACCCGCTTCGCTGGTACGGTCGATCTCGGCATTTCCGGTCAGCACGTAAGCGAGACGTGTGCTGAGAGCGGCTTTCAGCGCGAAGTCGTCCGCCGCTTCGCTTGTCGACTTGGGCATTTCAGCGGCAAAGGCTGGGGGCGAAACGGCAGGTGCTAGGAGCGCGAGCGCAAATGCCAGCGCGAAGACGAGCGCCGCGCCGCGCGCCGCAAGGCGGCGCCGAAAGCGTAGCCCCGTGCTCAGGGCCAGCACGGCGAGAATATCGATACCGAACAAGAGGAGTGCGGCGAGATAGAGCCAAGGCTCAAGCGCCAAGGGATTCTTCAACGTGTAGCCGCCCGCCTCGGTCGCGCCTTCGATGGTGGCCAGCGGTGTGAGCGCGGTGTCCGGCGTCACCAGGTTGAGGGCGCGGACGGAATCCGACGGGCCATAATAGCCGGGCGGATGGTCTGGCCCGGGCACGGTTTGATCGATCTTGTCGGGTGCGATCGGGGCGGCGCGCAAGGGCGGCGGGATCAATTGGCCGAAGCCGTCGAGAGTCTGGATCGGCGCCAGCGCCGTGGCGGAAGATGACGTGACTGTTGCCGCCTCGACCGTCGCGCCCTCCTCTTCGTCGCCGGCTTCCGCCACCACCTGTCTCTGCCCGAGGGCGATGGCGCGGCGGAGCATCTCCACGAAGAGTCCGGAAAGCGGCAGGTTCGACCAGTTCGAGTTGGCGGTGACATGGAACAGCACGATCCACCCCTGGCCATGTTTGGCGGCGGTGACGAGCGGTGTGCCGTCGCCAAGCGTTGCCCAGACCTCCGCATCCGTGGCCACGGTGGGGTCGGCCAGCACTTGCCGGTTGACGCGCACGTCGTCGGGGATGTCGAGCCCCTTGAACGGGCCCTTCTCCTCGAACTGCGCCAAAGGCTGCGGGGTGCTCCAGGAGAGCGATCCGCCAAGCGTGCGGCCACCACGGCGCAGCACGACGGGCAAGAGCTCATCACCGCCTTGCTCAAGCCGCGGACCGGCAAAGCGGATCAGCACGCCGCCCCGGTCGAGCCAGGTTTCCAATTCTTCTTGAGTGCCGGCGACCAGCTTGCCGATATCGGCAAGCACGATGGTCGAGACCTTCTGCTTGGTGATGAGGTTGTTCACCGCGGTGGCGACGTTGCGCTCGCTCGGCGTGATGACATCGGCATAAGGCGAGAGCGCGCGCTTCACATAATAGAGCGGCGAGAGGAGAGGCTGCGCTTCTTCGCGGGATTCACCTGAGATGATGCCGACCCGGTGCCATTGCGAGCGGGCATCCAGAAGATGAACCGCGCCGGCCGAGCGCTCGCCGGCGATCTCGATGCGCGCGACTTGATTGCGGATTTCGAGCGGCAGATCGAAGCTTGCACTGCCTCCGCGCTCGCCCTTCTGGATGGTGAAAGGGGCTTCGCCAAGCGGCTCGCCACGGCCGGTCAAGGCTCTGACGATGCCCGTGCGCGGGCCTTCGGTGGCGCTGAGCACACGCCCGGCAAGCACGCCGCCGTCACCGGAGGCTTGGCCGAGACCGAGCGCCGCTTCGCCTGTTCCCGGCCTGAGCACGGAGAAGCTGCCGCCGTCGCCGGCGAACTTGGCGAGGGTGGCGGCGAAGTCAGCGCCTTCGCCATAGTCGAGACCGTCGGAGAGCCACACGACGCTAAAGCCGGTCTGGCCTTTGAGGTTTTCTTCCAGCGATGCCGCGAGAGCCGCGCGGTCCGGCGCATAGGGCTCGGGGTTCAGGCCGCCAAGGCGTTCGCGGGCCTCCCCGGCGGGAAGCGGCTTGCTCAAAGGCTGTCCGGGAGCGGTCGGGGCGAGCATGACGGTCCGGCCGTCGCGGGCGGCCCGGTCGATGGCCGCGCCGATGGCCTCGCGATGGGCGCTCCAATCAGCGCCCGAAGCCCAGCCATTGTCGACGATGAGAAGAAGCGGTCCATTGCCGGCGAATGTTTCGCGGTCGGGATTGAGCACGGGCCGGGCCAGCGCCAGGATCAGCAGGGCCGCGAGCAACATGCGTAAGAGGGTGAGCCACCAGGGGCTATGCGCCGGCGTCTCCTCGGTGGACTTCAGGTCCTTGAGCAGCCGCGTCGGCGGGAACACTACGACTTGCGGGTTCGGCGGGCTGAAGCGCAACAGCCACCAGATGGCCGGTAGTCCGACGAGCGCCAGCAAGATCCAGGGCTGCAAAAAGCCTATGGCGCTAATCGTCATCATGCGGGCTCTGCCGGTGTTGGTGTGTCCGCCGGGCGGGACGGGCGGTAGCGGTAATCCCGGTCGAGCCCGGCGAGGTGACTATGCACGGCCAGCACCACCTCTTCGGCGGGACGGTCGGTGTGGTGGACGACGAAGGACCAGCCGAGCCGCCGCGCCGCTTCCGACAAATCGATGCGATGACGTTCCATGCGTTTTTGGTAGTCGTCGCGCAGGGTCTCGGCACGGCCGGCGATAACTCTGGCCCCACCTTCGCTGGCGGCGAACTCAGTGCGCCCCGAATATGGCAGCGTCTCCTCGGCGGGATCGAGCACTTGGATGAGATGTCCACGCACGCCTTGGGCCGCCAGCGTCTGAAGCCGTTCGACGGTTTCGTTCACCGGCTCCAGGAAATCCGAGAATAGCAGGCACTCCGAGAAGCGGCTGAGGCGCGCGGGCGGCGGCAGGCTTGCGTCTTCGGTCTGGCGCAGCAAAACCTCGGCGACCTTGCGGCCGGCGCTGCGGCCGATGAAGGGTGTGCCGCCGAGAAGGCCGACGCGCTCGCCGGCGCGGGACAGAAGCTCGGTGAGGGCGAGCGCCAGCACGACGGCGCGGCTTTCCTTGGTGCACTTCGACAGCGATGAGCGGAATTGCATGGACGGTGAAAGATCGACCCAGAGCCAGACCGTGTGCGCCGCCTCCCATTCTCGTTCGCGCACGAAGAGTTGGTCGGAGGCCGCCGAACGGCGCCAGTCAATGCTGGAAGCGGAGTCGTTCGTATCGAAGCGGCGGAACTGCCAGAACGTTTCGCCGGGACCGGCGCGGCGGCGGCCATGGGTGCCGTGGGTCACGGTATGGGCAACACGCTGCGACTCGATGAGAAGCGCAGGCATGCGCGCCGCAAGCCTATGGGCTTCGGCTTCCTCGCCCAGAAACGGCTGTTCTTGTTTCGCCCGCGCGTTCGCCAAGCCTTGCCTACCTCAGCGGCTCGATGAGCCTTGCCATCATGTCGCTCATCTCGACGCCTTCCGCGCGTGCGCCAAAGGTGAGCGCCATGCGATGCGTGAGTACGGGCTCGGCAAGGTCGACCACATCATCCACGGACGGTGCCAGCCGCCCTTCCATCATCGCCTTGGCGCGGACGGCGAGCATGAGCGCCTGGCTCGCGCGGGGGCCAGGCCCCCAGGCAATCAGGTCCTCGATCTCTTGGTTGGCGCCATTGCCGGGCCGCGCGGAGCGGACGAGCTGCAAAATCGCGTCGACCACTTGGTCGCCGACGGGCAGCTGGCGCACAAGGCGCTGCGCTGCCATCAGCTCATCAGCCGACAGGACGGTCTTCAGAGTGCGCTTCTCGGTGCCGGTGGTTGCGAACAGCATGCGCCGTTCGGCGTCGGCGTCCGGGTAGGATACGTCAATCTGCAATAAGAAACGATCGAGCTGGGCTTCGGGCAGGGGATAGGTGCCTTCCTGCTCCAGAGGGTTCTGGGTTGCCAGCACATGGAATGGGTGGGGCACGTCGTGGCGCACGCCGGCCACGGTGACATGGTGCTCCTGCATGGCCTGGAGCAGCGCCGACTGGGTCTTGGGGCTGGCGCGGTTGATCTCGTCAGCCATCAGGAGCTGGGTGAAGATCGGGCCTTTGACGAAGCGGAAATTGCGGCGGCCTTTAGCGTCCTCTTCCAGCACCTCGGAGCCGACGATGTCCGAGGGCATTAGGTCCGGCGTGAACTGAATGCGCTTGTTGTCGAGCCCAAGCACG
>PVMS01001782.1_pt1 | contig 16609 bp, 13 predicted proteins | sample 1853461 | NCBI WGS metagenome assembly PVMS01 (sample SAMN08582032, study PRJNA380276) | Marine sediment metagenome, whole genome shotgun sequencing project. | isolation source: ocean sediment barecode stripped | collected 2017 | reverse complement strand
TGTGCTGGTTCCGGCAAGTGAGATTGTCGGCAAGAAGGTGCCGGGGGCACCCGTCACTTCCTTGAACTTATCGCTCCAACACACGGCAAGCCTGTCGGACCAGCTGGACTTCGTCAGCCGTATCGACTTTGAGCATCGTGGTAAGACGTACTGGACATTGGATAATGTCGACACCCAGGCCGCCTACAACCTGACCAACCTCAGCGTGGAGCTTGCAAGTGAACACTGGTCGACCCGACTGTATGTTCACAATCTTTTCGAAGAGGAATACATCGACTGGTTTTTCGCAGCGCGATTCATCGGCCTACCGGCGGACATCGCCTGGCCGAGCAAGCCGCGGCAGCTTGGCATCGAATTTTCTATCAATTATTGATGGGTTTATGGCAATCAAGGATTGCCTGTCGGAAAGTGGCAGTATGCTGACCCGAGTTGCGAATGAACTGGAAAATGAAGTCACGATAGTTGATATCCAGATGCCATTTATGTCCATGGTTGTATTCATGGTCAAATGGGTGATCGCATCAATCCCCGCGGTCATTGTTTTGGGTATTATTTTTGCCATTTTTAGCGCCATATTCGTTGGAATATTTGGCGGAATGGGGAATTTCTAGCGCCTGATTGATATTTCGCCGCTGTTGTTCTAGCGCGGCAAAATCACTACGGATAGAAGACTCTCGGGCGGATTAGCCCTTAGCCTGTATTCGGCGTTGCGCCTGAGGTAAGGAGTGCCGTATAATCCCGCGCCAGCGCGGTGGTGGGGCTGGGAATGATGCCTCAGGGAAGTTCGAGAGCTTGACCCGATTCCTCCGCTACCAGAGTTTGGTAGAAAAAGGCCCCGCTGAGGGCCTTTTTGTTGTCTGATAGACAGCAAACAGCGTTGAGTTTGAATGGGCCTATGGCCCATTTTTGGTTTTTAAACAGTTAGTTAGGTGTTGTTGCAGTGACAGGTGATGAGCTTCAGAAATTGCTGGTACCGACCATTGAAGGTTTGGGATACGAGCTTATGGATCTTGAAGCAAAGCTCAGTGGTGGCAGCGGCATCTTGCGGGTTTTCATCGACAAGCCTGACGGTATTGGCGTTGAGGATTGCGAAAAGGTCAGTTTGGCGGTCAGCGCGTTGCTGGACGTCGAGGATCCGGTACCTGGGCATTACGACCTCGAAGTGTCGTCACCGGGGCTGGATCGGAAATTGACAAAAGTCGAGCATTTTCAACGGTTTGAAGGTGAGACGATTAAGGTTCAAATGCGCTTTCCGATAGATGGGCGCAGACGATTTCGAGGCACGTTGGTGTCATCGAATGACGAGAATATTGTGGTCGAAGTGGATGGCGAGTCGCACAGTTTATCGATGGTGGCGATCGACACCGCACGATTGGTGCCTGGCGGGAGCTGATATCCCGGGGTTTGTTTGGAGTTTCATGAAATGAGCAAAGAAATATTATTGGTTATCGATGCCGTATCGAATGAGAAAGGCGTGGATAAAGAGATTATTGTCGAGGCTATCGAAGCCGCACTGGCGTCTGCAACATGTCGTAAGCACGCCGAAGACATCGATGTTCGGGTCGCTATCGATCGGGAAACGGGTGAGTACGATACTTTCCGGCGCTGGCTGGTGTTCGAAGACGAGTCCACCGAACTCGAGACTCCGGACAAAGAACTGCGGATGATCGATGCCGTAGATGTTGACGAAAATGCCGAGCCTGGCGGTTACGTTGAGGTGCCGATGGAATCTGTCGAATTTGGTCGCATCGCGGCACAGACGGCGAAACAGGTCATCGTGCAAAAGGTCCGCGAGGCGGAGCGCAAGCAGGTTGTCGAGGAATACCAGGACCGCGCGGGTGAGTTGCTTTCCGGCCTCGTCAAACGCGTCGATCGAAACGGCGTCTTTATCGATCTGGGCGGCAATGCAGAAGGCTTCGTGGCCCGAGATCAGATGGTTCCGCGCGAACCTGTTCGACCGCAGGATCGAATCAAAGCGTTACTGACAGAAGTCCGATCAGAGCCGCGTGGTCCGCAATTATTTATGACCCGAACCTCGCCTCAATTTTTGGTTGAGTTGTTCAAGATCGAGGTTCCCGAAGTAGGTCAGGGCTTGATTGAGATTCGTGGATCGGCTCGTGATCCTGGTCTTCGTGCCAAAATCGCGGTCAAGAGCAATGACAGTCGAATTGATGCTGTTGGCGCTTGTGTGGGCATGCGTGGTTCGCGTGTTCAGGCGGTCTCAAATGAACTGGCCGGCGAACGTGTCGACATCATTCTTTGGGACGAGAATCCTGCACAATACGTCATCAATGCGATGTCACCGGCTGAGGTCGTGTCTATTGTCGTTGACGAAGACTTACACAGCATGGATATCGCGGTCGACGAGGAGAAGCTGTCTCAGGCGATCGGTCGTGGTGGGCAGAACATTCGTCTTGCGAGTGAGTTGACCGGTTGGGAACTCAATGTCATGACAGCAACCGACGCCGAGCAAAAGAGCGAATCGGAAATGCGGGTGCTGATCGAGTTGTTCTCAAAGCAGCTCGACGTTGACGAAGAGGTTTCGCTGATTTTGGTGCAGGAAGGTTTTTCGACCATTGAAGAAGTTGCCTATGTGCCGGCAGCGGAACTTGTAGAAATCGAGGAATTCGATGAAGACATAGTTTCGGAATTGCGAAGTAGAGCGCGTGATGTGCTCCTGACGCAGGCGATTGTCCAGGAAGAGAAGATCGACGAAGTGGATCCTGCTGAGGACTTGCTTAGCCTTGAAGGGATGAATAAAGGTCTGGCTTTCATACTGGCGAGCAAGGGTGTAGTCACTCGTGAGGATCTTGCCGAACTGGCAACAGACGACTTACTCGAAATTAACGAGATGGATCCGGAAGAAGCAGCAGCTTTGATAATGAAGGCGCGCGCACACTGGTTTGAAGAAGAACAACAGGCTTAAGCGCCGAGCTACGCGGAGTTAATAATGGCTAACGTCACAATTTCACAGTTTGCTGAAGTCCTCAAAGTACCGGTCGAAAAGTTGCTGTCGCAGCTGGATGAGGCCGGTATCAAGGTTGAGGGGTCAGGCGACACAATCGGCGATGATGCAAAGCTGGAGTTGTTGACGTTTCTACGTCGCGCTCACGGGCAGGAAGATGTTCCTGCTGGCGATGCGGCTCCGCGCAAGATCACGTTGAATCGAAAATCCAATTCAGAGCTCAGGCTGTCTGGTGCCCAGGGTCGGTCGCGAACGGTCAGCGTTGAGGTTCGCAAAAAGCGCACTTACGTCAAGCGCAACGTTCTTGAGGAGCAGGCACAGCAGGAACAGGATGAGCTTGATCGTGTTCGACTCGAAGCCGAGCAGAAGATTGCTGATGAAGAGGCTGAGAAGCAGCGAATTGAAGATGAAAAAGAAAACGCAGTCCGATTAGAAGCAGAAGCAGCAGCCCAGGCCGAAAAGAGTAAGGCCGATGCGGAAATTGAGGCTGTCAAAGCTGTGGAACAGGCCGCTGCCGCTGCAGAAGCCGCCGCTGCTGAAGAAAAATCCAGAATTGAAAAAGCGGAGCAGGATGCGAAGGCCAGGCGCACCAAAGATAAGCCTAAGTCGAAAGGCGCAGATACCCGTTATGGGCGTAAAGAATTACACGTTGCCGGAGATAAGAGTGGCCGTCGTAGACGCAAAACTCCAAGCCGACGGCGTCCAGCGAATGTGGGCGGCGATGGCAAGCACGGCTTCGAATTGCCAACAGAAGCTATCGTTCGCGAGGTGGACGTACCGGAAAGCATCGCAGTGTCCGAGTTAGCGCAAAGAATGGCAATCAAGGGCAACGAAGTTATTAAGGTGTTATTCAAGATGGGTGCCATGGTCACGATTAATCAGGTTATCGACCGTGATACGGCAATTCTGGTTGTCGAGGAAATGGGCCATATTGCGAGGGCCGCTGATGAGGTTGAGGTTGACAAACAGTTGCTCGCAAGCGAACAGCAGCTGACGGGCGAAGCACTGCCACGTTCGCCGGTTGTCACGATCATGGGGCATGTTGATCACGGCAAGACATCGCTACTGGACTACATCCGTCGCACCAAGGTTGCTGATGGTGAAGCGGGCGGAATCACACAGCACATCGGCGCGTATTCCGTCGAGACCAATAAAGGTCACATCACGTTCCTCGATACCCCGGGCCATGCCGCATTTACAGCGATGCGAGCTCGCGGCGCGCAGGCAACTGACGTGGTTATTCTTGTGGTCGCTGCAGATGACGGCGTAATGCCGCAAACGATTGAAGCAATTCAGCACGCGAAGTCGGCCGAAGTGCCGCTGGTAGTAGCAGTAAATAAGATGGATCGCGAGAACGCTGATTTGGAGCGCGTTAAAAACGAGCTTTCGCAAAACGAAGTGATTGCCGAAGATTGGGGCGGTGAGCATTTGATCGTTCCCGTCTCAGCGCACACGGGTGACGGAGTCGACGACCTGCTTGATGCGGTTCTGCTGCAGGCAGGAATGATGGAGCTCACGGCGGTAGCGCAAGGTCCGGCACACGGTATTGTTATTGAGTCGAGTCTGGAAAAAGGTCGCGGCGCTGTTGCAACGCTACTTGTGCAGGCTGGTACGTTAAAGCAGGGCGATATAATTATCGCTGGCGAAGAGTATGGCCGAGTGCGTAATATGTTCGATGAAAATCAAGAATCGATTAGCGAGGCGGGGCCTTCGTGCCCGGTCGTAGTACTCGGTTTGTCAAAGACGCCGAGCGCGGGCGACGATTTTCTGGTGGTCAAAAATGAACGCAAGGCACGAGAGGTTGCAGAGTTTCGGCAAGCTAAGTCTCGCGAGGCGAAACTGGCGCAACAGCAAGCCTCCAAGCTCGAAGATATGTTCAGCCAAATGCAGGATGGCAGCAGTTCCACGATATCGGTCATCATCAAATCGGATGTGCACGGTAGCGCTGAGGCATTACGCGACGCATTGACGAAATTGTCGAATGACGAGGTCAAAGTGAAGATTCTGAATTCCGGCGTCGGTGGGATCACGGAGACGGACGCGAATCTTGCAGCAGCATCGAACGCATCGATTATTGGCTTTAATGTACGCGCGGATGCCGCAGCAAGGACGGCAATTAAGGACTCAGGCGTCGTAATTCGGTACTACAGCATCATCTATGAAGCAATTGATGATGTTCGGGCCGCACTGACCGGTTTGTTGGCTCCCGAAATTCGTGAACAAATTCTTGGCCTCGCTTTGGTTAAAGAAGTCTTCTCGTCGCCGAAATTCGGAGACATTGCAGGTAGCATCGTTACCGAAGGTACCGTCAAAAAGGCAAATCCGATTCGAGTGCTCCGTGACAACGTCGTCATTTTTGAAGGCGAACTCGAATCATTGCGACGTTTCAAGGATGATGTGAATGAGGTTAAGTCCGGTACCGAGTGTGGTATCGGTGTCAAAAATTACACGGATGTTAAGCCTGGCGACCAGATCGAGTGCTTTGAGCGCATCGAAGTGGCGCGCACACTTGACTCGATGTGACCTCATGAATACGTTGATTTTGATCGCGGTTTGTTGCCATGCCACGTGAATTTTCACGCAGCCAGCGAATGGGTACTGAGGTCTTGCGGACTCTGAGCGAATTGTTGCGCTTTGAATCCAAAGATCCGCGACTAAAGGGTGTCTCATTGACCGCTGTCGAGATGACTCGCGACCTGAGTGTTGCTCGGGTCCATTTCAGTTTGTTTAACCCCGATGAGGATATAGAGCCGGTAATCGAAGGGCTTGCGAAAGCGAACGGTTTTCTACGGTCGAAGCTCGGCAGTCAGCTTAAAGTGCGACACGTACCAGAACTCCGATTTGTACACGATGACAGTGCCAAACACGCCGCTCATATCAGTGATTTGATTGCTAGTGCGCGGCCAGCCGACGCGGAAGAATGAAAAAGAGTCAGCGCCGCCGACAGACAGACCTGGTCGATGGTTTGTTGCTCCTCAATAAGCCTGCTGGTCTGACGTCTAACCAGGCGCTACAAAAAGTTAAGCGACTTCTTAACGCGAGCAAAGCAGGGCACACCGGGAGTCTCGACCCCGCTGCGACCGGAATGCTGCCTTTGTGTTTCGGCGAGGCAACCAAGGTCTGTGCATTTCTGTTGAACGCCGATAAAACCTACCGGGTGACCGCTAAATTGGGCACCGCGACAGATACTGCCGATGGTGACGGTCAGGAAATTGCCCGTGCCGACGTGCCAGAACTGTCATTTGCTGATTGGCGCAAGATTCTAAGCCAGTTCAAGGGAGATTCGACACAGATCCCCCCGATGTACTCGGCGCTCAGGAAGGACGGTAAGCGTCTCTATGAGCTGGCGAGGCAAGGCCTAACGGTCGAGCGAGCTGCCCGGCCAATAAGAATCGATGCTATCGATTTGCTCGAAGCGAGTGGTAATCGGCTTGTTTTTACGGTCCATTGCTCTAAAGGCACCTATATCCGGACGCTGGTTGAAGATGTAGCCAAAAAGGCCGGTACTGTGGCTCACACGGCGCGCCTGCATCGAGAAACTGTCGCCGAATTCGAATCGGGCGACATGCTGGAGATCGGCGAAGTCGAGGCCTCGGCAGAAGAGGGTAGAGACGTGCTGCGAATGCGGCTGTTGCCGCCGGACAGAGCCTTGGTCGGGTTTCCAGCCCTGCATATTGACACCGAGGCAGGGTCGCGATTTTGCGGAGGGCAGCCTGTCACGGCGCCGTTTGCCGACGACATAAAAGGCCTCGCCAGGGTATATGGCGGGGAAAATGAGTTCCTGGGCGTTGGCGAGCTTGCTGCAGATGGTTTGCTCGCCCCGCGCAGGGTGTTTTTGACGGCTGGAAGAGGCGTCTAGGGCGGGTTTTGGCGGCAGTGCGAAAAGCTGGAAAAAACCCTGTATATATTTGATTTTGGGCTATTAATGGGTCGACACAGGCGCTAGAATACCGCGCTCTAAATAGGGCCCAAAGATAAGAGAACGACTGGAGTATTTGAAAAATGTCACTGTCAAGTGAAGCGAAAAGCACAATTGTTGCAGACTATGCACGTGGGGAAGCCGATACAGGTTCTCCGGAAGTTCAGGTAGCGCTGTTATCTGCCAGAATTTCTGAACTCACCGGACACTTTGGTGAGCACAAAAAGGATCACCATAGCCGTCAAGGTCTTTTGAAAATGGTCAACAAGCGACGTAAGTTGCTGGACTATCTTAAATCTAAAGATAACGACCGCTATCGCGAGCTGATTTCCCGGCTCGGTTTACGCCGCTAATTCAGCGCGCGCTTTTGGCAATTATGTAATCGACGTGCCGTTCCCAACCAGGGTGCGCCGTCGATTGCTGTTGTCTCTAATCAATTCAATTCGAGAATTATTGTGAATTCAACAAAGAAATCGTTCAAGTTCGGCGAACATGAAGTAACACTGGAAACGGGCGGAATCGCCAGGCAGGCGACAGGTGCAGTACTGGTCAGCGTTGCTGAAACAGTTGTTCTGGTCACTGTAGTAGGTAAGAGAGAAGCAGACCCTGGTCGGCCGTTCTTCCCACTGACCGTTAACTATCAGGAAAAGACCTACGCTGCGGGCAAGATTCCCGGTGGCTTTTTCAAGCGAGAAGGGCGTCCCAGCGAAAAAGAAACGCTGGTTTGTCGTCTGATCGACCGGCCGATTCGTCCGCTGTTCCCCAAGGGCTTCATGAACGAAGTGCAGGTCATCGCAACGGTCATTTCACTGAATCCTGAGGTTGATCCGGATATTCCAGCATTGATCGGCACATCAGCCGCTCTTGCCATATCGGGTATCCCGTTTGCCGGTCCCATCGGTGCCGCAAAAGTCGGCTACATTAACGGCGAATACGTTCTGAATCCGGCTGTTTCAACCATTCCTGATTCGAGCCTCGAGCTGGTTGTTGCCGGCACCAAAGATGCCGTCCTGATGGTTGAGTCTGAAGCCGACTGTCTTTCTGAGGAAGTCATGCTGGGCGCTGTAATGTTCGGCCATGAGCAATTTCAGGTCGCGATTGATGCCATCAACGAACTGGCGGCTGAAGTTGGCAAGCCTAAGTGGGACTGGCAATCAGCGGTTGAAGATGAAGAACTGGCGGCAGCAGTTGCGAGCCAGGCTGAAAGTGGTTTCACTGCAGCGTATCAAATCACTGACAAAATGGAACGTCAGGAGGCCGTTGCGGCAACCAAATCAGCGGTTAAAGAGTCACTGGCTGCAGGCGATGATGCTAAATGGTCTTCTGATGAGGTTAAGGCATCATTGTCTAAGCTCGAAAAACGTGTTGTTCGCGGTCGAGTAATCGCCGGTGAGCCGCGAATTGACGGTCGCGACCGTAGCACGGTTCGTGGCATTGACGTTGAGGTTAGCGTGCTGCCACGCGCTCACGGTTCCGCCTTATTCACACGTGGTGAAACTCAAGCGATAGTTTCCGCAACCCTGGGTACCGGACGAGATGCACAGATCATCGATGCGATTGAAGGCGAGCGCAAAGATCCGTTCATGTTGCATTACAACTTCCCTCCGTTTTGTGTGGGTGAGACCGGTTTTGTAAGCGGGCCGAAACGACGTGAAATTGGGCATGGCAAGCTTGCGCGCCGCGGCATTCAGGCCGTAATGCCGGATTTCGATGATTTCCCCTACGTGTTGCGGGTTGTCTCTGAAATCACAGAATCCAACGGTTCAAGCTCAATGGCCTCCGTTTGCGGTACCAGCCTCGCATTGATGGATGCTGGTGTGCCTATCAAAGCACCGGTCGCGGGCGTTGCCATGGGCTTGGTTAAGGAAGGCGACGAATTTGCTGTCCTGACCGATATTCTCGGTGACGAAGATCATCTCGGCGACATGGATTTTAAGGTTGCCGGTACATCAGAAGGCATCACAGCCTTGCAGATGGACATCAAGATCCAGGGCATCACCAAAGAGATCATGGACGTAGCGCTCGCACAAGCACGTGACGCTCGCCTGCACATTCTCGGCGAAATGAACAAGGTACTCGATACACCTCGTGAAGAGATGTCTGAGTGGGCACCGACGATTATTACGTTCAAGATAGATCCTGAGAAAATTCGCGATGTCATTGGTAAAGGCGGATCTGTTATCCGTGCAATGACTGAAGAAACCGGCGCGTCAAGCGACATCGACAATGACGGCACCATTCGCATTGCGTCCGTTGACGGAGCATCCGGTAGAGAAGCGCGTCGCCGCATTGAGCTGATCACCGCTGATGTTGAAGTGGGGCGAATCTATGAGGGGCGCGTTGCGCGTCTGATGGACTTCGGCGCTTTCGTCACTATCCTGCCGGGCAAGGACGGACTGGTCCACATCTCACAAATCTCGAACGAGCGCGTCGAGAAAGTCAGCGATAAGCTGGCCGAAGGTGATGTTGTTCAGGTCAAGGTTCTCGAAGTAGATCGCCAGGGCCGCGTACGACTGTCCATGAAGGACGTCGAAGCAGCTTAGTTCAAGATAGATATGTGTGTCGCCAGAAACGGCCCTCCTGCAGAATCAATCTGTTTCTGCAGGAGCGGCATTGGTTACGATAGGTTCAAAATACCGCATCAACCGGCCTGGCAGATAGAAGCTGGGCCGCCACGGCGTTCCGCCATCGATGTAACCAACGTGCCCTCCTGATTCGCTGATCTCCAGCGTTACCTGTTCTCCTATCTGGCTTTCTTCGGGGATTACGTCTGGCGTCATAAAAGGGTCATCGAGGGAATTGATGATCAAGGTGGGCCGACAAATATCAATCAGGAACTGCCCTGAGCTGCAGCGACCATAGTAATCGTCTTTGCCCACAAAGCCGTGTAGCGGGGCGGTCACTGCATCGTCGAATTCAGCAAACGTTCTCGCATTCATCGCCTTCGACCAGTCGAAGGCAGCAGTATGCCGATCGAATTTTTGCGCAACTGAGCTCTTCATCCTTTTTAACAAATATCGTTGGTAAGTCTTTGAAAAACTAGTATTCAATGCATCGGAGCAAACGCCCAAATCGAATGGTACGCTGACGGCGGCCGCAGCCTTCAGAGGCGTATCTTCGCCACTTTCACCTAAGTACTTGAGCAGGACGTTGCCGCCCAGAGAGTAGCCCACAGCCATCGTTGGGCCGTTGAAACCATCGCGCAGCAAGGCCTCCAGAAAATAGCGGATGTCGTTGGTTTCGCCAGCGTGGTAACGCCGCGGTAATCGGTTTCTGTAGTCGCCGCAGTCCCGAAAGTGCAGCACGCAGGAATGCCAGCCAAGTTCTTGGGCAGCCAGCATCAGCATACGTGCGTAAGGGGATTTCGCCGAGCCCTCCAGACCGTGCAGTATGACCAGCATCGGGGCTGATCGCGATAACCCGGAAGTTGCTGCCATCCAGTCAACGGCGGTGATGTCGCCATCTGGCAATTCCAGACTCTCCCGACGTAACTCCGGATGATGTCGTGACGCCCAGGGCAATGACGGATAGAGGGTCTGTGCGTGCCGATTTGTTAGCCAGCGGGCTGGCCGGAAATCACTACTTATGATTCGCGGGTTGGTTATACCGATGCTCATCGACAGCTGTAGTCACACAAAAACGGTTGGCATTAAAAAAGGCCCCCCACTTTCGCAGGGGGCCCGCCGTGGGGTAGTAACCCCTTCAGGCATTGCAACAGGGGGCGGGGGAGCGTATCCCCGTTGCGGGTACCAAGTTAGGCATCTAAGCTACTGATGTCAAGGGGTTTCGGCCCTAAGTGCCGTCCATATGCCTAACTGGAATTTGCCGAATATAGCGCTCGCGCACGGCGCTGGCTGGGTCTAAATTAGGAATTCGTGAGCAATACAACCTGCCCATGCGGACTCGTCAGTTCTCACAGTCCGCAAACCGCTTGAGGCCGAACAAAAGTGGGCTGGTTGGGCTTGGAGCCCTATTCCGTGGCCGCAGCCATGGCACTTGAATCGACCAAAATCTGGGTTTCTTGCTCCATTGGGCCCGGATGCCAATTTTCCTGGGCCCAAGTCCAGATTTGGCTTAACGATGCGTGCTCGAGGCGATCAGGCGGTCGTTGGCCCAGGGCGTGGAGGGCGGCGACAAGCGTAGCGCGTGTCCGATCGACGGGAATACCGGGTGCCCCGGTATTCTTGCTCAGTTTCTGGCCGTTGGGGAAGATAGCGACCGGTATATGCAGGTAGCTCGGGGACGGAAATCCGAGCAACTTCTGCAGCCAAAGCTGCCGAGGCGTGGAGTCCATCAGGTCGATGCCTCGAACGACCTCGGTAATACCCTGTTCGAAATCATCGACGACCACGGCCAATTGATACGCGATAAGACCGTCACGACGTTTGACGATGAAATCGCCGGATTCGGATTCAAGGCGCTGGGATTGTGTGCCCTGAAGCCCGTCATCAAAACACAGTAGGTCATCGTTGGTGCGCACACGAATTGCGAATTCTGCTGCACCGCATCCTGCACGGCAGGTGCCGGGATAAATAGTACCCAGTGGACCTGTTTCAGCCGCGCTAAGATCGCGTCGGGAGCATCCGCAGTGATATGCGTCTTCGCTTCTTATCAGGTCTTGTACAGCAGCTTCGTGAGAGTTGTGACTTGTACTTTGGAAAGAAACGGCGCCGTCCCACTCAAATTCATAGCTCTCAAGTGCAGACAGGATTAGGTCAGTGGCGCCGGGTTGTTCACGCGGTGGATCGATGTCTTCGATTCGAAGCAGCCATTTGCCGTTGTTAGTGCGTGCCTGCAAAAAGCTTGCGACGGCGGCCAACAAGGACCCAAAATGCATGGGCCCTGTTGGCGAGGGCGCGAACCGCCCTGTATATGGAACTGGTTCGCTGATCGCCATGGTTTGCTGCGATCTATCTGTACCGATCGTCCCGGTCACGATACTGACGTTCTGCCAACTCGCGTCGCTCCTGTGCCTCAAGACACATAGTCGCGACTGGACGAGCCTCAAGACGTTTCAGGCCAATTTCTTCGCCGGTCTCATCGCACCAGCCGTAGCTGCCTTCGTCAATTCGCCCCAGCGCCTGATCGATTTTGCGAAGCAGTTTTCGTTCACGATCACGAGTACGTAGTTCAAGACCAAATTCGGACTCCTGGGTTGCCCGATCATTTGGGTCCGGGAAATTGGCGGCCTCGTCCTGCATGTGGTGGACGGTTCGATCAACCTCGAATATGAGCTCTTGTTTCCACGAAGCCAGAATGTCATAAAAGTGCTGCAGCTGAGGATCACTCATGTAGTCCTCGCCACGTTTTGGCCTGTAGGGTTCAACGCCGTGAATGGGGCCGGACAGTAAATTGCCCCGTGATTTCGCTGCCGAAGGTGGTAATTTTCGGATGGGCTTCCTGGCGGGCCTTTTCGCGGCTGCTTTTTTCTTTGACGCTACCTTTTTCTTGCTGGGCGCCTTTTTAGCCACTTTCTTCTTTGAAGCTACTTTTTTCTTGCTGGGCGCCTTTTTAGCCACCTTCTTCTTGGCCGGCGCCTTTCTTGAAACTTTCTTCTTCGAAGCTACCTTTTTCTTCGCCGTTTTCTTCCTGGCAACAGGTTTCTTCGCAATTTTCTTCTTGCTGGCCTTCTTGGCCGTTGTTTTCTTCTTTGTCACTTTTTTCTTTACCGCCTTCTTCTTGCTCACGGGTTTCCTCTTGCTCGCAGATTTCTTTGCAGGCAAGGACTTCTTCTTCGCTACTTTACGTTTCTTGGAAGCGGACTTTTTCGACGTGGATTTCTTGCCAACCACTTTCTTTCGAGACGCGGTAGCTTTCTTCCGCTTCTTGCTCGCGGCCTTCTTTGCGGGCATCTTTGGACTCCTGCCAGATCGAGAAAAAGGCGGGATTATACATTGCTGGCGCGTCGATGGAAGCCTATTTTTTGGCGTATTTGTACGTATTTCACGATCACAGCGAGCGGGCCCGTAAACTGGCTGGATTCGATCATGCTCAGAAGATGATAATTGATGAATTACGGGACGAAAATGAAGGCAGGGTAGTTCGCCGCAGGCCCCGCGTGACGGGCCGTTGAGGCCGAATTGTCTATTTAAGGAGACAATCGTTTTATTGTCCGATTTCCATTACACTAGCCGGATTTGACGGGCTAATGGCGTAATACCAGCAAATGCGATTAAGCAATATTAAGCTCGCCGGCTTTAAATCCTTCGTCGATCCGACAACTATTCCGTTTCCAAGCAGCCTTGTAGGCGTGGTTGGACCGAATGGATGTGGCAAATCGAATGTAATTGATGCCGTGCGATGGGTTATGGGCGAAAGTTCGGCGAGCCGCTTGCGAGGCGACTCCATTACGGACGTTATCTTTAACGGTTCAAGTTCCCGTAAACCGGTTGGTATGGCCTCGGTTGAGCTCACGTTCGACAACACAGAGACAACGCTAGAGGGCCAATACGCGAAATACGCTGAAATTGCGATTCGCCGTGAGGTCACTCGCGACGGAATCTCGAATTATTACCTCAACGGTACACGATGTCGGCGAAAGGACATTACTGGCATATTCCTGGGTACCGGTCTCGGTCCGCGCAGCTATTCAATCATCGAGCAGGGCATGATCTCACGTCTTATCGAGGCGAAGCCTGAAGACATGCGGGTCTTTCTTGAAGAGGCCGCAGGGATTTCCAAGTACAAAGAACGTCGCAGGGAAACGTCCAATCGCATCAAGCACACAAAGGAAAATCTCGATCGTCTTCGAGATGTCCTCGATGAAGTCGAAAAGCAGATTAGACATCTTGATCGGCAGGCCAAGACCGCTGAACGATATGGGCGGTACAAGAATGAAGAAAGGCGTACGGCCGCTGAATTGCTCGCATTGCGTACGAAAGACCTGGACGATAGGGCTGGTGACTCGAGATCACAGTTGGCAAAGCGGAAAACGAAGCTGGAAGCGGCTATTGCTGAGCAGCGCAAACTGGAATTGAAGCTCGAAGAGTCTCGAGTGCTACAGAGCGATCAAACCGACGCCTTCAATCAGGTTCAGGGTCGCTTCTATAAAGTCGGTTCCGATATTGCTCGTTTGGAGCAGTCAATCGAACATGCTGACGAATTGCGCGAACGTCAAAACAAAGATCTTGAGCAAGCCATTCATGGCGCTAGGGAAATTGCTGAGCACATCGACAAAGACGAAAACGAAATTGCGCAGCTTGAGTTGACCTTAACCGAGTTGGTGCCGGGGCTTGAGCAGGCGCGCCAAAGTGAATCGGCTTCCGCTGAGTCGCTGCGAAAGGCGGACGCCGCGCTGGAAGAATGGCAATCGCATTGGGACGAATACTTGGCGAAATATAACGAGTCTGAGCAATCCCGTAACGTTGAGCAGACACGTGCGGAACAGATTGAATCACGCATCCAAAGCCTGTCCGAACGTCGCCAAAAGCTGCAAAAGTCTGAGGCAATTGCAAGTCCGGATGATCTCAAAAATACTTTTGATGCTTTGGTTACTCAGGAGCTACGCAAACGTCAGGCACGCGACGAGTTTGATCGTCATCTGCAGGACACTGCAGAAAAGATTCGCAAGCTGCGGGAGCAGGACCAAAAACTGACTCGCCTGGTTGATGAGCGACAAAACCTGCTGCAAGCCTCGCAAGGCAAATTCGCTTCACTGAGGCCCTGCAAAAGGCGGCGCTTGGCGAAGGTGAAGAGGGTATTCAGTCTTGGCTGGAAGGTGCCGGGCTGGAAAATAGTCAACGGGTTGTACAGACGCTGGACGTTGCGTCGGGCTGGGAAAAAGCGATTGAGACAGTCCTTGGTGAATACCTGCAGGCAGTGTGCGTTAGCGACATCGACTCGGTCACCGAGGGAATTGCGATCCTGCAATCCGGCCACATCACCATTTTGCATGAGCAGGCTGGCAATGTTGACTCCGCCCGCATGGGTAATACGCTCGCGACGAAGGTGCAAAATGCGCCTGCCGCGATTTTACGTATGTTGTCGAATGTGCGCACCGCGGAGTCTTTGAATAGTGCCGTTTCAATCCGCGAGTTGTTGGAAGGTGATGCATCCGTTATCACCGCTGATGGCATTTGGCTTGGCTGTGACTGGCTGCGTGTCTCACGAGATAAGGATGCCAAGGCGGGTATATTGTCGCGTGAACACGATATGCGTCGCTTGAGGTCGGATCTCCGTGAGCTGCAAGTAAGATTCGATAGTGCGCGAAAGCTGCTCAAAGACGGACGTACTCGATTGACTCAAATCGAGGAACGCCGCGAGACACTGCAACGTGATGCGTCATCGTTGCTAGGCGAATACTCCGAAGTGAAAGCAGGGCTTGATGCTGCAAAGTATAGATTGGATCAGGCAAGTGCGCGCCAGTTAGCGATTGCTGAGGAATCTGGCGAGCTCGAGAGTGATCGAATCTCCGCGGACGAGCAATTACGTGAGTCGCGTCGTTGTTTCAATGCAGCTGTGCAATCGCTTTCACAACTTGAAGAACAGCGCATAAATCTTGAGGCGCGCCGCGAAGAGTTACGCGTTGAGCTGTCTCGTGTCCGAGTGCAGTCCGACGAGGACAGGCAAACTGTTCAGTCCATTACCATCCAGTTTGAAAGCCGACGCTCAAGCAAAGAGTCCGCCGCGCAAAATTTGCAGCGTATGCAGTCGCAACTTGAGCAATTTCGAAGCCGCGAGCTGGAGATACGAGAGCAGCTTGAGCAGCGTGAGGCCCCAACTGCAGAGAGTAGATTGCAGCTTGAAGCACAGTTGCACTCGCGGGTCGAAGTTGAACGTGAGCTGGGCATCGCCAGACAGTTTTTGGAGCAAGTTGAGTCGGATCTTCGAGAGCTCGATCAGTCGCGCATGGAACTGGATCAAACTGTTGAAATTGCACGAGGTGAAGTCAGCAGCGCCGAAATGGCATTGCAGGAAGTTAGAGTTCGGCGTGAAGGCTTTGCCGAGCAGCTGGCACAAACAGATTTTGCGTACGAGTTGCTGATTGAGGAAATGGACGAATCAGCCGACCTCACTAGCTGGGACGAAAAGCTGGAAAAGGCCCGGCGCCGAATCGAACGCTTGGGTCCGATCAATCTGGCGGCTATCGATGAATTCAAAGAACAGACCGAACGTAAGGAATATCTTGACTCGCAGCTTGATGATCTGAATGGTGCATTGGCGACACTTGAAGGTGCGATTCGAAAGATTGATCGGGAAACGCGAATCCGATTCCGTGAGACGTATGACAATGTGAATGCCGGATTCCAGAAACTTTTTCCGAAGCTGTTTGGTGGTGGACATGCCTACCTCGAAATGACAGGCGACGATTTGCTTTCTGCCGGTGTAACCGTTATGGCGCGGCCACCCGGGAAACGAAACAGCACGATTCATCTGCTGTCCGGTGGTGAGAAAGCGTTGGCCGCAGTAGCGATGGTATTCGCAATTTTTGAGTTGAACCCTGCACCATTCTGTTTACTGGACGAGGTCGATGCACCACTCGATGATGCAAACGTGGCTCGTTTCTGCGATATCGTGCGAACGATGTCAGAAAAAGTGCAGTTTGTGTTTATCACGCACAATAAAGTAACTATGGAAGTGGCACGCCCACTCACCGGGGTGACGATGCAGGAGCCTGGAGTTTCCCGCATGGTCTCCGTAGATCTTGCCGCCATTTTCACCGCAGCGTCGAGATCTACGGAGACCATGCGGGAAACTCCAGGCTCCTGCATCGTCACCCCGGTGAG
>PVMS01119579.1_pt1 | contig 16611 bp, 13 predicted proteins | sample 1853461 | NCBI WGS metagenome assembly PVMS01 (sample SAMN08582032, study PRJNA380276) | Marine sediment metagenome, whole genome shotgun sequencing project. | isolation source: ocean sediment barecode stripped | collected 2017 | reverse complement strand
CGCGGTTCGCGCCTGCGTCGCTACGCCAACATCGGGGCCGTGGCATTGATCCTGATCGCAACGGCGGGTTATTCGAGCATTCGCACCTTCAAGATCGAGTCGCACCTGCAGCAGGCAGCCCATGCCCGGGAAGAGCAGCGCCTGTACTTTCCCGAGAACGACAACGTGCTTTACCACTATCAGACGGTGCTCAAGTGGGATTCCGGCAACAGTCTCGCCATCGACGGTCTGCTGGAGACCTATATCGAACTGGCGGACAGGTCGATTGCCAATCTCCAGTACGGCAAGGCGCGCCGCTACATCGAAGCCGGACTGGAACTGGCACCCGGGGACGAGACGCTGCTGAAGCTCCAGCAAAATGCACATTTTTTTGGCGATGCGTCGCGTCGGGTCGCCAACGGGTTCAAATCGATGTTCGGTTTCCGCGACGACTGACTCATGACCTGGACGATCATCCACGCCCAGCACATTGGTGCCCGCGACGAGCAGCAGGACCGGGTTGCCGCGTTCCAGTTACCGCACCCCGATACGCATCTGTGTGTGCTGGCAGATGGAATGGGTGGTCACGCGCGCGGCGCGGAGGCTGCCCAGGCAGTCATCAACGCGGCCAGACCCTTCACGCAAGGTTCATCGGAACAGCCGTCGCAAGACGCTCCTCGAGACCCGGGGCACGACTTGCCGCCAGACCCGTTCGGTCTGCTCGAACGATTGATCAACGCCGCACACGCAAAGATACGTGAACTTGGCGGCGGCGCTTCCTCACCGGGCAGTACCTGCGTAACTCTGTTGGCCTGCGCGAGGCAGGTTTACTGGGCTCACATCGGCGACAGCCGCCTCTACCAGTTCCGCGACGGCGAGCTGATTCGCGCGACCGAGGATCACTCGGTGGCCATGCTGGTTGCCAGAAAATCCGGCGGCGCGGCTCGTGCCTTGGCCAATCACGCGGTGTATCGACGGCTCGGTGGCGATGACGTTCCGCTACCTGACTACGACGCGGTCGAAGCGGCCGATGGGGATACGTTCCTGCTCTCCAGCGACGGGTTCTGGGATCAGTTCTCCACTCGGGAGCTGGCGCTTCGTTTGAGCGAAATCGAACTCGACCGCAAATCGCTGGACGCATTGGTCAGCTGCGCGATCACGCGCGGGGGGGACCGCGCCGATAACGCCAGCGTGTTGCTGGCGCGGTGGCACGATCGACCGGATCCGGACTGACTACCTCCTGACCACCTCCTGGTTACATAGTCCGCCGGTACTGTCCGCCAACCTCGAACAGGGCGTCCGTGATCTGGCCCAGCGAACAGTAACGGACCGCATCCATCAGCGCCTCGAAGCCATTGCCGTGGCTCGTGACCGCAACTTTGATTCGCTCCAGCGCAGCAGCCCCCAGCTCGGCATTGCGCTCCTGGAATGCCGCCAGGCGTTCGATCTGGCTGCGCTTTTCCTCCTCAGTGGATCGAGCCAGTTGAACATTGAACTCCTCATCCTCGACGTTTTCAGCAAGGAACGTGTTGACGCCGATGAGTGGCAGGCTGCCGTCGTGTTTCTTGTGCTCGTAAAGCAATGACTCCTCCTGAATCTTGCCGCGCTGATAGCCGGTCTCCATGGCGCCCAACACGCCGCCACGTTCGGAAATCCGCTCGAACTCCAGGAGCACCGCTTCCTCGACCAGATCGGTCAGCTCCTCGATGATGAAGGCACCCTGTATGGGATTTTCGTTGCGCGCCAGGCCGAACTCACGGTTGATGATCAGCTGAATCGCAAGTGCCCGCCTGACCGACGCTTCGGTGGGCGTGGTGATTGCTTCGTCGTAGGCATTGGTATGGAGGCTGTTGCAATTGTCGTAGATGGCAACCAGCGCCTGCAGCGTGGTGCGGATGTCGTTGAAGTCCATCTCCTGCGCGTGCAGCGACCGGCCCGAAGTCTGAATGTGATATTTGAGCCGCTGGCTGCGCTCGTTGGCACCATACTTTTCGCGCATGGTTACCGCCCAGATGCGGCGCGCCACCCGGCCAAGGACCGTGTATTCCGGATCCATGCCGTTGGAGAAAAAGAACGACAGGTTCGGGGTAAACGCATCGATGTCCATCCCGCGGGCCAGGTACGCCTCCACGAACGTGAAGCCATTGGCCATGGTGAACGCCAACTGTGAAATCGGGTTCGCCCCGGCTTCGGCGATGTGATAACCCGAAATAGAAACGGAGTAGAAATTGCCTACCTCGTTGTCGATGAAGTACTGCTGGATGTCGCCCATCATGCGCAGGCTGAACTCGGTAGAGAAGATGCAGGTGTTCTGCCCCTGATCTTCCTTGAGGATATCGGCCTGCACCGTTCCGCGTACGGTGCGCAAAGTTTCGGCTTTGATCTGAGCGGCTTCTTCGTCAGTCGGCGCCCGGCCCTGTTCGGCAACGAAACGCTCCGTCTGTTGGTCGATCGCCGCGTTCAGGAAGAACGCCAGAATCGTCGGCGCCGGACCGTTGATCGTCATGGAAACCGACGTCATCGGATCGCACAGATCGAATCCGTCGTACAGAACTTTCATGTCGTCCAGGGTCGCGATGGAAACGCCCGAATTACCCACTTTTCCGTAGATGTCCGGCCGCTCATTCGGGTCGAACCCGTACAGCGTCACCGAGTCGAACGCGGTGGACAGTCGTTTCGCCTCAGAGTGCTCCGAGAGCGCCTTGAAACGGCGGTTGGTTCGGAAGGGGTCCCCTTCGCCGGCAAACATCCGCGCCGGGTCTTCGTTCTCCCGTTTGAACGGAAACACGCCAGCCGTGTAGGGATAAAAGCCCGGCAGGTTCTCCCGCATCAACCAGCGAAGTTGCTCACCCTCATCCTCGAAAGCCGGAACCGCCACCCGCGGCACGCGACTCCCCGACAGGGTGGTGAAGGTGAGTTCCGTGCGAACTTCTCGATCGTTGCCGAGTTGGGTCACCAGTTCGTCCTGGCGATAGGCTTCGCGCATCTCCGGCCAGGTCTTGAGCAGCGCCTTGGCATCGGCATCGAGGGCATCGCCGCGCGCATCGATCAAACCATCGAGGGCATCGAGCGCGCCGGCGCCGGCGGCTTCGAGCATTTCCCGGGTGGCGGTCAACTGTTGCCGCTCCCGAGCGAGCCCCGATTGCTTTTCGATGCGCCCGTGATAGGCGCGGACCGTCTCGGCAATCTCTGCCAGATAGCGCTGCCGTTCGGCGGGTACGATCACCGTCTTCTCGGAGGACTTCTTTACCGTCACCAGGGGCAGCCCGTTTGGATACTCGCGCAGCCCATGCTCGCGCAGGATCCGCACCAGGCCCTGATACGCCGCCGTGACGCCATCGTCATTGAAATGCGAGGCGATCGTTCCGAATACCGGCATTTCATCGGGGCCAACATCGAAGGCCTGCCGATTGCGCTGCATTTGTTTGGATACGTCGCGGTGCGCATCATCGCTGCCCTTGCGATCGAATTTGTTGATCACGACGAGGTCCGCAAAGTCGAGCATGTCGATCTTTTCAAGCTGGCTCTGGGCGCCGAACTCGGGCGTCATCACGTACATGGATGCATCCACGTAGGGCACGATGCCGGCGTCACCCTGGCCGATTCCCGGCGTTTCGATGACGATCAGATCGAAGCCCGAAACGCGCATCGCCTGCACCACTTCCGGCAGATAGTCCGGAACTTCCGCCACCGCGTCGCGGGTTGCCAGGCTGCGCATGAAGATGTTCGGGTGGTAGATCGCGTTCATTCGGATCCGATCGCCCAGCAATGCGCCGCCCGTTTTGCGTCGCGTCGGATCGATGGCCAGTATCCCAATCCTCACCTCATCGCCACTGTCCAGCCGAAAGCGCCGAATCAGTTCATCCGTCAACGATGACTTGCCCGCTCCGCCGGTGCCGGTGATCCCCAGCACTGGACATCCAGCAACCTCACCGCTCAATTGCTGGAGCAGCGTGTGTTGCGCCGCGTCGAGCAGACCACGTTCGATGCGGGTAATCGCGCGCGCCAGCAGATGCCGATCGCCATTGCCCAGGTCGGCAATGCCTTCCAACGCGCCGAGGTCGCCGTCGAGGCTGCAGCGCGACAGCATGTCGTCGATCATGCCTTGCAGCCCGAGTCGATGACCGGCGTGCGGCGAGTAGATCTGCGCGACCCCGTAGGCTTCCAACTCGCTGATTTCGTCCGGAACGATGACGCCCCCGCCGCCACCGAACACCTGAATGTGACCCGCACCCCGCTCCCTCAACATGTCGATGACATACTTGAAGTACTCGAGGTGGCCACCTTGATAGGAGCTGATCGCGATACCCTGGACATCCTCCTGAACCGCTGATTCAACGATCTCGGCAACCGATCGATTGTGGGCCAGGTGAATCACTTCGGCGCCCGAAGCCTGCAGAATGCGCCGCATGATGTTGATCGACGCGTCGTGGCCGTCAAACAGGCTGGCCGCGGTAACGAAACGCAGCGGTACCGACCTGGCGGTTACCTGGGTAGGAAGCTGTTCTGCCAGCTCAGTCATGTCGATTTCCTCCGGATCTCAATGCGCAACCCCAAGCGCGAGGCGCATGGATTGTTTCAGGCCTTCGTGCAGCGCCGCCACCTCTTCAAGATCGTCCGGATGCTGCAGCCATTGGTAAACGATGCCCACGATTGACGCGCCGAACTGGCCGGCGATCGTATCCTCGGACACCCGAATCTGTGCTTCTCCCGCCTCCACGGCGAGTCCGATCCATTGCGCGACGTCCCGCCGGCGACGGTCGTGAATGCTTGCAACCACCTGCTTGATGCCCGAACTCGGCGACACCGACTCGAACCAGAGCAGGTAAAAGGCACGGACCCGGTCGGGCGCTTCCCGACAGAAACGCAGGTGTTCGTCGGTCGCCGCGCAGATCGCGTCAATGCCGATCCGATTCGCGGTTACCCGGGTCAGCTCACGCAACCAGTACTCGCCGATCGAACGCACGATGAATTCGAACAAGCCTGCCTTCGAGCCGAAACGATAACCGGCCAGGCCGCGACTGTAGCCGGCAAATTCACCGACTTCTCTCAGGGTCGTCTTGTCTGGACCGCGCTCGATAATCAGCTTGACCGCGGCATCGAGCATCCGCTGATCTGAAAGATCGGTCCGTTCCGACTGACTCATGCGCTGCGTTTCAGCCACTACCCTGCTCCTGTGGACTGATCATTGGAGTGCGCCTCAGTCACCGTCTCCAGATAGGCCGGAATCCGCAACAGCCGGCTGCCATACCAGGAGAACAACGTGCCATCCACCAGGCGAACATCGGCATCGGCAACCATGGACTGGAATTCGTCTCGATGCGCCTGGGTAAACGGGAACGGTTCAGAGGACAGCAGCAACACCTCGGGACGCGCGTCCGCCACCTGCGCGGCCGTCACCTGGGGGTACCGTTCGAGATCGCTGAACACGTTACCCAAGCCGGCGCGCCGCATCAGGTGATCGATGAAATTGTTGCCACCGACCACCATGTACGGCTTGCGCCAGATGAAGTACACGGCACGGCGCGGCACCGGCCGTCCGGCCATCCTCTCATCCAGCGACCAGAAGCGCTCGCGAACCGTCCGGCTGAGCGTTTGGCCGCGCTCGCCCGCCCCCACCATGGAGGCCACCTGCTCGATCATCCGCAATGCATCGTCGAGATCGTATATGTCACTCATCCAGACGGGGTATTGCGCCCTCAGTCGTTCAATTCCGTCCTGGTAGTTCTCTTCCTTGTTGCCCAGGATCAGATCCGGCGCAAGCGCATCGATGCGCCCGAAATCGAACTTCTTGGTCCCGCCAATCCTCGTCACGTCGGCGACCTTGGCCGGGGGATCCGTACAGAATTTCGTGACCCCGACGATCTTTTCGTCCAATCCCAGATCGAACAGCAATTCGGTCTGGGACGGCACCAGGGAAACGATGCGTTGCGGTTCGTTGGCAAGTTCGACGGTCGTTCCGAGCTGATCCTGAAACTGCATATTCGTCGGGCTACTTCGACTCTGGCTTGTTCTGCTGCCACAGCACTTCGGGTTCGTCGTTTGCTCTGGCGAGCCAGCGGCCAGCGACGAAGCACAGATCCGAGAGCCGATTCAGATAGATGCGACTGTCCGCATTCACCGACTCATTGGCCGCGAGCCGCGCATATCGCCGTTCTGCACGACGCGCTACCGTACGTACCAGGTGACACCTCGACACCACTTCCGACCCGCCGGGCAGAATGAAATTAGTCAGCGGCTGCAGGTGCTCGTTGAACCGTTCGATCGCCCCTTCCAGGCGTTCCCAGTGAGCCGGCGTAATGACCTCGACCCCGGGCATGGACAACTCACCCCCGAGGTCGAAGAGGTCATTCTGGATCGCCCGAAACAGCGGCCACAGTTCTATCTCGCGGGGCATCGCGGTCAGGAAAGAGCCGACGAAGCTGTTCAACTCATCCACCGCGCCGATGGCTTCCACCCGATCCGAGAATTTGTCCAGACGGGCCCCGTCCGCCATTCCGGTGGTACCGTCATCACCGGTGCGAGTCACGATTTTCGACAATCGTTTGCCCATGGCCTAGAACCAGTCCATCGGCAGTGCGACCGCGCTGTCGGCGCCGGTCATCACGGTCTGATGGTGGGCCCCCGCGCGAGGCAGAATGTGGCTGGTGTAGAAGCTCGCAATGGCCGCCTTGGTCTCGGCAAGCTGATCATCACCAAGCTGCAGCGCCGCCCGGGCCGCACGTTCGAGTTGCCAGGCGCCCAGCAACGTACCTGCCTGCATGAGGAAGCTGAACGCGACGGACCCGCTGAGCGACGGGTCCTGGCTCGCGTGGGCGAGGATGTAGTGTGCCGAGGTTCGCAACTGATCTGCGCCCGACCTCAATGCCTCGAGACGCCCCGGCAACCCAGCCGCGCCGCCACAGAACTCGTCAATTTCGTCGAGCAGGGCGAACATTGCCTTGCCGCCATCGCCGGCCAGCTTTCGACCTGCAAGATCCTGCGCCTGAATGCCGTTGGTGCCTTCGTAGATCGGCGTGATGCGCGCATCCCGATACAGCTGCGCGGCACCCGTCTCCTCGATGTAACCCATGCCGCCGTGAATCTGCACGCCGAGCGAGGTGACTTCCTGGGCGATCTCGGTGCTCCAACCCTTGACGATCGGGGTCAGCAGTTCGAGCCGGGCTTCATGGTACGCCCGACCAGCGGGATCCGGATTGTAGTGCGCGTGGTCAACGCAGGCGGCCGCCACGTAGGCCAATGCCCGGGAAGCCTCGGTATGCGCGCGCATCAGCATCAGCATGCGCCGCACGTCGGCATGGCCAATGATCGACATCCCGGGCTCCTGCCCCGGCACCCTGCCCTGCACCCGCTCGCGCGCAAAGGTCACCGCCTGCTGGTAGGCGCGCTCACCCAGCGCCACGCCCTCGAGTCCAACTTCCAGCCGCGCGTGGTTCATCATGGTGAACATGCACGCCAGACCGCGGTTCGGTTCGCCGACGAGGTAGGCAACCGCGCCCCCCTCATCGCCGAAACTCATCACGCAGGTCGGACTGGCATGGATACCAAGCTTGTGCTCCAGGGATACCGCATGGACGTCGTTGCGCGCACCGAGTGAGCCGTCCGCCTCGAGCAGAAACTTCGGCACCAGAAACAGCGACAGCCCGCTGGAACCAGCCGGCGCATCCGCAATCCGCGCCAGCACCAGGTGCACCACGTTGTCCGTCATCTCGTGGTCGCCCCAGGTGATGAATATCTTCTGGCCACGCAACAGATAATGGTCGCCATTGGGTTCGGCCACCGTCTTGACCGCGCTCAGGTCGGAGCCGGCCTGCGGTTCGGTGAGAATCATGGTTCCGGTCCATTCCCCGCTGACCATCTTTGCCAGGTAGGCGCTCTTCTGCGCGCGTTCGCCGTGCGCACTGAGCGCCAGAATCGCGGAACCGGAGAGCATCGGGCATAACGCGAACGCCAGGCACGCGCTGTCGCGCATTTCGCTGAGCGCGATGTGCAACAGGAACGGCAGGCCCTGTCCGCCGTACGCCACGTCCTGGGCCAACCCGAGCCACCCGGCTTCGCAGAACTTTTTATAGGCCTCGGTAAACCCCGTGGGAATCCGAACGGCGCCGTCCACCAGATGGGAACCTTCCCGATCACCGACCCGATTCAACGGCGCCAGTTCGTTGCCTGCAAACTTGCTGCCCTCGTCGAGAATCGCCCCGAGCATGTCGGCATCGAGCGCCTCAACACCGGGCAACGCGAAGATATCCTCGAGCCCTGCGAGATGTTCCATCACGAACCGCATCTCATCTACCGGCGCAGAGTAGGTCATATCCTTCTCAGATCGAATCCTGGTGCGTAGTCTCACATACTTGCTTGCCAATAGCAAGTATGTGACCTCCATATATCGGTACATCCCGATGTTGCTTTCAGTCGCCGCATTGGGAATGCTCTGCACTTCACACGCTCGATAACAGCCGGGACAAGGAACAGGGGCAAATGCCAAAGATCACTTTCATCGAACACGACGGAACGGAACACGTAGTGGATGTCGAACCTGGCGGTTCGGTCATGCAAGCGGCCATCGACAACCTGGTGCCCGGCATCGATGCCGACTGCGGCGGCGAGTGCGCCTGCGCGACCTGCCACGTCCTGGTCACCGATGCATGGACCGACACCGTCGGTGGACCCGGCGAACGCGAAGACGAAATGCTCGACCTGACGCCGGAGCGCGAATCAACTTCACGCCTGTCGTGTCAGGTCGAGGTGCGCGACGAACTCGACGGCCTGATCGTGCGCCTGCCCGAGTTTCAGATGTGAGCGAGAATCCCGTGGATCGAGATCCCTATTCGATACCACTCGACGAGATCAATGTCAGTGACGCCCGACTGTTCGAGGCGAACACGTTCTGGCCGTACTTTGAGCGCCTGCGCGCCGAAGACCCTGTGCACTACTGCGCGGAAAGCGAGTTTGGTCCGTTCTGGTCGGTGACCAAGTTCGACGACATCAAGTACGTCGACTCCAACCACCAGATCTTCTCCTCCGAGGGCGGCATCACCATCGACGACCAGGACGAGGACTTCGAATTGCCGATGTTCATCGCCATGGATCCTCCCAAACACGACTTTCAACGCAAAGAAGTCCAGGGCGTCGTCGCGCCGCAAAATCTCGCCAAGCTGGAACGCACCATCCGGGAACGCGCAGGACGGATTCTCGATTCCCTGCCCCGCGAGGAGACCTTCAACTGGGTCGATCTCGTGTCAATCGAACTGACCACCCAGATGCTTGCAACGTTGTTCGACTTTCCCTTCGAAGAACGTCGCAAGCTGACCCGCTGGTCCGATGTCGCCACCGCCAACGAAGAATCCGGTGTCGTCGAGTCCGAGGAGCAGCGCCGCGCGGAGCTGATCGAATGCCTGGAATACTTCACCGGGCTGTGGAACGAACGCGTCAATGTCCCGCCCGGCGACGACCTCGATCTGATCTCCATGCTGGCGCACGGCGAGTCGACCCGCAACATGGACCCCATGGAGTACCTCGGCAATCTGATCCTGCTGATCGTGGGCGGCAATGACACCACCCGCAACTCGATCAGCGGCGGAGTGCTGGCGCTGAACGAAAACCCGGACGAATATCAGAAGCTACGCAACGACCCCGGCCTGATTCCGAACATGGTCTCCGAGATCATCCGCTGGCAGACACCCCTTGCGCACATGCGCCGCCGCGCGCTGGTCGACACAGAACTGCGTGGCAAGACCATACGCAAGGGCGACAAAGTCATCATGTGGTACGTCTCGGGAAATCGGGACGAAGAAGCGATCGACCGAGCCAACGAATTCCTCATCGAGCGACCGAAAGCGCGTCAACACCTGGCGTTCGGTTTCGGCATCCACCGCTGCATGGGCAATCGCCTGGCCGAGATGCAACTGCGCATCGTCTGGGAAGAGATCATGGCCCGCTTCAGCCACGTCGAAGTGGTGGGCGAACCCGTCCGCATCCGCTCAAACTTCGTCAAAGGTTTCTCGTCGCTACCTGTGCGACTGCACAGGTAGCTCTCTTTACTGCGGTAGCGCGCTGGATTCCAAATCGTGCTGCTCTTTTTGCACGCTGAAGGGCAGTGGCTTCGTTCAGCGGCGGTCGCGCTATGCCAGGGTCCGTGCGCGCTATGCCACCGTCCGTGTGAGTTGCGAGTCGGGGCACCGCCAACTTCCGGGACCTGGAACTCGCGATCGTCCGGTGGTTGTGCGGTCGGGCGTAGGGGGTCCCTTCCGCGACGCCTAAAGTTCCGAGCGCGCGGAAGGGACCCCCTACGCCCGACCGCACATTCAACAAAACCGAACAACGTCTTCCCAGTTCAATCCGAAATATAGCGCTCCAACGTATGATGGAAATGCCGGATCTTCGTCTCCTGGTAGTTCGCCAGGATGACCTCGTCATATTGCGCCGCCTCGAGCCCGATCTGCACCTTCGGCAGATTGAACGTGTCCTGGGTAAACACCCTCGCCAGCATCCCCAACTCCGGCGCATTCGTCCACGGCTCGTCTTCCGCAAGCCAATGGATCGGCGCCGGGTCCGGCCGCTCGCCCGCGCAGGGGCTCAGGAAGTAACACTCCATGATCGACTTGTCGTAACGATTGTCGTACGGCCGGAACCGATAGACGATCCGGTTGTAGCCACCCCAGGGATGGAAGTTCGGGAACAGCGTGTAGTAGATGCTGTCGGAAACGCAGGCATCTGAAATAGTCGTGTCTTCGCCCACGATCGGCTGCAACCCCGCCCGTGCACCCGCGGCCATGAAAGCCCTCGCCGTCATCCCATCAGGAACCAGCATCATCGATTCATCATCCAGGTCCCGCATCGTTACGGAATCCAACAGTTCCTGTTCAGTGGGCTCGAAGCGCAGGTGCGGACTCGGCGTTCCGTTCGGGGTGATCGCCCGTGACACATTGCCCCACGCGTCGTACTGGGAATTCTCATCGCCGATCCCCCCGAGAATCTGCGGGTGGGTCGCGATGACGTGGAACGCTTCCATGAAGGCCTCCTGACAAGCCTTCCAGTTACAGCTCATGATTTTGGCGACATGCGCCTCGATGAAGCGGTCCTCGGGCGACCAGACCGCGAAGTGTTCCGGCAGCACGCCCAGAAAGTCTGCCAACGGTTCCGCCGCGAGGTCCATGTTGATGAACACCCAGCCACCCCAGGTGTCGGATAGCACCGCGTTGAGCGCGAACTCGTTCTTGTCGATGTGGGGAAAATCCCATTCCGAGGTGATGCCGCGCAACGAACCGTCGATGTTCCAACTGAAGCCGTGGAACGGGCAGATGAAGCTGGACGTTTTGCCCGGCGCATCGCACAGGCGCCGACCGCGGTGCCGGCAGACATTGTGATGCGCTTTGATACCCTCCACGGTGCGCACGACCAGTATCGAGTACGGACCGATCTCGTAAATCAGGTAGTCACCGACCTCGGGAATCTCTTCCTCACGGCACGCCATCTGCCAGACATTCGGCCAGACCCGCTCCATTTCCAGCGCATGAAACTCAGGGGTCGAATAGCGGCTCACCGGAACGCTGGTGATCGGAGATTCGAACTTACCTTCGAGGGTGAGCGTCTCGGGCGGCGGGACGACGTCCTTGCTGATCAACTCCTGATAACTGATGCCTTCGGAGCGGGGTGCCATCTTGGTTGCCATGAATTCTCCTGGACGCGAATCTGTGCGTGACTCTGTAAGCAAATCCGTACGTAACTCCCTACGTAAATAGTTCAGCCGCGGTGCTTGCGCGCGCCATCCGCGTCGGCAAGCTGCGGACCCGCCAGCCAGACCAGCATGTGCGGGTCTGCGTGGGTGAGCTCACCCGAGTGATGTCGGCCGTCGTTGTAGAAGACCCCGCACAAACCGTTGTTGTCGACGTCGACCAGACCATCGTCCCGGACCCGGTAGATTGCCCCGGATATCGGATGCTTCAGCGCCGCCACGTCGGTTCCTCCTCAAGCACGCATTCTGGAAAGTTACTCTCAATCATAACCATTCTCAGCGCAGCGTGAGACCTCACACAATCGAGAGCCCGGTGCATCGTCTACCCGTTGGGGTTACGTCAATCGAGCAGCGCCGGCGCCAGCGCCGCGCGGTGGTGCGGTGCATCGCCGAACTGATACTGACACCACAGCGCCCGGCGCAGATACAGCTGCGCGTCGCATTCGTAAGTGAAGCCGAAGGCGCCGTGAAACTGAATGGCCCGGTCGCCGGCAAACGCAAAAGCTTCGCTGGACTCCACCTTCGCCATCCGCAGCGCAACCTCGGCATCGTCCTGGTCGAGAACTGACGCCGCGTGATACAGATGCGAGCGGGCTCGTTCGAGGCCGATGAGAATATCCACCGTCGGGTGTTTCAGCGCCTGATACGCACCGATGGTTCGCCCGAACTGAGTGCGCGTATTGAGATACTCGACTACCACGTCGAGCACACCCGCCGTTCCGCCGCAACTCTCTGCGGACAGCAGCAGCAGCGCCGCGCGCTGCACGGCATTCAGGGCAGCGAGCGCGGCCTCGTCTCGGATCAGGTCGGTCTCCGCAATTTCGACACCGTCCAGATTCAGGCGGTAGCTGCGCCGCGTTTCGTCGATCACGATCTCACGGCTGAGCGCGCCGTCGCGCAGGGTGGACGTGTCGATCACCGCCAGAGCCGGCGCACCGTCCAACGTAACCGAGGCCACCAACACCCGCGCGACCGCCGCATCGGTGACGAACGATTTGACTCCTGACAGCGTGAATCCCGAATCTCTCGGCACCGCTGCCGAGCGGACGCGTTGCAACGACCAGTCGCCGCCCGGCTCGACCAACGCCACGCTCCCGGGTTCGCCGTTCGCAAGACGCGACAACCACTCGACGCAGGGGGCCGAATCGCTGTGGAGCAACGCCTGGATCGTCAACTGGGTCGACAGAAATGGCGTTGCGCAAAGATGGCGCCCCATGGGCTCGGCAATGGTTACCGCTTCGGCCAGGCCGAGACCGCTACCGCCGTGCTGCTCCGGAACCGCCAGGCCGAGCCAGCCCAGGCTCGCCATTTCCTGCCAGACGTCCGGATCGAAGCCGTGCTCGGTGGCGAGTTGCTCCCGAACGACGCTGATGGGCGACTTGTCTCGAAAAAAGTCGACCGCGGTATCGAGCAGCATGCCCTGCTCGTCGCTGAAACTGATTCTCCGCGTGAGTGCCGTTGCCACGATCAACTCTTCGGCAGGCCGAGCACGCGCTCGCCCACGATATTGGCCTGTATCTGACTGGTACCCCCGCCAATCGTCGCCGAGAACGCATTGAAGTACGCCCGTTGCCACTTGCCCCCCTCGGTAACGTTGGCGTCCCCGACCCACAGCGCCCCGGCACCCCCCTGCAGGGCGATCGCGAACTGGCAAAGGCGCCGGTGGTGCTCGGTGCCGCGAAGCTTCCCCGACATGGGAATCGCGCCCGGCCGATCCGCACACAGCGCCGGTATCTGCGCCCGGGCTCCGCACAACCGATCGCCCTGTTCTTCCACCATGAATCGGACCAGTTGGTCGCGAACCCATGGGTCTTCGATCGCGGCACGGCCATCCCGCTGGCAATGACGCGCCAGATCGACGACGTCCTGCACGGTTACCGCCATCATGCTCAGGCCGCCCGCCTGGCCGCCGGCGGCGCCGCGTTCGAAGGTCAGCGTCGTCATGGCGATCTGCCACCCCTGCCCCTCGGCACCCATCAGACATTCCGCCGGGATCCGCGCATCATCGAAGAACGTCTGGGTGAAGCCGTACTCGCCGGTAAGTTTGCGGATGGGTTGCACGCGCACCCCCGGGGCATCCATGGGCGCCAGAAAGTAGCTCAGACCCGCATATTTGTTCTGAGAATCTGGATCAGTCCTTGCCAGCAAAATCATATACTTAGCGTAACTTCCTAGACTCGTCCATATCTTTGAACCCGTCACCACCCATTCATCGCCGTCCCGTACCGCGCGGGTCTGGGCATTGCCAAGATCCGAACCGTTGTCAGGCTCCGAGAATCCCTGGCACCAGATGTCTTCGGCGCTGAGGATTCCCCGGATGTACTTCTGCTTTTCCTGTTCGGTGCCCATGTGCAGGATCAACGGACCGGCCCAGTTCAAGCCAATGGTGTTGGTCATGAACGGTACGTGCTGGCGCGCCATCTCGTCGTTTACGATGTCCTGAAAGGCCTGCTCGACCCCGCCACCGCCATACTCGCTGGGCCAACTCATGCCCAGGTATCCCGCCTCGTACACCTGCTGCTGCCAATCCCTGAGGAAATGGAACTGCTGGTCGGTGCCCACCTCCATGAAGCTCTCGGGCAGTAGAAAATCCGGCTCGGCAGGCCGATGTTCGCTCAGCCAGGCTCGCACCTCGGCGCGGAACTCCTTCATTTCCTGCGCCCCTGCCAACCGTTCGGTCATGCGCCCGCTGCCTCCAACAGATCGCGGGGCAGCTCGACGTATTTGGCGCGCAGGTACTCACCCATCGACTTGGCCTGTCCGTCGATGCGGGTATTGGACGACACGCCGTCCCGCAGCACCCCGTGCACGTAAAAGTTGAGCGCTTTAAGGTTCGGCAGTTCGTAGCGATCGATCGGGTATTGCGCAAGATCCGGTAGCAGCCGTTTGAACTCGTCGACCGTCAGGAACGCATGCAGAAAGCCGTAGCTCGCATCGGTCTTCGCCCACACACCGACATTCGCGCAGCCCCCCTTGTCGCCGGAACGCGTGCCGAACAGACGCCCGAACGGCGCGCGCACCCGTTCCCCGGCCGGGGCCTCGGGAATCGGTACCGGAACCTCCTGATAGTAAATCTCGTCGAGCCCCAACTGGCTGGTTGGCGCAACTTCGGTGACGCTGCCACCGCAATGAACCCGCTCGATGAGATGGCTGCTGTCGATGAGTGCCGGCCAGTAGACAATGAACGGCGCGCCGGAGCCCACCACGTTGCGACCCGTATAGCCCGGGTAATTGGCCAGCGCGAGTTCGACCACCTTCGCCGAGAACAACCGGCCGACTGTGTTGGGATCTTTGGAGGTGACATTGATCCGCAAGGCGGCGAATGCTTCCTCGTTGCTCTCGGGGTCTTCCTTGTCGCTGCGGATCAATTGCACATCGACTGATTCGAATTGCTCCTCGCCACCCAGCGAGCTGAACAGCGCGTCACGGAAGATCGAGGCCTTCTCTTCGACATCGAGGCCGGTCAGCAGCATTTCGCAGCCGTTGCGATAGCCCCCCGCGGTGTTGATGCAGACTTTGTGGGTCGGCGGCGGGCTGCTGCCACGGCAGCCGCTGACGCGAACCCTATCGTCGCCGGCCTGCTCGACGCTCATGGTGTCGAAATGGCCGATGACGTCGGGGTTCAGGTAGGCCGGCGTGCTGATCTCGTAGAGCAACTGCGCGGTCACGGTGCCAACCGAGACCAACCCACCGGTACCGGGATGTTTGGTAATGGTGAAGCTGCCATCGGCCTCCACCTCGGCAATCGGGAAACCGACGTTGCGATAACTGGGAACTTCCTGGAAGAACGAGTAGTTGCCGCCGGTCGCCTGGGCGCCGCACTCGATGACGTGCCCAGCCGCGAGCGCGCCGCCCAGCGCATCGTAGTCGGCGCGATCCCACTTGAAATGATGCGCAGCGGGTCCTATCACAACCGCGGCGTCCGTCACCCGCGGGCAGATCACTACGTCCGCCCCCTGATCCAGCGCCTCCTTGATTCCCCAGGCGCCGAAGTAGGCGTTAGCTGTCACCGGCTCGTTGCCCGAGTCAGCCAGCGCGACCCCCTTGTCGATGTTTTCGAGCGCTTCGCCGGCCGCCTGCAGGTCGGCCAGCCGCGGCATCAGATCGTCGCCGTCGATGTAGGCAACTTTCGCGGACAGCCCCAGCTCATCGAGAATCGTTTCTATCTCTTTGGCCATGCCCGCTGGGTTCAAGCCGCCGGCGTTGTTGACGATCTTTACTCCGCGTTCCAGGCACGGCCCGATCACTTCACGGAACTGCTTCAAGAAAGTTCCAACGTAGCCCGCGTTTTCCCCTCGCTGCTGACGCTGGTTGTAGAGAATGGTCATGGTCAACTCGGCGAGGTAATCCCCGGTCAGGTAGTCGATGGGGCCACCCTCGACCATTTCGATGGCGGCCGAAAGCCGATCGCCATAGAAGCCGCTGCAGTTGGCAATGCGTACGACATCGTTCATCAGGCCGCCCCTTTTCCTTTCCCTTTCCGTTCTTCCACCTCAGCCCAACTCGGTTTGCGCTTCTCGCGGAACGCAGCCATTCCTTCGGTTGCCTCGTCCGAACGAAACAGCCGCATGCTCCATTCGGTGGTCGCCTCGAAACCTTCCTCGACGGATAGTTCGCTAACGGTGCGCACCAGCCGCTTGGCTTCGGCGACCGCATTCGGTCCGCCCAGATTGATTGCCGCAATCTCCTGCTCGACGGCGCTGACCAGTTCATCCGCCGGTACGGCCCGATGCGCCAAGCCGTATTCGACCGCCTGGCGGCCATCGAAACGCTCGCCCGTGATGAACAGCTTCATGCCATGGTGCTTGCCCAGCTTAGGCAGGCAGACCACCGAAATGACCGCGGGAATGACCCCGATGCGGACCTCGCTGAAGCTGAACAGCGCAGCTTCGTCCGCT
>PVMS01080051.1_pt1 | contig 16615 bp, 13 predicted proteins | sample 1853461 | NCBI WGS metagenome assembly PVMS01 (sample SAMN08582032, study PRJNA380276) | Marine sediment metagenome, whole genome shotgun sequencing project. | isolation source: ocean sediment barecode stripped | collected 2017 | reverse complement strand
CGATAAAACAAAAAATCCAGTTTTTGAACATGCTGATGCGCGATTTTTTCTCGCCTATGAAAACGATAAAATAGTGGGAAGGATATGCGCTATGATCAATTGGATAGAAGTCAAGGACCAAAAGGTCAAGAAAATGCGTTTTGGATGGTTTGACTTTATTGATGATCTCAATGTTTCAAGATCCCTGTTGGAAAAAGTTATAGAAATTGGAAATGAAAACAATTTAGAGTTTATTGAGGGACCTGTGGGATTTTCAAATCTGGACAAAGTGGGTGTGCTTACTTATGGCTTTGATCATATTGGGACTATGGTAACCTGGTATAATCATCCTTATTACGAGAATCATTACAAACAGTTTGGATTAGATGTTTCTAAAAAATATATTGAGGATTATTTTTTGATGGAAAATATAGATATTCACAAATATTCCCGAATCAACAAAATATTGAAGTTTCGATATAAAGTTAGAGAATTGAACTTTAATTCATCTAAAGACATTATCCCTTATGTGGATCAGATGTTCAATATATTCAATTCTTCTTATTCCAAATTATCCACATTTATTCCTGTGACTGATGCTCAGATCGAATATTTTAAAAAGAAATTTATTCCATTTATAAATCCAGAGTTTATAAAGTTTGTTGTGGATGAGAACGACGATCTTGTGGCCTTTGCCATTACAATGCCTTCTTTCGCCAAAGCCCTGCAAAAGGCAAAGGGCAAATTATTTCCATCTGGAGTATTCCATTTATTGAAGGCCAGAAATAATAGTGATGCCGCTGTTCTTTATCTTATAGGTGTCGTGCCAAAATTTCAGAAAAAAGGGTTAACCTCAATCATAATCGAAGAGTGCTATAATTCCTATATTAAGTTAGGAATAACAAAGGGAATTATTACTCCTGAATTAGAAGATAACACTGAAATTCATTTAATCTGGAGACATTTTAATCCCGTTATACATAAAAAACGATGTACCTTTAAAATGGATATATCATAATATAGCTATTCCATAGAAGATGCAACTTTTTTATAATCCTGATATTAATTTAGAAACAACTGTTTTTTCTTTTGATAAAAATGAGAGTAGACATATTATTAAAGTACTGAGGAAGAAAGAAAAAGATCATCTGTTTATCACTAACGGCAGGGATTACCTATTTAATGCGGAGATAACAATTGGGAATGAAAAAAAATGTGTGATTCAAATTGTTTCTGCTGAATTACAACCTAAACCCTGGACCTATCATTTACATATTGCAATTGCCCCGACAAAGATGAATGATCGATACGAGTGGTTCTTAGAAAAAGCTACCGAGATCGGTATTGACAAAATTACTCCATTGATCTGTGACAATTCGGAAAGAAAAAAGATTAATATGGACAGGTATCATAAGGTGATCATTTCGGCCATGAAACAATCTTTAAAATTTCGATTACCGGTTTTAAATGAACCAATAAAATTTACTGAGTTTATTAAAAAAGATATAGAAGGCAATAAATTCATTCCACATTGCGAGGAAACCGACAAACAAAGATTAAAACCTGAATCTTTGACTCATAATAATATCACTGTTTTGATTGGCCCTGAAGGTGATTTTTCTGGAAAAGAAATTAATGCTGCCTTGCAACATAAATTTATTCCCCTATCTTTGGGTAAAAGTAGATTACGTACTGAAACGGCAGGTATAGTTGTCTGTAATGCAGTTTCTGTCCTAAAAAATTATTATTAATCAATTTATTTTTAAACCCAAATTTTTGATAATTGCTGTTTTATGAATAATAAGTACCCATTTTTCGCTTTACTTTTATTCATTAATATTAGCCATAATTTTTCACAGCAAGTCGCCATTTTAAAATATGAAGGAGGTGGTGATTGGTACGCCAACCCAACGGCTTTACCAAATTTGATTACTTTTTGTAATGAAAATATAAATACAAAACTGGATACCAAACCACAAACTGTTTCTAGCGATAGCAAAGAGATATTTAATTACCCCATAGTTTTTATGACAGGGCATGGTAATGTATTCTTTTCTGATCACGCAATACAAAATTTAAGAAATTACCTGTTATCCGGAGGGTTTTTACATATCTCTGATAATTATGGAATGGATAGTTATGTCCGACAAGAAATGAAAAAAGTTTTTCCTGAAACTGATTTTCAGGAAATTCCGTTTAACCACCCAATTTATAATCAAAAATATATTTTTACTGCTTTACCAAAAATTCATGAGCATGATAATAAACCTCCTCAGGGATTTGGTATCTTTTTTGAGGGAAGACTTCTTTGTTTCTATGATTACGAGAGCGATCTAAGTGATGGTTGGGAAAATAGAGAAGTACATAATGACCCGGAAGAAATTCGAATAAAAGCCTTGCAAATGGGTTCGAATATTGTAGAATATGCTTTTAAAAATTGATATGATTGAGAATCTTGATAATATTCGGATAAACTTTGATACTGATAATTTATGGGTGGTAAATATTACACTTGCTTTGATAATGTTTGGGGTGGCATTAGATATAAAAACGACCGATTTTACAAATCTCTTGAAATCACCTAGACCTGTCATTGTAGGAATCATTTCTCAATTCTTACTAATTCCATTTATTACCTTCTTATTGGTCAATATTATCGATCCGGAGCCTAGTATCGCTTTGGGAATGATAATAGTTGGTGCCTGTCCCGGTGGAAATATTTCAAATTTTATGTCGAAATTAGCTGGTGGAAATGCGGCATTATCAATAAGTTTAACTGCATTTGCCTCAATTGCGTCACTTTTTATGACACCACTTAATATTGCTATTTGGGCAAATATGTATGAACCAACCTCAATAATTTTAGAACGTGTTGCGCTGGATCCATTAGAAGTTTCTAAAATTGTTCTATTGATCTTGGGAATTCCATTAGTTTTAGGAATGCTGATAAAACATTATTATTCAAAATTTGCATCTAAGTTTTCCAAAATACTAAAACCAATATCCATACTAATATTTTTATCCTTTATTATTGGTGCTTTTTATAATAACTTAGAAATTTTTACAACCCATATTCACCATGTTATATTTTTGGTAATTCTACATAATGCGGTATTATTTGTTGCTGGATTTTATTTTGCAAGAATTAACAAATTGGCATATAATGATCAAAAAACTTTAAGTATAGAAACTGGAATACAAAATGCCGGATTAGGATTAATGTTGGTTTTTACGTTTTTTAATGGGCTCGGAGGAACGGCCCTATTGGTTGCCTTTTGGGCGATCTGGGATATACTGTCAGGTTTGGTCGTAGCTTTTATTTGGTCAAGTAAAGTCCCTAAAATTGCAACCCTATGAGAAGAAGGCTTTGGTATTATTTTGTTAAATACTATATGAGAACTGGTTTTGCGTTCTATTTTAAGAGTGTTAGAATGGTTGGGGAAGAGAACATACCGGATAAAAAAGCTGTATTGTTTGTTGCCAACCATCAAAATGCCCTTTTAGACCCTCTACTTATTGGCGCTACTAATAAAAGAATACAACATTTCTTAACACAAGCTCAGGTATTTAAGAACCCCATTGTCAATTCAATTTTATTGTATATCAATATGCTGCCAATATACAGGATCAGAGATGGTTATGATACTTTGACTAAAAATGAAGCAACTTTTCAAAAATGTTATAAAATTTTAAATAACAAACAAACACTACTCATTTTCGCCGAAGGAAGTCACAGTTTACAAAGAAGAGTTAGGGTTTTAACTAAAGGGTTTACCCGAATTGCTTTCGGTGCATTAGAACAAGATCCATCCAACGAAATTGACATCATTCCTATTGGCTATAATTACAGTGATGCTAAAGAATTCGGTAGCAGTGCAAGTGTTTATTACGGGAAACCCATATCTGCTAATTACTATTGGAATAATTTTGATAAAAATGAATCCATTAATCAGTTGGTCGATGAGGTTGGTAAACAACTAAAAAAAACTTACTACACATATAGAAGATAGAAGTAATTATGAGCAGATAGTTCAACATTTTAAGGCTGACGAATTTTTGTATCCTGAAAAAGTGAATAAAACAATAGAAAATTTAGATGCACTCCCTCCTATCCCATCCAAAAGTAAAAATAGTTTTAATCCCTTACTTCTGTTGGTTAAAATTAACAGCGTTTTCCCTCTTTTGATCTGGAGGAAAGTTTATCCCAAAATTAAAGAAGAAGAGTATATTTCCACTTTTAGATTTACCGTAGGTATTACGGCTTTTCCTGTTTTTTACTTCCTGCAAACTGCTATAGTTTCTTTTTTTTTCGGAATTGAAATTGGATTAATCTATTTGTTCTTAAGTATTTTAGCCGTTTTTTTATTGAACAGAACTAAAATGTAATTATTCCACAATAGCTTCATATATCAATCCTTGAACTTTGGTTCGAATATCCTCTTTAAATAAGGTGGTGTTTTCACGAGTGGGATATACCCGGTTCGATAAGAATACATATACTATTTCTGTTTCAGGATCAGCAAAAGTGTAAGTTCCTGTATAACCGCTATGACCGAAACTTTTAAAGGATGTACACCCACATGTAGCCATCACTTCGGGATCCAGTTGAGGTTTATCGAAAGCCAAACCTCTTCGTACTCCTTCTTTTTCAAAGTATCTGAAATTAAATCTATCCAGCGTTTCAGGCTTTAAATAACTTTCGCCTCCATAATAGCCTCTTTGCAGATACATTTGCATAATTTTTGCCACATCGTTCGAGTTTGCAAACAGGCCAGCATTTCCACTCACTCCTCCTAACATTGCTGCCCCTTCATCATGTACATACCCATGTAATAATTGGTGTCTAAAAAAATCATCCTCTTCAGTTGGAACAATACGCGATTTTTGAAATTTATTTAAAGGATTATATGTTAATGTTGTTGCCCCTAATGGAGCATAAAAATAATTATCATCCAATTGATCCAATGGAAGTTTGTATTCTTTCTCTAAATAATCCTTAAATAAGTAAAATGGTAAACCACTGTATTTATAATCCAACTCTTCTCTTTGAGGAGCCTCTGCTATAAGTCTGAATATAGTGTCCAAATAATCTGTCCTCAGGTAAAGATCCTTAGCCACTTCAATACTATACTCACTAGATCTTTTTGTCTGAAAATATTCGGGCATAGGATCGTTATTTTCACCTTCCACCATCACGTCAAAATATGAAATATACGGTTTTAACTTAGCATAATGAGACAATGCCTCTTTTACCGTTAAGGTATCCTTGTTGCTATCCTTCAAAACAGGCATCAACTCACCCAAAGTAGTTTCTAAAGTAAACTTGCCTTCCTCCTCTGCTTTCATGATCATGGGTAAGGCTCCTAATATTTTTGTTACTGATGCCAGGTCATAGATACTCCCATTATCAACTTTTTTTATGGAATCGTAAGTATAATAGCCAAAACTTTTTCGATATACAACCTTACCATAACGGGCAACCAAAACTTGTAACCCCGGAGACATGGATGAATCGATGACTACTTTAGCGATAGAATCAATTCTGTTCAATTTACCTCTATCCAAGCCAACATCTTCCGGTATGGAATACCCTAGTCTCTTAAAATTAGCCAATTGCAAACCAAAACCCATATTAAAATCATTCTTAATGTTTACAGGTAATTTTCCTTTAATATCAACAGCTCCAAAAATCATCTGGGCCGAAATGTCTTGTGCTAATGGAGTATTTTGATAGGAAACCAAAATTGCATCGATGTTTTTATATGATTTAATTTTTATTAAGCTGTAAGGGCTAGCAAAAACATCCAAAATAACTCTATGTCCTTTTGCTATGGCCTGTAATTTTTCCAATTCACTATCGGAAATTTTATAATTTGCATAAGCGCCTAAACTCGTATGAAAGCCAACAATTACAGTTTCATATTTTTTTAGTTTTTGAATGAGATCCTTCAGGTCTTTTCCTTCTATAACATTAACTTGTGTGTAGTCATTCAATCTCTCAATAAAACTTTTATTGTCGTTTTTGCCTAATTTAACATATGCTATACCATTGTTTTTCAGATTTTTAATTGGTAAAACATTGTCTTCATTTTGAATTAGAGTAATCGAGTTCTCTACCAATCTCCGATTTAATATTTCATCTTTGATTGTATTAACATCCTCATTTATATTTTTTAAATCTACCGGACGGTAATTACTTAATCCAACCCAATATTTCGCTTTTAATATCTTTATTACCGATTCATCCAATCGGGCCATGGTTATTTTCTTACTTTTAATTTCTTTTTTTATTGAAGTTATAGCTGCAGGTACATTTTCCGGATATAATAACATATCATTGCCCGCAATAAATGCATTCAAATCAATTTCACCAGGTTTGGCAAAATTTGATGCACCTTTCATATTCAAAGCATCCGTAAAAATAAGACCTTTAAAGTGCATTTTTTCCTTAGCAATCTCAGTGATTACTTTATATGAAATTGACGTAGGTAATTCTACATTTGACTCTAAGCTTGGAATGCTCAAGTGAGCTGTCATAATACTTCCTATACCAGCTTCAAATAGCTTATAGTAGGGATATAATTCAACTGAATCAATTCTCGCAGCGGAAAAATTAACTGTGGGCAAAGTTTTATGTGAATCTTGCGAAGTATCACCATGTCCAGGAAAATGTTTGGCGCATGCTATTACATCTTCACTCTGAATTCCTCGCGTAAATGCCAATGATTTACTCGTAACATTAATTTTATCCTCTCCAAACGATCTATTACCAATAACCGGATTATTTGGATTGGTATTGATATCAACAACCGGAGCAAAATTAACATGAATACCAACCCTTTTAACCTGTTGGCCCAGGCGTTTGCCAAAATCAGCTATTAACTTATCATCTCTAATAGCCCCAAGTGCCATATTATATGGAAAACCCACTGTATTTTTAAGACGCATATCCAATCCCCATTCGCCATCAATTGCAATTAATAGCGGTATTTTTGAAATACTTTGGTATTTATTTATTAAAGACGCATGACCTTGTGCAGTGCCTTGCATAAAAACTAAATTTCCTAACTTATGCTTTGTGATCAGGTTTTCGATAAAATCTGTGTGTTCTTTATCCTTATTCGAAAAAGCTGCCACCATGAACAACTGACCTATCTTTTGATTTAGGCTCATAGTTTTCATTATGCTATCTACCCATCTAACCTGAGCGATGCTATCCTTTGTTTGGAGGGGATCAATTTGTGCATTTGAATTATAAGCGAGAAGAACAATAATTAAGAAAAGTATTTTTTTCATTGAAAGAAATTTAAAAATATCGTTGATGCCAGCTTTCATTTGCAGAGACTTCCCAGGAAGTATCCAGTTCCTTTTTAGTACTTATGGTATTATTAAAAACCACTGTCCGGGAATCAATTTTTTGCTCATTTATAAATTTTTGAAAATCACCTAAGGAAACAACATTTATGTGATCCCCGTCCTTAAAGGCTGTATTCAATTTATTGAAGAGATCTATATGGAATTCTGCTTCAAATTGTTTGAATATATGGGTTGAAGCATCAATGGAACAGCCGGAAACATTATTATACTGTTCATCTACAGCTATGATAATAAATTGCTTATGTCTTATATCGAATGAAGCTCTCAGCTCATCTCCGTGCCGCTTCCAATTAGAAACAAAGTCTCTTAATTTATTGGTGATAACCTCCAATTCAAGATCAGAAAATTCTCTATTCGATTGATAGATCCAGATCTTTGAAGAATCTGCCAAACTATTAAAATCTACTAACATTTTTAAATTTTATTATTGAATTTATTTTTTAAATCTTCTAAAGTAGTTACATGTTTATTCGTTTTCATTTGATCCCGAACACTGGTTAATACTTTTTTGGTGTACAAAGGGAAATCTGCATTTTGAATCCAATTATAATATCCCGGGTTTTCTTTTAATACATCCGTTACTCTCCTACCCTTATACTTACCAAAAGAAAATACTTCGTCCTCTTTATCGTTAAAAATAATAAACCCTGCAAAATCAGCTCTTCTATTATGTGCTGAATACTCGCTTAAAAATTCTACATCATTCTCAACATCATCATACTTTTCTATCTGGGCTTCCAAAATTTCAAAGGTAGCTACAGTGTCTGCCTCAGCGGAATGCGCATTTTCCAGATCTTTTCCACAATAAAATTTATATCCAGCTCCTAAAGTTCTTTGTTCCTGCTTATGGAAAATTACCTGTACATCTATTGCTTTCCTGTCATCCATATCAAAATTCAAACCTGCCCGCAACATTTCTTCCGCTAAAAGTGGAATATCAAAACGGTTAGAATTAAATCCTGCCAGGTCACAACCATCTATTATTTTACTGATTTGAGCAGCCAGTTCTTTAAAAGTCGGTTCTGTAACAACTTTCTCATTGGTTATTCCATGAATATCTGAAGCCTCTTTTGGGATCTTAATTTCCGGATTCACCAGCCATGTTTTACTTTCCTTATTACCGTTGGGAAAAACTTTCAATAAAGATATTTCAACAATTCTATCCGTTGCAATTTGAATACCTGTGGTTTCTAAATCAAAAAATACGATTGGTTTTTTTAAGCTTAAGTTCATTGAAATCTATTGAATTTATATTTTAATTTAAATTTTTAGAATCTCCTGCCGATCAAAAATCTGCATTAAGATCCCAAGCTTCCAGGTAATCGGCCACTTTTTTTATGAACATACCACCTAAAGCCCCATTCACAACTCGGTGGTCATATGAATGAGAAATTATCATTTTATGCCGGATGCCAATAAAATCACCTTCTGAAGTTTCTACCACAGATGGCATTTTTCTGATCGCTCCAAGGGCCAAGATCGCCACTTGGGGTTGGTTTATTATTGGCGTACCCATGATACTACCAAAAGAACCTACATTAGTTACGGTATATGTCCCGTCCATTATATCATCAGGGCTTAATCCTCCTGACCTAGCCTTTCTTGCCAAATCATTAACGGCTTTGGTCATTCCTACCAGACTTAATAAATCTGCTTTTTTAATAACCGGAACAATCAAATTGCCATCTGCAAGAGCAGCTGCCATTCCTAAATTAATATCATTTCTTTTTATAATTTTTTCGCCATCAAAGGAGATGTTGATCATGGGGAATTCTTTAATGGCTTTTGCAACTGCCTCCATAAAAATTGGGGTAAAAGTAATTTTTTCGCCCTCCCGTGAAAAAGTCATCCTTTACTCTATTTCTCCACTTCACTATATTAGTTACATCAACTTCAATAAAACTTTGTACATGTGCAGCGGTGTGAACAGAATCTACCATGTGCTTTGCTATGAGCTTACCCATTCTGGTCATCTCAATAATTTCATCTCCACCACTCAATTTCATTGCAATAGGATCTACCTTTGTGCTTTCTTCCGAAACTTTTATCTCAGCTTTGTCCGTACTTATTGTTTTAGGTTTACCTCGATTGGCCAAATAGGATAAGATGTCGTTTTTAGTGACTCTGTTATCCTTGCCGGATCCTACTATGGATTCTAATTCATCCATAGAGATTTTTTCCTTTTTTGCAATATTTCTAACTAAGGGTGAATAAAATTTTCCTGTAGGAGAGCTCAGGTTTACAAGAATCTCTTCGGACTTCTTGTCTGCTGCTTTAACAGAATCGACAGAGGGTATTATCGGTTTATCATCTTCTTTTAAAGAAGCCGCTTCAATTATTACATCTTTGCTACTTGTAGAATTAGTTTCTATAATGGCAATTGTTTTACCTACTTCCACAACATCATCAACATCAAATAATCTTTCTATCAGGACACCCTCAACTTCACTTGGCACTTCACTATCTACTTTATCCGTGGCTATTTCAACTATCGCTTCATCTAATTCAATAGTCTCACCAACCTCTTTCAACCAGCCGGTAATGGTTGCTTCCGCAACACTCTCACCCATTTTAGGTAATTTCAGTTCAAATTTTGACATGTAAAAGTTAATTTTTCGATTACAAATTTATGAAATTATTTACAGAACTAAGGTTGTGAAATATGTAATAAAAAAGTGATTTTTACAAGTTGCCTAAATACTTGTATATTAGATCGTCATGGAAAATATTCTAGTTTCAGGCTTGTTGTTTATCAGCCTCAAATCAAAAGCCATACAGATATTCCTAATGAACATTCTACCTTCTTCTTTGACCACAATTTTGTCGGTTGAGACCTCAATTAAACCATCATCCAATATTTCTTGTAATCTCAAAACAATATTCTTTTTTTCCATTGAAGATAATCCATCATTCCATTCTGTTTCTAAATTGCACATTAAATCTAAAATATGTTTCCTGATCACCAAATCCATTTCCGTTAATAGATGACCCCTGAAAATTGGTATCACACCTCGATTAACTTTATCAGTATACGCTTCAATAGATTTTTCATTTTGAGCAAAGGCATACCAGGAATCACTTATTGATGACATCCCTAATCCAATCATAAGTTCAGTTTTCCCAGCAGTATAACCCATGAAATTTCTGTGTATATTTTTATTTACCATAGATCTAGATAATGTATCTGTTGGCAAAGCAAAATGATCCATACCAATCTCTACATATCCATTATCAAAAAATAATTGTTTACCCAATTCATATAAATGACGTTTTACATTATCTTTAGGCAAATCACCATCGTCAAAGCCCCGCTGCCCTACCCCTTTAATCCAGGGTACGTGAGCATAACTATAATAGGCTATCCTATCCGGTTTTAATTCTACAGTATTACGAATTGTATTTCTAATACTTTCCTCTGTTTGAAAAGGGAGTCCAAAGATCAAATCATGACTAATAGATTCATAGCCAATTTCTCTAGACAAATTATGAACTTTTTTTACCTGTTCAAAGCTCTGAATCCTATGGATTGCTCTCTGAACCTTAGGATCATAGTCCTGAATACCAAAACTATTTCTACGCGAACCTAAATCATATAAAGATTGTAATTGCTCCTCCGAAGTATGATTGGGATGACCTTCATAGCTAAACTCAAAGCCATGAAATTTATCTGCTCTTTTAAAAATACCATTGATAAGTTTTGTCAGGTTTTTAGATGAAAAAAAAGTAGGTGTACCCCCGCCTAAATGGATCTCTTTTATTTTTGGTCGCTGTTTAAACAGGTCACAGTATAAATCCCATTCTTTTAGAACAGTATCAATATAGGGTTGCTCCACCTCATGGCGCTTTGTAATTTTTTTATGACAAGCACAAAAGGTACATAAGCTTTCACAAAATGGCAAATGAATATACAAGCTAATTCCTTCTATAACATTACTTTCCTGAAAAGATCTTATCGTGGTATTTTTCCAATCGTCCAATGCAATTCCTTTTTTATCCCAAAATGGAACTGTGGGATAACTGGTGTATCTTGGACCGGGAATATTATATTTTTGGATCAGGTTTGATTTCATTATATTCATATTAAACCCCTAAATTCTTCCCTTTAAAAGGTTCGGATGGGCTATAATCCTTTACTGCATCAATAAATGCCTTGGCATTATCTAAGGGTACATTAGGTAAGATACCATGTCCCAAATTAACAATATATTTATCCTTTCCAAACGCTCTGATCATCTGTATTACCATTTTTTTGATTTCAGATGGTGGAGACAACAATCTGGCCGGATCAAAATTTCCCTGTAGGGTAATGTTGTTTTTTGTTAAATACCGAGCTGTTTTTGGTGACACCGTCCAATCAATTCCCAAAGCTGAGGCATTTGACCTTGACATCTCTTCTAAAGCATACCAGCAACCTTTGGCAAATACTATAACCGGTGCCTTATCCTTTAATGCTTCAATAATTTGATTGATATACCTCCAGGAAAACTCCTGAAAGTCTACCGGCGATAACATACCACCCCATGAATCAAATATTTGAACGACATCTACCCCTGCTTCTACTTTGGCTTTTAGATACTCAATCGTAGTATCAGTAATTTTTTGGAGTAAGATATGTGCAGCAACTGGATTTGTAAAACAAAATTCTTTGGCCTTATCAAATGTTTTACTTCCTTGGCCTTGAACTACATAACATAGTATTGTCCAGGGAGATCCAGCAAATCCGATCAACGGGATTTCATCATTGAGCATTTCCTTGCTTACTTTAATTGCTTTCATCACGTAATTTAGTTCCACCTTTACATCAGGAACAATAATGCGATCTACTCCTTTTTGATCTCTTATCGGATTTGGCAAAAATGGTCCGAAATCAGGTTTCATCTGTACCTCAATATTCATAGCTTGCGGAATTACAAGAATATCCGAAAATAAGATCGCTGCATCCATTCCAAACCTTCTTATGGGTTGCACGGTAATCTCAGCAGCCAAATCCGGAGTACGGCAACGTGTAAAAAAGTCATATTTTTCCCTTATGGCCATAAATTCCGGCAAATAACGTCCGGCCTGACGCATCATCCAAACCGGTGGGCGCTCCACTATTTCTCCCTTTAAGGCTCTTAAAAACAGATTGTTTTTCATTATTTATAATTGGATTTTGCTTTTGGTATTTTGCTAATTTAATTTTAATGGACTTCTATTAATTCAAAAGGAAGAAATTCCTTGAAATCACATTTTTGCTACATTTTTCATTGCAATGACAATAGCTTTTTCTGTCTTGTCCAAATCCTTTTCTGAGAATTTTGTTGACAAAAACCAGGATTCAAATTGAGAAGGAGGTATAAACACCCCATTTTCGATCATTTTCCAAAAAAATATTTTAAACTTTTTAGTATCACTGGATTGTGCGGTTTTAAAATCTATTACTTTTTCACTAGTGAAAAAAGGATTTATCATCGACCCAAATCTGTTTACTTGTAAATCAATTCCATTATCCTTCGCTGTTTTTAATAGTATTTTTTTCAACCGTTCGGCTTTGATTTCAAATTCTCTGTATGGATCTTTCTTTTTAAGAACTTTTAAAGTCGCAATTCCACATGCCATAGCGATAGGATTTCCGGATAGTGTACCTGCCTGATACATTTCACCCAAAGGCGCAACCATTTCCATAATTTCATTTCTGGCTCCATAGGCTCCAACCGGAAAGCCACCTCCTATTATTTTTCCCAGGCAAGTGATATCTGCTTTTACACCTAGAACCTCCTGAGCCCCACCAAACTTAGAACGAAATCCGGTCATTACTTCATCCGAAATTAATAAAATTTCGTTTTCTTTTGCGAGTTCACTTAATTCTTTTAAAAAATTATTCTGGGGAAGTACCACACCCATATTTCCTCCAATGGGTTCAATAATTATAGCTGCAATATCTTTATGTTTATTTATGTGTTTCTTTACGCTTTCTAAATTATTATACTCGGCTATCAATGTGTTTTTTACAGCATCTTCAGGTACTCCCTTACTACCCGGTAAACTTAAAGTTGCTAAACCGGAACCTGCAGCAACCAATAAAGCATCTGAATGACCGTGATAACAACCTGAAAATTTGATAATCTTATCTTTTCCTGTGAAAGCTCTTGCTAAACGAATGGCACTTAACACAGCTTCGGTTCCAGAATTCACAAATCTAACCTTATCCATTCCTGGGAAGGCATTACAAACTAATTTGGCTAACCTGATCTCATTTTTGGTTGTAGCGCCAAAGGTATATCCTTTTCTGAGTGCTTTTATTATTGCTTTTTCAACTTTTCTATTTCTGTGTCCTAATATCATTGGGCCATAGGAGAGCACAAGATCAATATATTCGTTGCCGTCCACATCATAAATTTTGCCTCCTTCCGCCCTTTCAATAAATAAGGGTACGCCACCAACAGATTTAAACGCTCTGACCGGCGAATTTACCGCTCCTACCAAATGCTTTAAGCCTTTGGTATACAATTCAATCGACTTTTCTAATTTCATTTTAGACGTAATTTTGTGATTTGTTTAATCGTTTAATGATATTCGAATGATCACATTAACGAGCCAACACTTTTGCCACTTCCTTTGCAAAATAGGTAATAATGATATCTGCTCCTGCCCGTTTCATGGAAAGTAAGCTTTCCATCATCACATTCTCGCCATCGATCCAACCCTTTTCAGATGCCGCGTTGATCATAGCATATTCACCACTTACATTATAACATGCTATTGGGCGGTCAAAAGTATTTTTTAGGTCTCTGATAATATCCAAATAAGAAAGTGCCGGTTTTACCATTAAAATATCAGCACCCTCCTGATCATCAAATGTTGCTTTTCGTAATGCTTCATCTCTATTAGAAGGATCCATCTGATAAGTTTTTCTATCGCCGAAACTTGGTGCGGAATCAGCGGCATCACGAAAAGGTCCATAATAAGCCGATGCGTACTTAACTGAGTATGCCATAATAGGAATATCAGAAAAACCAGTATGGTCAAGAGCCTCACGAACAGTCAAAACCGTTCCGTCCATCATCCCCGAAGGTGCAATCATATCTGCCCCGGCTTTAGCATGAGAGACCGATTGCTTTGCAATATTTATCAAAGTTGCATCATTGTCAACATTATCCGGACTGGGACTATTGGAATGAATAATTCCACAATGACCGTGAGAAGTATATTCACAAAAACAGACATCCGTAATTACATATAAATCCGGGGTTTTCTCTTTAATAAATCTAATGGCACGTTGAATAATACCATTGTCATTCCAGGTTTCAGATCCCACCTCATCTTTGAGCGTTGGTATCCCAAAAAGTAATACTGCCGGAATATTCAAAGCTATAATTTCATCTAATTCAGAACTAATTCTATCCAATGAAAACCTCTTAATACCAGGCATGGACACAATTTCATTTTCAATATTTTCACCCTCCTCAATAAATAACGGGTAAATCAGGTCATCAATAGTTAAGTGATTTTCGCGCACCAAACGGCGAATGTTTTCCGATTTCCTAAGTCTTCTCGTTCTATTCATAATATTGATTTACCATTTTTATTACACTCTCGATCGTCGGTAATTTAGCCTCTTCTACTTTTTTAAAGTGTTTCTTAGCCTCAAAAGCTGTTGTGCTCCCTATACAAAAAGCCACGGCATCTAAATTTTTATTATCAACAAGATAACTTTCAATACCTGACGGACTATAAAATAATATTCCATCTAACTTATCATCAAATTTCCTCGTATTCAACAATGTTCTATAGACTTCAATTTCATTAACTGTTACATCATTTTTAGCCAGGATCTCGGTTAGTTCTTCTCTTTTTTTATTTCCACAAAAATAAGTTATTTCTTGAATGTCCTTTTGTCTTATAAGATACTTTGCCAGTTCCTTTGCCGTATTTTCAACATGGGTCACCTCTGAAATTTGCCTTTGAATTTTTCTTTTTGTTCTACGTCCAACACAATAAATATTCTTAAACGATAATTCCGCCCGGGAGAAATTCTGTAGTAAGGCCTCCACTCCATTCTGGCTCGTAATTACCACATTTTCAATAGAATTTTTGATCAAATTTGATTTCAATCGGTTGTATCTGATCGAGATAAAATCGCTCATTTTAAATCCTATGTCTTTCTTAAAGAGATCCGTTTGTGGAGTTGCTAATTCTTTGGTGGACAGAATATTTATTTTCTTTTTATCTTCAATAATCATCTCCAACATCAATTTTTTACCTCCACGAATAAGAACATCTCTGGCACAACCCTTTCCTATATCTTTAAAATCGGATACATAATAGTCGTTAGCAACCGATATATTTTGTTTTCCATCCAAACTAAACAATGCACCTCTAAAAACAATTCTCTCCTCTTTAATATAAGCTACTGCACCAATTGGTGCGCTACACCCACCTTCTAAAGTATTCAAAAAATCGCGCTCTACATGAGCGCAAATTTCTGTTTCCTCATGATTGAGCTCTTTACAAATTGCTACAGTTTCTTCGTCACTTTTTAAAGCCGTTACCATTACAATGCCTTGCGCTGGCGCCGGTACCATCCAGCCTAGTTTTACATGATTATCAGGAACTAATTTGAGTCGCTGTAATCCAGCATCGGAAAAAATTGCACCATTCCAATCATTCTTTTCAAGCTTGTTTAAACGAGTGTTTACATTTCCACGTAAACCAACTATAGTGTGTGTAGGATAGCGGTGTAACCATTGTGCTTTACGTCTGAGGCTACCAGTTGCAATAATAGCTTTTTCTTGAGCTAAAAATTCTTCATTTCCCTTAAAGACCAAAATATCATTATATCCTCCTCGTTTTAAAACTGCCGCTTGAATTATATCATCCGGCAAAACCGTTGGAACATCTTTCATGGAATGTACAGCAATATCAATACTTCCATTCGATAGTGCAATATCTAAACTTCTTGTAAAAACTCCTGTAATTCCAAGCTCATAAAGAGGTTTGTCAAGATCTAGATCGCCCTGAGTATCAATTTTAACAATTTTGGTCTCCATACCTAAATCGATGAGGCCTTGTGAAACCATGTTTGCCTGCCATAGTGCCAACTCACTGGAACGAGTTCCAATTCTAATTACTTTTCCCATGTTTATTTGACCATTATTTAAATACCTCTTCCATTACTTGTATACTGAGATTTGCCTGTGTCCTATCATCTTTAAGATGCATTGCAAATTTAGTAACAATTTTGTTTACAAGGATGGTAGTAATTTCTTCGGCGTGCTGG
>PVMS01139547.1_pt1 | contig 16621 bp, 21 predicted proteins | sample 1853461 | NCBI WGS metagenome assembly PVMS01 (sample SAMN08582032, study PRJNA380276) | Marine sediment metagenome, whole genome shotgun sequencing project. | isolation source: ocean sediment barecode stripped | collected 2017 | reverse complement strand
TAGCTATAGACAATAATGATGTTTCTGAAAATTTTCTGAAATTTTATCAGAGCCGCTATGATAAAGCTTTTAACTTTGACTTTAACGTGATGCTTAAGTTTCGTAGTTTTCTTAATTCTCTTTCTGATAAAAAACTAGAAAAAATCCTAATGTTCTGCAAAAAGATTGGTTTAAATAAAACACTTCAAAACGTTGACGAAATTGATTTCCAAGGACGTACTCTCATAAAGACAATAGGTAGACCCGCCGTGTCTATTACGTTGTTTTACTTGTTTATTACCCACCTTACTACAAACACTTTAAATCTTGAATAATAAACTCTAAAGAAATAGTTGGTAACTTGTTATGAGTGACTTTGATTATAAACAAGTGGTAATCTTTCGAAAAGATTTGAAACTAAGCAAAGGTAAAATTGCAGCTCAGGCAGGACATGCTGCTGTTTCTGCTGCTATAGAGGCACGGAAATTTCACAAAAGTTGGTTTGATTCATGGTTATTCGAAGGTCAACGCAAGATAGCATTGAAGATTAAAAATGAAAAGGAGCTTTTAAAATTTAAAAAATTTGCAGTTGATTTGGGATTACCTAATTCATTGATTATTGATAGGGGATTAACAGAAATCCCAGAAGGCACGATCACCTGTTTAGGAATTGGCCCTGCACCAACAGAAAAAATTGATCGCTTAACTAGAGAACTTAAACTACTTTAAACAAAGAGGGATTCATATTTGCAAGTACCGCATATTGAGAGTGATCTTGGTATTAGTACATATGCTTCAAAAACTAAAGGCATAGGCGGCAGAATTAAACGTTCCATTGATGATTTTATTGTTGAAGAAACTCTCGTTGATGGATCAACTGCCCAAACTGGGAAAAAATCCACTAATAAAGTATTATCAGCATCCTTAAAAAAACAAAGATATCTGTTGTGTAAATTAATAAAACGAAATTGGGATATGTTTATTGCCATAAAAACAGTTGCAAAAGAATTAGGATTAAATGAAACACAAATTAGGTTTGCTGGCATAAAAGATGCTAAAGCTTTAACAGCACAATATATCACAATCGATCAAGGTTCAATAGAAGCCATATTGCCTTTGAGTTTCAAGGATATTAACCTGTACCCGTTGGGTTATATTCGAGAACATCTATCCGCATATTATTTACTTGGTAACACTTTTACAATTAATATTAACGAAATAGGTGAATCTAAAACAGAAATTAAAAAAAAGGTAAATACAATCGTAGGAGAACTTGAAGAATTAGGTGGAATTCCTAACTACTATGGTCACCAACGTTTTGGAACCAAACGTCCAATTACACATTTAGTAGGAAAAGCAATAATTGAAGGCAAATTTGAAAAAGCAATAATGATGTATTTATCAAAATACAGTAAGAGTGAACATCCCTCTTCAAGACAAGCTAGAAAGGATTTATATGAGTCCCAAAATTTTGTGAAATCTTTAAAAACTTTTCCTAAACAACTACGTTTTGAACGATCAATTCTTAGCTACTTAGTTAAGAAACCAACTGATTTTGTTGGTGCTTTTGAAAGGTTACCTTTTAAACTTCAGGCGCTTTTCGTTCAAGCTTATCAATCCTACCTGTTTAATATATTTCTAAGTGAAAGACTCAATATGGGTTTTTCTTTAAATAAAGCTACCATAGGTGATTATGTCGTAAACGTAGAACGAACAGGGTTACCTATGGTACATATGGGTAGACTTGTTAAATCTGAGAAACTTAAAGCAACTAATGAATTAATAAAATTAGGTAAACTGCGTGTCGCATTACCCTTAGTAGGAATTAGGCAAAAATTTTCAAATGGAACTATTGGTGAAATGCAAAAAAAGATTTTTGAAAACGAACAAATCAAACCAGAAACTTTTCGCGTCCCAGAAATTACCGAAATTAGTGGAAAAGGAGGTTTAAGAGCAATAGTTACACCTCTTAATGACTATGATCTAACCAGAATCTCTTCCAGTCCAAATAATAGTAGTGAAAATCAATTAAGCCTACATTTTATGCTTTTAAGAGGATCATATGCAACTATATTTCTTAGAGAAATTATTAAGTCAACAGATCCTATAACTGCAGGTTTTTAATTGAAAAAAAAACTAAGTAAATTAATTTATATATGCTAAAAAATGTTAAAGGTGGTAGTCAATTAAAAAATTGCTTGTAATGTAGGTTTTAAGATTAGCAATTAATGAGAAAGTGGTTTTATCAGTTCATAAACCTGACCTGAAAGAAAAAATCTTTTTCTTATTGGCTGGATTGCTTGTTAGTGTACCCTTTACTATTTTCTTTTCTGATTTTTCAAATTCTCTTTGCGATTTTATGCCCATTTTATTCACTCAATTATGCTCGGTTGTGCTTCTTGCTCCTTTTATCGAAGAATTTGCAAAAGTGTTTCTATTACTTTACCGACATGGTGAAAATGAAAGATCCTTGATGACTTTAGGTGTTTTAACGGGTTTAGGTTTTGGGATAACCGAATTTATACTTTACACTTTTGTTCTAGGTGCACCTTTATTTTCCATTCTGCTAGCGCTGGAATAACTACTTATGGCATAATTAAAAATCAACCTTTTCGGTTCTATATTTTTTCAGTCACTCTACATTCAATAAATAACGTAGTATCTCTATTTTCAACTTCACTGCCAATTTTAATTCCAATTGCAATAATCATTTTGGTCTTATCATATTACTCATTTTGGCATTTTTATAACAAGACTTCTGAAAAAATAATCGTTTAGGAGATTAATCTTTATATCCCATTTTCAAGATTTGCCTTTTTTTAGGTTAAACATTATCCTTTCTATTTAAGTCTCGTAATCTGTTGATTCCATCAATTTTAGTAATATACTCAACTACGCTTATCGGGACAAGATCTTCCCATCTCTCATTTGTTAACATTTTTTCTCGAATAGCTGTTGAGTTATACTGTTTTCTTTCAAAGAACGTAATTTTTTTAACTTTGTACTTATTTTCCATAAAGAGTCTTCGGGTTAACGGCTCATTCGAAAAAACAATATTGAAATGTGGTGTATAACCTTCTAATGCTGAAACCCATAGCATGTGCAGATGAACATCTGGAACAGGAACGATCCAAACTTTTGAATAGTTTACATTTGCTTCTTCTAATGCTTGTCGTACCATAACTATCCTTTCACCAGCTGTAAAAGGATTATGAATATTATGGCTGTATTGAGCGCTACCAATGACAATTACTATTTCTTCAACTTTTTTTAAGACTTCTTTGATAGCTTTAAGATGGCCTTTATGAAATGGTTGAAATCTACCAACATATAATCCGCGATTATTCATCTTTTCCACATTGCCTCTGAGGGTGATAGTAGCTTTTATGATTTGCGATTCTACATTCACATAAACCCAGAAACTTTGTTGGTACTTTATTCTCTATGATACAGAATTATCAAAAGATAGGGTTTTTATTCCCATATTTCGACTAATACTTCTTGGTTAAATTTTTTTATATGGATATTAATATTTTTAGAAATTCACTTTTGGCAATTCTGAGTTTTTTCATATAATATTCTATATTAATATTTTTTTTAATAGTTAATTGTGTTGATAGTAACATTAATAGGTAGTCTTGTGTATACCAACGGGAAAGGTGGAAAATAGTGGAAGGATATGGACCACAAGCACAACCTGGCGGCCCCTCTTGGATTCCAGGTGCTACAACAATTGGTGTAGTCTGTACTGATGGTGTTATTTTAGCCTCTGAAAAACGAGTAACCTATGGTCATTTTGTCATGAGCAAAGGAGGCCAGAAAGTTTTCAAAATAACAAACCAAATAGGAGTAGCATGTGCAGGACTTGTAGGTGATATGCAGATACTAACTCGAGAAGTCGAAGCTCAAGCCAATCTGTTTAGTATGGATGTTAAACGTCCTATTTCAGTAAGAGCTACCGCAAAGTTAATGGCAAATATTTTGTTCAACCGTAGATATACTCCACTAATAACTCAGACCATAGTAGGTGGTATGGATGAAGAAGGCCCGTCTCTTTATGTGTTAGACGTTCTTGGGTCCTTATTGCCTGATAATTATGCCGCAGTAGGTTCTGGTACTGAAATTGCAATGGGTGTTTTAGAAGAGAGTTATAAAGAAACTCTTACCATAGCAGAAGCAAAAGAAGTAGTATTAAAAGCGATAAAGTCAGCAATAAGTAGAGACGCGTTAAGTGGAGACGGGATTGATTTCTTAATAATCTCTAAAGATGGTGTAACAACAGAGTCAATAAAAATCCAATGATAATCGGGTTTTATAGTTTCTTCAAAAAGATTCTAATTATTGAAATACCTCTAATTTAGAAATAACAAGTTGAGGTATGAGACTTGTCATTTACACTAGATATTATTGAAGGCAAATTTTTAGTTAATCTCGCGAGAAATGCTGTACTGAAAAAAATAACAGTTGGAGACATTATTAAGCCTCCTTTGAACTCTTCTAGAAAACTTTTTGAACGTGCAGGTGTTTTTGTAACTCTAAATACAGTAAAAAATGGTAATAAAAAACTTCGTGGTTGCATAGGATATCCTTATCCTACACACATTTTAGTTGAGGCAATAATTGATTCCGCAATAAATGCGGCATTACATGATCCGCGCTTTTTACCACTAACTATAAATGAAATTAATAATGTGGTTTTTGAAGTAAGTGTACTTACACCACCAAAAATCATAGAAATTAACGACCCAAAAGAAGTTACAAAAAAAATAACCATCGGTCAAGACGGCCTAATCGTTGAAAGAGGTCCTTACAAAGGATTACTTCTCCCTCAAGTTCCCATTGAATGGGGATGGAATCCGGAAGAATTTGTTTCACAATGTTGTATCAAAGCAGGACTGCCTTCTGATAGTTGGAAGAGTAAACAAACTAAAATCTATACATTTCAAGCAATAATTTTCGAAGAAAAAACTCCTCAAGGAGACATAATAGAAAAGACATTAATCTAATTTGAATCAGAATTACTTACTTTAATCCAGACTCAATAATTTCGACAGTACGATTTAATCCATTAAATTTTTTAGAAATTATGTTCAATTCTTTTATATTTCTACTATAAATCTTATTTTCTACCTCAATTTTTTCAATAGCTTTTCTAAGTTCAATTTGGTTTTTTGCTAAAATGGAGCATTTTAGTTTTTGCAGTTTAGCAGCGTTTCCCATCTGTTCAGGTTGTGTTGGAACACAAATACTTGGTTTTTCATGTTTTATTGTTTCAAAACATGTTCTATGTCCACCACTAAAAACTATACTTTTAGCATTTTTCATAAAGTCTGTCCGTTTTTCCGAAGATAACCAAGAATACAATTCGACTCCTCTTTTTTTGAATATTTCTTTCTTATCTGGAATTCCCAAGCTTACTATTCGTTTTATGTTTAAATTTTGAATAGCAGGAACTATTATGTTAGTTAGTTTAGCTCTTGTTCCATAAGGTCCACTTATAGGTACAAAAATATGTTGTTTAGTTCCCTTTGAAGATTTTATGTCTACAAAACTTCCCACGAAGTCAACTTTTTCCTTAATACCAATTTGTTCTAAATCTCCTAAATTAAACTCGCATATTGTATAGGGAGGAGGATTATCAGGAATTATGATTCTTAGACAATTTTTTAAGTAGCGTTCTACAAATCTTTCTCCGGGATTAAACAAAGCCGAAAAACCGTAGCTTGGTCTAATAACGTTTGCAATGTAAATTACTGGTATTTTCCATCTGGAAGCTAAACGAAGTGCGTGAATGTCTCCATCTGCAATAATCAGATCTGGTTTGTCTCTTTTAATATACCGTCTTAGATCATAGTAGCGATTGACCGTTTCCATGGCATTTGATTTTTTAAGTTCGAGTTTATTTTTATCAATGTTAAAATTTGGTAAGGGTACTAAAACATTCATTAATGAAGCAGCAATTAGAATGCCCCTAGCATTTTCATACCAGGCTACTGGTGTGCAATAATTAACGTTTTTAAACTCACTCTGTAGGAGTTGATATGCTTTGCCTCCAGTAAAAAACGAAACTTCATGTCCATTTTTTTGAAGTTTCTTACCTAGTGGTAGTATTCTGGATACATGTCCTAAACCTAACTCAGAACAGCAAAGCATTACTCTCATATTAATGAGAATTAACAACTGTGGGTCTTTTTTAGTTATCTCTAAAATCATTTAAAAAAAGCAAATATTTTAAGCTGAATGATAAAGATTACACATCATGTACATACCAAGAAAAATTCTGGAAACTAAACTCATACAATTACTCGCTGACGATATAGGCCAAGGTGATATGACATCTGGTGCAATTATTCCAGCTGGTTTAACAGTTGAAGCTGAAGTTAAATCTAAAGAAGTAGGATTAGTTGCTGGAATTGAAGAAGTAAGTATCTTATCTGAGATTTTAGGATTAAAAGTGATAACCAAAGTTATAGATGGCAGTAAAATTGCTAAAAATCAAATACTTATGACGATAACAGGAGACGCACAACTGATTCTCTCAGCTGAGCGAACGATATTAAATTTACTATCTAGAATGAGTGGTATAGCAACAACAACTAATTGTCTTGTTACAAAACTTTCTAAGGCGAAATTAACAACAAAACTTGCTGCCACAAGAAAAACTGCTCCCGGTCTAACTTATTTCGATAAAAAAGCTGTATTAATCGGAGGAGGCGATCCACACAGGATGAATTTAGCTGATATGGTTCTAGTAAAAGATAATCACATTACTCTTCTTGGAAATGTTAAAAAAGCAGTAGAAAAAGCGAAAAGTAAAGTTTCATTTAGTAAAAAAATTGAAGTTGAGGTTACTAAGATTAATGATGTTCTTATAGCGGCAAGATCTGGTGCTGATATAATAATGCTTGACAATTTTTCGCCAAAAAAGGTTAATGAAGCAATAAATTTGATAAAAAAAACCGGTTATTTTGGAAAAATTTTGTTTGAAGCAAGTGGAGGAATAACTATTGAGAATTTTTTGGATTATGCTTCAACACAAGTTGATATAATAAGTTTGGGTATGCTAACGCATAGTGTTAAACCAATAGATATAAACTTAAAAATAATTAAAAGAAATTGAAAAAAGCTATTATAAAATTGATTTGAAATTTTTTATTGCCCAGCAAATATTATTACCGCTTCTACAATAGCGCCTATGAGAAGCAAGACTCCACATATTGAAATAAATATGCTAGTAATTCGCAGTTCTCTCCAAGTTTGTTTTTGGAGAAATCTTCTAAATAACCAAATACTTTCACTTATTGCTGTAGAGTATGCTGCATATTCAATCCACGCTACGGGAGTTAAGAAGAGTGCAATAAATACCAATGCTGAGGGATAACCTTCAGCAATTGCTATTGCATTTATCACAGTTCCAGTATTAAATAAAGCAAAAAAACCTAACAAAGGCCCAATTATTGGGATGAACATTAATAAACAAATCATAAAATTATTTCCAAAAATAAATTGAACAATACCTCCTCCTTGGGTTAATGAACTGACTGTTTGATTGAGATTATTATTAATCAATTCTGCTTCTTGCTGACTAGTCGGTACCAACATACCCAGAGCTGTTACTAATAAAGCTAATAATGAAATCGCGATCGCTGATAATATTCTCTTTCGTTTAGAAGAAGATTTTTTCCAAATATTTCGGATCAAATTATCGCACTCTTTTCTTATCTATTATTTTAAGCATTTTCTGGCAATTTATTATCTGTTTTTTTATCCATTGCTAAAATGTATATTTCTGAACTCTTAGTAAGACTTGCTTTAGGTTTAACCAATTTTACAATATTAAAACACTTTTTCACTGTCTTTCTAAAATCATTTAGCATAGAACCCTCAAATACTTTAACAAAAAAATCCCCTGAAGGTCTTAGTATCTGAAGAGCAATTTTAAAAGCTTGAGTTGCTAGGTCAATTTGTCTAGCATGATCAACTTCCCATGTGCCCGAAATGTTTGGAGCAGAATCTGAAATTACTACATCTGCTTTTCTGGGAAGAAAATCTTGAATATGATTTGCAATATCAGGATTAGTGATATCAGCGATTATTGTTTTAATATACTCTTGAGGAAACGGATCAATTGGTTTTAGATCTACTCCTAAAACAAATCCTCTTTTTCCAACACATTTTCTTGCAGCTTGAATCCATCCACCTGGAGCAGCACCCAAGTCAACTACAATATCATTTCTATGTATGAATTGATATTTTTTTACTGCCTCAAATAGCTTGTATATAGCTCGAGAACGGTAGTTTTCCTCTTTTGCTTTTCTATAATAATATTCTTGCTTTCTATTATTCATCCAAGCCTTTGGCAATAGTTTCTTCACCTGATTCGGCTTGGCCGTTATTATCTAAACCTATTATCCATTCAGTTAGTCTACCACATCTTTTTGGAGAAATAGTTGTTGTGGGATCACATCTTGCATTATCTTTACATAAAAGACAAGGACAATCAGCTATTGATTCTATAGATGATGGAAGCCTTTTGGGGAACAGTCTGTAAGTCCACCTTCCTCCTTGCAATTCTTTTTCTCGTTGGATAAGACCTTTTTCTTCGAGTTTTATAGCAACTCTGGAGCCTTCTCTGCTACTTGCTTCTAATTCTCTCCATAATTCTGATTGAAGTACACCTTCACTGCCAGTATTAATAACAAATTGTAAAGCTTTTTGTTCTAAGTCGTTACGTTTAGGCATGTTTTCTCAGTTCCAAATATCCAATTAATATATGCGTTGGAACCAAATAAAATAGGTATCCCAAGAAGATGGAAAAATGCGATGATCAATTCAATAAATGAAATTTACAGTTTAGGTATTGAATCAACTGCTGATGATTTTGGTGTTGGCATTTCAACTTGTAATGGTGAAATATTAGCTAATGTTTCACATGGGTACATACCTGAAGAAGGTGGAATTCATCCTAGAGAAGCTGCTAGACATCATGCATTAGTAGCTTCAGAGGTTTTAGAAACAGCTTTGGTTAAATCTGGGCTTAAATCATCAGATTTAGGTCTTATTGCTTTTTCTCAAGGTCCAGGTTTAGGGCCTTGTCTCCGAACTGGAGCTACTGTTGCTCGTACTTTAGCAGCTTATTTGAATATTCCTCTTGTCGGCGTAAACCATTCAATTGCTCACGTGGAAATTGGAAAACTTAAGACAAATGTCAAAGATCCCGTAACCTTGTATGTTTCAGGTGGAAACACGATTATTTCAGCCTATAATTCTGGTAGGTATCGAATTTTTGGAGAGACATTAGATATAGCTCTTGGCAATTGTTTAGATGTGTTTTCAAGAGAAGCAGGATTGAAACATAAAAAAGGTATTCCTCTAGGTGCTGCACTGGAGAAATTAGCCCTGGATGGGAACACTCTTGTTTTGATGCCGTATGTCGTAAAAGGAATGGATGTTTCCTTTAGTGGTTTACTCACTTCAGCAGTTTCTTTATTACGCGAAAAAAAATATGCCTTACCAGATTTGTGTTATAGTCTTCAAGAAACTGCTTTTGCAATGGTCTGTGAAGTGTCGGAGAGAGCGCTTGCACATACTGAAAAAAAAGAGATTTTATTAACGGGTGGTGTGGCGGCAAATAAAAGATTACAAGTTATGCTTAGTTTGATTGCAGAAGATCATGGAGTGTCTTTCAATAAAGTACCATTGGAATTTGCAACTGATAATGGTGCAATGATTGCGTGGGCTGGTCTTTTAGCTTTTCGAAATGGTATTGTTACACCATTTGATGAAAGTATGGTGAAATTAAGGTGGAGGTTAGATAGAGTTGATATTCCTTGGATGAATTAGTTATTTTAAACCAACTTCAAAAAGGTGCAGAAGCAACTATTAGTTTAGCTAGTTGGTATGGGAAAACAATTGTAATTAAATCAAGACATACAAAAAAGTATCGCCATCCCCAGTTAGACCAAAGAATTCGAAGATTCAGGACCATTCACGAACCACAATTAATGTATGAAGCTAAAAAAGTCGGTGTACCTACACCTACAATCTTTCTGGTTGATACAAAAAATATGTTGATATTCATGGAATTTATACAAGGAAAACAAGTAAAACATCTGATAGAAACCCTATCCAAAACTGAAAGATCCACATTATGTTTTAAGATAGGTGTATTAGTGGCAAAACTCCATTCGCAAGGATTAATACATGGGGACTTAACAACATCTAACATGATTCTTGATTTTTCTGGTAAACTTTTTTTTATTGATTTCGGATTAGGAAGAAAACAAAATGAGTTGGAAGCTAAGGGTGTTGATCTACACTTAATGAAACGCGGTTTTCAAAGTGCCCATAACCAATTTTCAAAGAACTCTTTTCAAGACATAATTAGTGGGTACTCTAAAGTAATGGGCAAGACTTTTACAACTAATATTTTAAAAAAAATTCTGGAAATAGAACAAAGAGGTCGGTATGTTGAAGAAAGGAAACTCAAGTAAAAAAAGTTCTGAATTAAGTGGAAAATTTGTTTTTTTTGCTACACATAATATTAACAAGTTTAATGAAGCTCGGCTAATTTTAGCTGAATATGATATCTCTGTTGGCATGTTGCGTGTTGAGAAATCTGAATTACAGCTTGATAGTTTAAAAGAAATTGCACAAATAAGTGCTCTTGAAATTTTTCAAAGATATGGTTTACCTATTTTATTGGAAGATTCTGGATTATTTATTGAAGTTTTAAATGGCTTTCCAGGTCCTTACGCTGCTTATGTTTACAAAACAATAGGTAATAACGGTATACTTGCTTTGATAGAAAATAAAACCAATAGAATAGCAACATTCAAGACATCAATTGTTTATTGTAATGGCAAAAATGACCTTCATCATTTCGAAGGTGAAGTTGATGGTAAAATTACTAACAAAAACTTAAGAGATCAAACTATCCTTGGTTTCGGTTTTGATCCAATATTTCAACCTAAAGGCAATTCAAAAGTTTTCGCGGAAATGTCTATGGTTGAAAAAAACTTGTATTCACATCGTTCTAGAGCTATGCACAAATTTGCTGGATGGTTTAAACACCGCAATAAATAGAGAACTCCGTTTTTATCTTTTTGATATAATTATTGATGGAACTATGCCTTTTATTCAATTAATGATTTATTATTATGAATTTTTTTATTAGATATTTTTCTGAATTCTGCGTCTTTGAGTTTGTGATCTTTTTTTTTCATATAAAATAATTTAAATGTATTCAGATTATTGAGATTTACTATTTAGAAACAGATAGCCTATATAGATAATTTAAGTTAGTATTTTGTCAATATGGTGAGTTGAAGGGGTTTCCTCTATGTGTGAAACTCAAATAAAAAAAATTGAAGAGAATAGAAAAATTCAGGTAACTAGTGGTTCTACCTTTATATTATTTCTTCCTAAAAAATGGATTCAAAAAAATCAAATAAAAAAAGGTGATTCGGTTTTTGTCCGTGAAGAAGAAAATGGTTCTCTTCTGATTGATACCTTAGGAGATGGGAAATTTATTGACAAAAAAGAAGAGACTTTGATACGAATTCATCCAAAAGATACTTCATCTTCAATTCTTAGAAAAATAGTTTCGACTTATTTGATAGGATATACTAAGATTAGAATAATAACAAATCTGCCATATGAATTATCTCCAAAGTTAAGAAATGATTTGAAAAGTTTTGTACGTAAATTTCTTGTTGGCACAGAAATTTTAATTGATTCATCTTCAGAATTAGCATTACAAGTGTTGCTTGACTATCGTGAACTTTCAGTGCAGAATGTTTTAAACAGAATGGCAATTATCACATCATCAATGCATAAAGATGCAATGATGGCTTTTGAAAAAATGGATATTCAAACCGCTAAAAGTGTAATAGAAACAGACACAGAAGTTGACAGATTCAGTTTTTATTTGATTCGTCAAACAAAGTTAGCGATTTCAAATCGGCAAACGATTAAAGCAATAGGTTTAAAAAATGAAAGAGATTGTCTTGGATATAGACTAATAACAAAAACTGTTGAAAGAACAGCTGATCATGCAGCGAAAATCGCCGAATATGTTTTAAATTTCAAAAAAAACCCGAGCAGCTAATTATTAACAAAATTAATGATCTTAGTAAATTTGCTGTTTTTATGTTTGATAAATCTATAAACGCTTTATTTGAAAAGAATTATGATTTAGCTGATAAAGTTAGCGATAGTCTAATAGAGTTTACTAATCTTGAAAAAGATATCCTAGATAAATCCAAAATAACTGGATCTGAAGATTTTTCAAACCTTAGACTGTTATTAGAGAGTATAATAAGGACGGCTGAATATGCAAGTGACATAGCGGAAGTAGTACTTAACTTAAATGTTGAATCAATACTATGTTGAGTAAAAACCAACATGAAAATCGAATTAATTATGCCTCTAGGTGCCACTATTTTTAAATATTTGAGTTTGGTGGGTCATAAGCAGAGTTAATGTTCAGATGCCAAAACAAGAAAAAGGAAGATCACATTCAATTAGACCAGTAAGTAGAAGGCCTCCAAGTTGGTGCAGGTACCAGTCAGAAGAAGTAGAAGCTTTTGTAGTTAAATTAGCAAAAGAGGGGCATTCACTCAGTAAAATTGGTACACTAATTAGAGACCAGTATGCAATTCCTTTGGTTAAACCAATTACAGGTAAAAGTATATCAGGTATTCTTGAAGATGCTGGAATGGCACCGTCAATGCCTGAAGATTTAGCTAATTTGGTTAAGAAAGCTCGAGGACTTTTAGTTCACATGGATAAAAATCATAAAGACCTTCATAACAAACGATCTATGCAAGTAATGGAAGCAAGAATTCATAAATTGTCTAGATATTATAAACGAGAAGGTGTTTTACCTAAAAAATGGAAATATGTGTCCAAAGTCGCATCTATCACCTAATCCTTTTTTAAACAATCTTTCAATCAGAGACACAACATCAGGTTTAAGTTCTAAACAACTCTAAATAAATGAGTAAATGACCATGGATATCGATCAATCTATTTTGGAAAGTTTTATTGCTTTATCACAACAAGCCGCTAAAACAATATTAGAAACCGTCAAAAAAGATGGATTCATCCATGTTTTTTCACATTTGGATGCTGATGGTATTTCAGCAGCCGGAATAATTGGGAAAGCTCTTTTTAAACTAAACGCAAAATTCCGGTTGAGAATAACTCAGTGGGTAGACGAAAAAATAATAGATGAAATAGTTGCAGACAAACCACAATTAGTAATATTTACCGATTTTGGGAGCAATTATCTTGAATTATTAAATGAAAAAGTTCCTAACTCTAAAGTTGTCATTTTAGATCACCACCAATTTAACAATGATGTCAAAAACGCTAATTTTGTTCATGTTAATCCACATATTTATGGTATTCCAGGCGCTACGGATGTTAGCGGTTCAGGAGTTGCATATTTTGTTGCAAAAGCTATTAGTCCCGAAAATGTTGATTTATCTCCTATAGCAATCGTTGGCGCTTTGGGGGATATGCAAGATAAAAATGAGCTTCGATCACTTGGTGGTTTAAATTCGATTATAGTAGAAGATGCATTGATTGCAAATCTCATAAAAGTTGAAAAGGATTTAATGTTTTTTGGTAGGGAGACTCGTCCAATTCACAGAGCTCTTGCAAGTTCTAATCGTCCTTATCTTCCAGGGATAACTGGTGAAGAAGGTGCAAGTGCTAAATTTCTTAAGAATTTAGATATTAATCTGAAAGAAAATGAAAGATGGCGGTCTCTAAGAGATTTAAAACCTGAAGAAAGAAAGAAATTATGCTCTGCTCTTGCTGATTATTTATTATCTCAAGGTTTACATTTTGAAGTTGAGAACCTAATAGGGAGTATCTATGTTTTAATTAAAGAAGAGGATTGGACTCCACTAAGAGACGCAAGAGAATTTGCCGTTCTATTAAACTCCACAGGACGCATGGATAGACCAAGTTTAGGGCTTGCTATTTGTATGGGTGATAGAGATGCTTCTCTAAAAGAAGCTAATAAAATTTTAGAGGATTATAGAAAAAGCATTAATCATTATCTTTGTTGGGTTAAAGAAAAACCTGAAAGAATGAAAGAATTTGAAAATATCTATGTTATCTATGGTGACACTTTTATCAACGAAAAAATAATTGGAACAATATCTTCTATTTTAGTTTCCAGTCTCCATAACTTGGAGAAACCACTTATCGCTTATGCGAATGTGGAAGAAGAAAATGCCGCTAAATTTTCAGCTAGAACAACTGGATTAGCCCTTCATAAGGGAATAAATCTAGGTAAAATTATGCAGGTTGCTTCAGAGAAGTTCGCTGGAAAAGGCGGGGGTCATAATATAGCTGCGGGCGCTCAAGTCCCGATTGATAAAATTGAAAATTTTATTAACTTGGTTAATGATTTAGCAGGAAAACAGTTATTAGGTGAAGAAATTGGAAGCCAAAATAACGCTTGAATATAACAATCAAAAAACCGCATCAGCAATTGCTAATGCAATATCTCCTGATAATTTTACAGCCTCTTCAAATCTATCTATTACTACTATCAGAAAGAACACTGAAGTTTTAACTGAAGTGAAAGCTACAGAAAAATTGTCTACTTTAATAGCTACAATTGATGATTTACTTTTTTGTGTTTCGACTGCCGAAAAGATTCTAATGCATATTGGAAAGGAATGAATAAAACCAATTTAAAGGGAATATTACTGATTTTTTTTAACTCACAATCAACTTTGATTATTATTAATTTACAAAGACAGCAATTATTGCATTATATCCTGATCAGAGAGATAAAAATAAACAGAAAGAGTAAATAAGAGCTAAGCAAAAGGTATAGCAACTTGAGGATATAGCCATGTCATCAATAATTGAAGATATTATTGCAAGGAAAATCTTCAACAATCGTGGAGAGGAAACGATAGAAGTTGATGTTATTACCGCATCAGGTTTTGGAAGAGCCTCTGCACCTGCGGGTAAAAGTCGTGGAAAAGCTGAAGTTCAACCCTACCCTGAAGGTGGTGTAGATTCTGCGATTAAACAAGTGGAAGAAGTAATTACTCCTGAATTAGCAGGTTTAAACTCAGATTTTCAAGAAGAAATAGATAATACTCTACATGAAATTGATGGAACGAGAGATTTCAAAATCATTGGCGGGAATACTGCTTTTGCTATTTCAATAGCTAACGCAGAAGCTGCTGCAAATTCTCATAGTCGCCTTTTATTTCAATTTTTAGGTGGCAATATTGCTAACTATCTACCTTTTCCATTAGGAAATACAATCAGTGGTGGTCAACATACTCGTGGAAAAGCTCCAGACATACAAGAGTTTCTAGCACTTCCACATGGAGCTGAAACTTTCTCCGAAGCTGCAATGGCCAATGTTCAAATACACAAGAAAATTGGCGATATTATTAAAAAGAAAGATAAACTTTTCAGTGGAGGTGTTAGCTCTGAAGGCGCATGGATAGCTAACTTGGATAATACTGAAGCTTTTGATTTTATCGCTAAAGTTTGTGAAGAAGTTGGTAATGAATATAATTTTGAGTGTGGTTTTGGAATTGATGTCGCTGCTGCTTCTTTATGGAATGAAAAAGAACAGAAATATCTTTATTCTCGTGAGGGAAAAAAACGTGATACTGGCGATCAAATAGACTATCTTTTGGATTTAATTGGGACCTATCGTTTAGTTTATGTTGAAGATCCCTTTGATGAAGACGATTTCGAAAGTTTTGCGGAATTGACCAAGAAAGCTAAGAATTGTTTAATTTGTGGCGACGATTTATTTACAACTAATAATGAAAGATTAACTCAAGGTATAAACCTTAAAGCAGCCAATTCTATTATTATCAAAGTTAACCAGATTGGAACTCTTACTGACGCATTGGAAACAATAGATACAGCTCAGAAAAATGGATATACTACTATTGTTTCTCATCGTTCAGGTGATACATGTGCATGGCACATCGCTCACTTAGCATTGGCTTTCAAGTGTCCAATAATAAAAACCGGAACTATTGAAGGTGCTAGAATCGCAAAAATAAATGAATTGTTACGAATCGAACACTTCTTAGGAAATCGGGCAAAAATGGCTAATTTAAAAATAAATTAAGGAGAAATAAGATTGACGGAAGAAGAATTAAATAAAAACCAGACAGAAACAAACTTTGAATCAGAAAAAGAAGCACAAATTGCAGAAGAATTTTTGCTTCCGCGAGATACTTTATTGTCCGCTGGTGTTCATATTGGGACAAGAATGAAAACAAGAGATATGGAACCATTTATCTATAGAGTTAGGCCAGACGGATTGTTTGTTTTAGACGTAAAAAAAACGGATGAACGTATAAGAGCAGCTTCTAAGTTTTTAGCTAGATTTGAGAACTCAAAAGTGGCTATTGCCGCTACAAGACTCTATGCTCATGAACCTGTAAGCAAATATTGTGAATTAACGGGTGCAACACCTATAGTTGGTCGATTTATTCCAGGCCTTTTGACTAATCCTCAACACGATTCAAATACTGAGGATTAGTCAAAAGACCAGGAATAAACCGACCAACAATAGGTATTGCACCCGTTAATTCACAATATTTACTAACAGGTTCATGAGCATAGAGCCTTGTAG
>PVMS01123074.1_pt1 | contig 16627 bp, 9 predicted proteins | sample 1853461 | NCBI WGS metagenome assembly PVMS01 (sample SAMN08582032, study PRJNA380276) | Marine sediment metagenome, whole genome shotgun sequencing project. | isolation source: ocean sediment barecode stripped | collected 2017 | reverse complement strand
TACAGCAGCTTGGAATTCCCAATGCAAGGTTTAAGGTGAGCATTGAAAAGACCCCGGAATTTAATCAGTTCGGATCTGACGAGGTGAAATTTCTTTTTTCAGCCAACAAACAGGGTGCCCTGGAAGAGTTGGGTAAGGTGGCCTCAGGAGGAGAGGTTTCCAGGTTAATGCTTTGCATTAAATCCCTGGTCTCAACACGCAAGGGTTTACCCACCCTTATCTTTGATGAAATCGATTCGGGTGTTAGCGGAGAGGTTGCCGATAAAGTGGGTGGAATCATGGAGCAGCTGGCCCGGGGCAGGCAGGTTATGGCCATTACTCATTTGCCCCAGGTGGCATCCAGGGGAATGGATCATTTCATTGTATACAAGGAGGATACGTCAGATGCTACATATACAAGGATCAGGAAACTTCAACCTGAAGAGCGTGTTGCTGAAATTGCAGGAATGATTTCAGGAGAGAAAGTTACCGAAGCAGCCATGTCTAACGCGCGGGTTCTTCTGCGCATATGAAAAATCAATCGCACAATCTCGGATTTCATTTGTTAATAGGGCAGTAAACCAACTATTCAAATTTTTTAAATATGGCTTATAATTTACTTAAAGGAAAAAAAGGCATTATTTTCGGAGCGCTTAACGACCAATCCATTGCATGGAAGGTAGCAGAAAGGGCCCATGAAGAAGGTGCTGAAATAGTGCTTACCAATGCACCCATTGCTCTCAGAATGGGTACCATCAATGAACTGGCGGAAAAGGTAAATGCAGAGGTGATTTCTGCGGATGCTACCAGCCTCGAAGATCTTGAAAACCTGATGACCAAATCCATGGAGGCTCTTGGCGGAAAGCTGGATTTCATTCTCCATTCCATTGGAATGTCACCCAATGTGAGAAAGGGAATCGATTATGATGCATTGAATTATGACTATTATCACAAGACCCTTGATGTCTCAGCTTTTTCTCTGCACAAGCTATTAAGTACTGCCAGGAAAATGGATGCCATCAATGAATGGGGTTCCGTGGTAGCACTCTCCTATGTGGCAGCTCAGAGAACCTTCGCAGGCTACAATGACATGGCTGATGCCAAAGCCATACTTGAGTCAATCGCCAGAAGCTTCGGTTATATGTACGGCAGGGAAAAACACATCCGTATCAATACCATTTCACAGTCACCTACACCCACTACGGCGGGAAGTGGTGTTAGCGGTTTTGACAAGCTGGAGGATTTTTCAGACCGGATGTCACCACTGGGCAATGCAACGGCGGAAGATTGTGCAGATTACTGCATCACCCTCTTTTCCGATCTGACCCGCAAGGTAACCATGCAGAACCTTTTCCATGATGGTGGTTTTTCCAGTATGGGGATGAGTTTCAGGGCTATTGAGCAGTACGAGAAGAGTTTCAAGGATTGCCCCGAATAGCATTTTAACTATATTGCGAGCTTACCATTTCGCAATAACCATGGGTATTCTGATTATTTCTCTCTATTTTCTGCTCCCCGCAATCATTCTCTATTTAAGCACCAGGTACGCTCTGATCAATAAGATCGGGGTCGTTGTAATCTGTTATGCAGGCGGACTTATCCTGGGGAACATCAACATTATTCCGGAATCAGTTTCGGGTATTCAGGGCAGCCTGATGGGTGCCTCCATCCTGCTGGGGATACCGCTGGTTTTGTTTGCCGAGAATATCATGAAGTGGGCCAAAATGGCCAAATACACCTTCATTTCTTTGTTGCTTGGGATAGCCTCTGTGGTTGTCCTGGTATTTATTGGATACTTTATTTTCAGGGACCGGATTCCGAACATCTGGCAGGTATGCGGTATGATGATCGGGGTTTATACCGGTGGCACACCGAACCTGGCGGCTATAGCCAGGGGATTGGGAGTTGCAGAGGATCTTTATATCATGACACATACGGTAGAGCTGGTGATAGGAGCCGTGGTCCTGCTCTTTCTTATAACAGGTGCAAAGCCACTTTTCGGCCTGTTTCTGAAACCATACGAATCGAGTGATAAGCATAAGCTGCCAGATATTGATATAAGTGATTTTGATTCATACAAAGGTTTTCTCTCCAGGGCCAGCCTGCCCGGATTGCTAAAATCATTCGGAGTCTCAGTTGTGATCCTCGGACTTGGATTTGGAATGACCACCCGGTTTGATGGGGATGCCAAAGATACAGCTGCCATTCTTACAGTGACCACTCTGGGAATCCTGGCATCACTGGTCCCCGGAATAAACCGCCTGAAAGGTTCATTTAAACTGGGGATGTATTTCATCTATATGTTCTGTGTAATTGTGGCCTCCAAAGCAAACATTGCTTCACTGTTTCAGGAGGAAAATGTAAACCTGTTGATGAATATGTTTCTCTTCATAGCTATGGTTATTGTTGGATCATTGTTGCTCCATGCCCTTCTTTCATGGATCTTTAAGATCAGTGTGGATGACTACATTATTACCTCCACCGCACTCTCAAATTCTCCGCCATTTGTTCCTGTGGTGGCTGCTGCCCTTCGCAATAAGGAGGTTGTGGTTCCGGGCATGATCATCGGTGTGATCGGTTATGCCATCGGAAACTACCTGGGTGTGGCCATCGCTTACTTATTGAAATAGTAATTGCAAAATCCGTTATCATTACCCTGACCTTATAAGTAAAGTTGAGATTTCCCATGTCGTCATACCAACCAAGCGCATCATAGTCGGTAAAGGGACTTCGGGATCAGGATCTAGAACTTGCAAATGACAGTTGACTGACTTTTCAGATTATTGATTTGAATACAGTAAAACCCTTTTTTCAGTTCTGAATTGTCGCATCCCCTGTTCTGTAAATTATCACAAAAGCTCTTTCTTAATCTGCCCATCATGTCGTATACTTTTACACTGGTTATGTCAGTGTCCGATTCAATCATGAAGGAATTTGATACTTGTGTAGGATATATCTTGTACTCAAACTTTGAATACTGTTTTACACTTAACACATTCTGGAATATCCATACAATAGATGCCAGAGATACGTTTCGATCTGTATCAATAGCATAGATAAGATATTCGCCCTCTTTCACTATTTCATTGGTTGAAAGAGTTACGGGTTCGGTCCCATTCACAATTGCCATGCTCAGGCTTCTTGATTCAATATCGTCAGTGGGCTTAGTACTTATGGGCACCAGGTGGATTGATCCGAATTTAGTACATACCACTTCGATACCATCTCCAATTTTAATAGTGTCATTGTCTATCGACAACTGCGGGGCTGGGATTTCGTCAAATTCAGTATAATAGTGATAGTCTTTATTATCAACATCCCATTTTGAAAAGTTACTTTTCCATTTGTATTGTTCATAGCAAACCAATACTCCGACCTCATTATAAACCCAGTTTGTCTTGGATTTTCCAGTCCAGGAGTTAGTCCCGGGAGTGTTCGTGTATTTTTCAAATCCAGTGCATTGTCCACGGCTATTATATTCTTGTAGAGTTTGTGAGGTTTTTACATACCCATTCATTTGACTATCCCATATATTTTTTTGTGTAAACACAACCTGCTTGTCCTGCTTATAAATGGTTGTGCATCTATGACTTGGAACCCAGGAATCATCGCTACGAAGGAATGATTCCTCAAATACTGTATCTGCTGATAAGGAGTAATTATATTCCAATTTCGATGACAGAAGCCACACAAATCCTAGCATGCTGGCTTCAAAATCCAATTGAGAAGTGATCCTGGTGAGTACTTGATTATGATCATTGTACGTCCAGTCGGTTTTGTCTTTTACTGTGATTTCCCATCGCCTCTTGTCTGTTTGCCATTGGGTCACATAGAGTAGTGTATCATTCCCCAATTCGTCCGGAAAATGTTGTCTTAATGAATCTGCATGCCATGTGTCGGAAATAGAATTCCAGCTGCTCGATTTATAGTTATACAAGAATCCATCGCTGTTATATTCTCGATCTTCCCGCAATCTCCCACAAATAGACTGGTTATTATTATCCCAGTAATAATCTGAATATTGCAATTCTCGACCTTTCAGGTCATATTGATTTACTCTCCTATGTTGAAATTTCCAGGAGTTAGAAATCTCATCCCAGCTATACCCTTCATAGAGTGTATCTCTGCCAAAATTATCATATGCATAAGAAAACTTATCTGTTTGATTCCAGGTCAGTGATTCTGAATTAAACTCCACTGTAATGTGCTGATCAATAAAACCATGTGAATTCGATTCGTAATAGGATTTCTTAATGCAGGTGGAATCACCCTCAGAAGTAAACACATAGTGTTCTACTGAGTCAAGCAATGAGTACTTATCTGCAAATTGGGCTAAAGCCCGAATTGGAGAATATGCAATTAATAGAAACGAAACAAGAATAAATGTTGGGGAGCTGGGGATTTTCATGGTATTCCTTTTATTTTAAAACTATCAAACCACTGAATAATTCAATTCACCGAGGGTTAGTTGTTTTAAACGATGCGATAGAAATCACCATTAAGTTGTAATTCAGTGCTAATTTGAAATGAGTTTTAACTATTCAGTAGTCTCCTCCTCACAATTATAGTAATATCTACGAGCGCTTATGGGACCCCTGATGGAGCCATTGAAACAGTAAGGTCACAGACTACTTACAGCCCAAATTCTCCTTCCTATAACAGTATCAATTGCCTTGATTCAATAACGGTTCCCTGGCTGTTAAAGACCTTGACGAAATAGGTCCCATAACCACCAAAATCATTCACATTAATTTGAAATTTCAATTGGTCAATTTTGCTTTCAAAAACAGTTTGTCCAAGTGAGTTTTCAATACTAATGTTGTAATCCACCAATTGGCTGAAATCATCTGTATGTATGATAACAAACTCTTTTGCGGGATTCGGATAAATTTTAATTGTACTCAGCTTGTTTGCCGGTACAACATCAGTAAGAGTAACATCAATGATCAGGGTATCTGTTACAGAAACACTATCGACAATAGTCAGAGTATCTGTGAAAGTCAGGGTATCTGTGAAATAATTGCCCTTATACAGGTATGTTTCATACCGATTTACAATACTGTCACAGAAGCCCCCGCTATGTTGCAGGGTATCGGTTCCAACAAAGAAGGTTCTAGGACCAATAGATTGATATTCAGAATTTGAAACATAGTATGTACAAGTGTCATTCACATTTAATTCAAAACACCTTGATTCCTGAACCAAAATATCAATTTCATTTTCTGATAGAGCTCTGTTATAAATTCTTATATCATCAATAACACCAGGTGTAAAGGATGGAAGATTGCCAAATTTTCCAATGTAAAGATCCTGCTGAAAATTCTCTATTGAACCATCTATAACTGAATCACCAATCAATACGTCATTGACATAGAATTTATAATTTGAACTGTCATAGGTTACACTCAAGAGATACCATTCACCAATATTCCAAAAGTATTCCTCTGTATGAATTCTGCGATCTTTCAAATCAATCGATACATCAGCTGCGAATCTTTTTTTTGAACTATACGTGTATAAGTCTCCTGTTACCCCAATGTGATATTGATAATGCGGAGAAGTGTGCGAATAATATGCTTTTTGAATAATTGGATTATTTCCAACTCCCTCAAACGAGACAGTTTTATACCAACAACTTATCGTAATGTTACCAGGATTGAGTATAGTTGTATCTTTTATTACGATATAGTCATCTATTCCATCAAAACTATAAGCGCTATTTGGATTCCCAAATCTGTCGGTTGTTAAAGTTGCACCATTCACAACTCCATGAATCCCGTTGCCACTTACATCATTTGCATTGCCATTGAAGGGCCAGTAACCCACCAGGCTGTCATTCAAAGTTTGCGCCTGGATTGAGCCAACTATACAGAATAGAGCAAGTAATATTGAAAATAAGATCTTGCATTTCATGTGTCCAAATTTTTAAGGATTAAAATTCCTGTATTGATATCTAATAACCGATTGATATTGTAGATTATAATTGGCTACTCCATTTCATAAAGAGCGATAATCTCTTCTTTGATTAAAGCCCTGTTGTGGAAATAAACATCATCGATTTTCCCATGCATGAACCAATCAGGTTGGGTATTCATATTTTGTAATGCCCCAATCATAAATTCAGCATGGGTTTTAAGGGGAGTGGCAGTATTGATTTTCTGATCAACCAACACTCCATCCAAATAGATGGATAAGTTGGTCGCATCCCTTGTAATGGTTAGAAGGTGCCATCCCGGGGTCTTTATGGCCCAAACCATATCTGCAGCCCCTGCCTTTCCCTGGTCCCACAATCTGTAGAATATAGAGTCATTGACACCATTATATCCCAAAATGAATTCTCTGTTATCGCCTGATGAATTGTATGCCGAAACCAATGCCTGGGTATTCAAATCATCTGGAGAGGCAAACTCGTACCACACAGATACTGAGAAATCAGTGTTTGCAATCTGTAAAATATCAGCGCTGCGTAAAGAGATGTAGTCACCTATACCATCAAAGGAGTATGCGCTCTGAGCAATGCCGTGCCTGTCGGTTGTCAGTTCAGCACCATAGACCAGACCATGTAGGTCACCGCCTGATTCATCATTTGCATTCCCGTTAAACGGATAAAAAGCAATAAGCCCTTCGGAGCTTTCGATTAGGTCCCGTATGTTAACCGTGATAGTGGCTGTAGTGTTCTTTGGATTTTCATGGTCATCTTCCACCTTTACTGTGAGGCTCAACTGTTGACTTGTTTCATAGTCAAATCCAGCGGTATCTGCTACAGAAAGTGATCCTGTCTGTGAATCGATCTCGAAATAGTTGGTCTCGTTCTGCTCAACAATGGAATAGGTCAGACCTTGATGTGTATCTGCATCTGAAGCCACAACCAGACCGATCTCCTGTCCTGAAGTGGGATTTTCATCCAACTCAAATGTCTGTGGTTCCATACCAGGGGCAAATTCATTTTCATCTGTGATATTGATCTTTATGACTGCGGATGATTCAAATGGTTCCTTTTTATGATTATCAGAAACCGCAACATTCAATGTAAACTCTGTGGTTTTCTCATAGTCAAGTGCTGTTGCATCTGCAACTGAAAGGACTCCTGTTGAGGGATCAATATTAAAGGTTCCATCTAAATTTCCATCTATGAATTCAAATGATACGACCTGTCCTTCGTCGGCATCTGAAGCATTAACAGTCCCAATGAGGGTACCCTGGGGACTGTTCTCAGCAATCGAAAACGCCTGGTCGGCCACTACGGGGGCAAATTCATTTTTATCACAGGAGTAAAAGAGGAGACTAAGCACCAGGGTGCTTGCAATCATGTTGAGGGTTTTCATACCTGGAAAATCTTGAATTAGATTAACGCATATTTTTAGCTATATAATATTACGTGCGGATATTCTGAATAGTTGCTTATTGAATGTGTTTTAGAAGAAGTCTAAATAAGGAGAATCTAAAAGTAGAAACGAAGTAACAGTTTTGACACCGTACCCCAACCAGAAGAATTGCGATCCCAATTCTCGTCATTGTAATCATAGTCGTATTTCTCACTCTTATTGAGAATAAGAAATTCACCACCAATGCTGAAATTTTCCACAATATTATACTGTAGACCAAATGCTGGGCCAACTCTCAATTGATAACCAGACTCACTCATTGTGTCACCGTCGTAGTCGTTCTTTGAACGAGCATAGTCTATATATAATCCAATATAAGGTGATACACTCTTAGTGTTAATCACCCAATAACCTCCAAGTCCAAATTTTGCTCTTCTATAATCGGATTCATCTCCGTCCGAGTCATTATCAGATTTTTCAGTATAAAAGCCGAATCCGGGTTCAATTATTATTGAATTAGTCGGTTTGATACTGAATATTATGTTCGTAGAAGGAAATCTTGGATGACTATCAAAACTGGGGAGCTCTAAATCTAGTCCTACGCCAACTTGTGTTTTTTGATTGCTGGACTCATTAGATTGAGATACTACATTGATGCTCATAAGCAACAATAAGGCAATTGTCAGGGATGCGAACTTTTTCATGGTTTATTTGAGTTTAGAAGATTTGTTAATTACTAAACGATATATCCATGAGAAATATTACCTAACCTATTGATTAGCATTCGATAATAGCTAAATATTCCATTATAATCTCCCGGTTATTTGTGGATGTAAATAATAAAGTAGTTCCTGCATCGATCTGGATTCGGCCAAAATATTCAATATGAATCAGCGATATGTTACTGCTTCTAAAAAGAGGATCATATATACTCTTGTCAATTGAGAATTTAGAATTTCATATCTTCGCTATATGAGAATTGTATTAAAAAATATAGCCCGTTTGCTTCTTGTGGACTACGAACCAGATTCTTTTGTGGCAGGTGCTGACATGGAAAATGTAAGTGCCATGGAAGATGCATGGCTGGTCATTGAACAGGGAAAGATTGGTTGTTACGGAACTGGCGAGGTGGTTCCCTTTGCGGATGATGAAATACTGGATTGCAGGGGAGGAATGGTAATGCCTGCTTTCTGTGATTCCCATACCCACCTGGTGTATGCAGGGAGCAGGGAGAAAGAGTATGAAGATAAAATCCGCGGATTAAGCTATGAGGAGATAGCAAATCGGGGGGGAGGAATACTCAATTCGGCAGCCCTGTTGTCTGATACGTCGGAAAATGATCTGTTTGAACAGTCCTTACCCAGGGCTATGGAAATAATAAATTCCGGAACCGGTGCTGTAGAGATCAAAAGCGGATATGGTTTGACTACCCGGGATGAGCTTAAGATGCTCAGGGTGATCAAACGTCTGGGTGAAGAGACACCACTGACTATTAAATCGACCTTCCTGGGGGCACACGCTGTCCCGGTTTTATACAAAGGTAATCAGGATGGGTATGTGAAACAGGTTATCGGGGAGATGATCCCCGCAATTGCGAAAGAGGATCTGGCAGACTATATTGATGTATTCTGTGACCGGGGTTTCTTTACGGTGGATCAGACCAGTCGAATTCTGGAGGCCGGCGCAAAATATGGAATGGTGCCAAAGATCCATGCCAATGAGCTGGACTATTCAGGAGGGATCCATGTAGGGGTAAAACATGGTGCCCGGTCTGTGGATCACCTTGAATTTGTGGGAGAAGAGGAACTGAAAGTACTCAAAAACAGCACCACCATGCCCACGATACTTCCGGGTGCTTCGCTATTTCTTGGCCTTACTTATGCCCCGGCACGGGCAATCATTGAGGCCGGATTACCTGTGGCCCTGGCATCTGACTATAATCCGGGATCGTCTCCGTCAGGGAATATGGAATTGATCATGTCGCTTGGCATTATGCAATTGAGAATGCTGCCCAATGAGGTGTTGAATGCAGTGACCCGGAACGGGGCCTATGCCATGGGTTTAGAAGATTCTCATGGATCCATCACTCCAGGCAAAGTGGCCAACCTTATTATTACAGTACCCATGCCAGGTTTTGGCTTTATGCCCTATTCCTATGGGTCCAGCCAGATTCAAAAAATGATCATCAACGGAAAAATTCAATAAAGCATATGATTCAAATCATCGAGTGTGTCCCCAATTTTAGTGAGGGACAGGATATGGAGATAATAAAACAAATTACCAACCAGGTTGAATCGGTGGAAGGCGTAAAGCTGCTGGACGTGGATCCGGGGAAGGCCACCAACCGGACGGTCGTGACTTTTGTAGGTGATCCGGAGAGTGTGGTTGAAGCGGCATTTCAGGCCGTAAAAAAAGCAGCGGAGATCATCGATATGAGCAAGCATACGGGTGAGCATCCCAGGTTTGGTGCCACCGATGTCTGTCCCCTGGTTCCGGTGGCAGGAATTACCATGGAGGAGACTGTGGAATATGCACAAAAACTGGCCAGGCGCATAGGTGAGGAGATTGGATTTCCGGTCTACTGCTATGAAAATGCTGCGCTTAGCGAAGAACGCAGAAACCTTGCAAAGGTACGATCCGGAGAGTATGAGGGATTGAAGGAGAAGTTAACCCGGCCTGAATGGAAACCCGATTTCGGACCAGCGGAGTTTGTTCCCAGAACCGGGGCCATTGCTGTTGGAGCAAGGGATTTCCTTGTGGCCTATAACATCAACCTCAATACCACATCCACACGAAGAGCCAATGCCATAGCCTTTGATGTACGTGAACGGGGACGAACAAAACGGGAGGGAAATCCCATAACCGGGAAAATTATCAAGGACCAGGAGGGGAATCCTGTGATGATTCCAGGTTCATTGAAAGAGGTCAAAGCCATTGGGTGGTTTATTGAAGAGTACGGGGTGGCCCAGATTTCCATGAACCTGACCAATATCTCTGTAACGCCGGTTCATATTGCATTTGATGAAGTGTGCCGGAGGGCCGAAGCCCGTGGGATAAGGGTTACCGGATCTGAGCTGGTGGGCCTTATTCCCCTGGAAGCCATGTTGGAAGCCGGTAAATATTTTTTAAAAAAGCAGCAGAGATCTGCCGGGGTGTCCGATCGTGAACTGATTAAGATTGCAGTGAAGTCAATGGGTCTGGATGAACTGGCTCCTTTTAATTCAGAAGAAAAGATTATAGAGTATCAGTTGAAAAAGGGAGAAGAGAAACAACTGGTGGATATGTCACTCCGTGAATTTATGGAAGAGACTGCATCGGAATCCCCTGCACCTGGAGGAGGTTCTGTTAGTGCCTACATGGGAGCTATGGGAGCATCCCTGGCTACCATGGTCGCTAACCTATCCTCCCATAAAAGGGGATGGGATGAGCGATGGGAAGAGTTTTCAGGGTGGGCAGAAAAGGGGAAAGCCATCCAGGATAAACTGATCTGGCTGGTGGATGAAGACACCCGGGCCTTTAATGCCATTATGGATGCATTTGGCCTTCCTAAAAAATCCCCGGTTGAGAAAGAAACCAGGAAGAAAGCCATTGAACTGGCGACCCTGTATGCCATTGAAATTCCTTTCCAGGTGATGAAGACAGCTTTTGCGGGATTCGAAGTAGCAAAGGCCATGGTCAACACAGGGAATCCCAACAGTATATCTGATGCAGGTGTTGGAGCCCTTGCACTACAGGCTTGTTTAGAAGGAGCCTTGCTGAATGTGAAGATCAATGCAGCAAATATGAGAGAGCACACAAGGGTGAAAGAGATATCAGAAGAAGCAGATAAACTTGCCCTAAAGGGTGAACGAATGAAACTGGAAATAATAGGGATTGTGAATAATTCCATATGACTATCTTTAGTGCTTCTAAAACTACTGCTGAAGCCATTTCAAAAAATTGTATCTGTTTCCGGATCGGAATATCAATTTAATAAAAAGGTTATGGTTCTTTAGAATTGATTTATTCACCTAAAATTCATAGTAATAAACAACATTTAAAATCGGATGGTGTTTTATGTATACTATAAGTTTCTACTTTCGTAAGGTTTAATTAATAACAATCGTTTTTCTTGCAGATAAAAAGAAGGATACTGGTATTCTGGCTTACAGCTATCGCTGGTTTAGCCTACTCACAGGAACAATTGATTCGCGAAGGATCTGTAGAGCAGAGACAATCTGCCATTCGGTCGATTCCCCGGGATCCTGACAGGGCCAGGACGCTGCAACTGGCTGACAGCCTTCAATTGCCTTCCCGGTTGATCTATCCGGATGGGAGAATCATGGAGATCCGCAGGTTCAATATCAACATGATCCCGGAGTACCTAACCACGTTTAATTCAATGGCCGCACGTACTGTAGCTACGGATAAAGTGCGATTTGATGGCAATATGGGGTACAGCCTGGATGGGGATGGTCTGGTGGTGGGTGTCTGGGATGGTGGTGTACCCCTAAGCACCCATGTTGAATTTGGTGACAGGGTACTGATCCTTGATGGTTCCGCAGAGGTGGTGGGACACGCCACCCATGTGAGTGGGACCATTGGTGCCAGTGGTGTGAATGGGCAGGCCCGCGGTATGGCTGATAAGGCGGTGATTGAAGCATATGACTGGGATCAGGATATTCAGGAAATGGATGCAGCAGCAGGCCAGGGTCTGCTGCTTTCCAATCATTCCTATGGATATGTATCCGGTTGGGACTACAACAGCGAGGAGAGCAGATGGGAATGGTGGGGTGATCTTTCCATCAGTGAGGAAGAGGATTATAAGTTTGGGTACTACCACCGCGAAGCATATGATTATGACCGTATCGCCCATAAACACCCGAACTACATGATTGTGAAGTCAGCAGGGAATGACAGGGGTGTAGGACCGTCCCCTGGCTCGGAACACTATGTTATGAAAGGTGGAGAATGGGTTTCTTCCACGGATGTGCGGCAAAAGGATGGTGGCGATGATGGGTTTGATTCCATGGGTCCAACAGGGAATGCTAAAAATATTTTATCTGTTGGAGCCATTAAGGATTTACCCCTGGGGTATACCGGCAGCAAGAATGTGATGCTTACCAGTTTTTCAGCATTTGGTCCCACCGATGATGGAAGGGTCAAACCTGACCTGGTGGCCAATGGGGACAAACTCTATTCTTCCTATTCCGGGAGTAATACCGATTACAGGAGTAGTTCAGGCACCTCCATGTCGGCGCCTAACACAACGGGTTCCCTTGCACTGATACAACAGCAACATTCCGATTTATATGGATCCTTTCTTTCCTCAGCAGCACTCAAAGGTCTGGTTCTGCATACCGCCAATGAAGCAGGGAATCCGGGACCTGATTATAAATTCGGGTGGGGTGTATTGAATACACTGGGTGCAGTGGATCTGATTTCTGATACAAATTATGACAGGGTACATGAAGAAAGGCTTAACGAAGGAGGTGAATACCGGGTGAGGCTCTATTCCAGTGGTGATGTGCCCATCAGGGTAACCCTCTGCTGGACTGATCCTGCAGGTATCGTGCCAGCGCCTTCTCTGAATCCTGTGAACAGAATTCTTGTGAATGATCTGGATGTAAAAGTGGTCAGGTTGCTGGACGGAAGGGAAATTCAACCCTATATACTTGATCCCCTTCATCCCGATCTGCCCGCCACCCGGGGAGACAATGTGCTGGATAATGTGGAGCAGATCCTGGAAAGCACCCCGCTAAAGGGCTTTTATGATGTAATTATTAGCCATAAGGGAACACTCAGTGGTGGCAGCCAGTATTTTGCAGCAGTTTTTTCCGGTCTGACGGATGAGTATTTTGCCTCGGGTGTCACTGAACTTAAAGCCAATAATGGTGAGTTTAAGCTTACATCGGCTTCGGAGTACCTTCCCGATATGGATGCGGCCTGGCATATTACACCTGAAAACAATCAAGCCATAAAACTCTATTTCGAATATTTTGCCACAGAGTTGCAAAACGATCCATTGTACATCTATGATGGTGCGGATGATTCAGCGCCACTTTTAGCCAGGCTGGATGGGATGCTTGATCCCGATACCCTGGAGTTTAACTCTACATCAGGGCATCTTTTTGTTCGTTTTTTATCCGATGGCCAGATTCAGGATAGAGGATTCCGGGCAATCTATTGCACAACAGCCCCTGAAGATACAGCCCTGATACAGGGTGAACCATTCCCCTGTTCCGGAAGCCGGGAACTCTACCTGGCAACGGGAGTCGCAGGAGTGGATTACCTCTGGACACCACCGGATGGTTGGGCCATTGACAGTCTTATACCCGACGGAGCCTATTTGGAAATAGGTACGGGAACCGGCACCCTGGAAGTAACCGTTCTGAACAGGTGCGGTTCAGGTCCCACGTCCAGCCTGATTCTGAGTACGCTGGATAGTGTGCCACGTTTAACCGGTTATAGTGGAGACTCATCTCCTTGTGCAGCAGTTGCCACATCTATTGAAGTAGATGAGTTGGAGGGTGCCAGCTATGAATGGAGCATTCCCCCTGACTGGCTCGGAAGCAGTGTGAGTCACCGGTTGGAATATCTACCGGGTTACAATCCTGGAGTAATCAGTGTAAATGTTCGAAATGCATGTGGAGCCGGTGACACAACATATATTCCCATAGCAGTAACGAAGGTGCCGGGTGAGGTTCAGATTTTAACAAGCCGGGACAGGCCCTGTGCCATGTCCGAACAGGAGTTTTATGTGGAAGCCAAAGAGGGAGAGTCCTACCTCTGGGAAACCATAGATGACTGGTCCATACTGGATGGGGAAGATCAAGATTCAGTGCTGGTTGCTGTGGGAGAGGCAAATAGCTTCATGTTTGTCAATGTGACCAATAAATGTGGTACCCGTCAGTCCAATAAAATTTACATTACTTCACCTGTTCCTGATCAGCCACTCATTCAGGTGAGAGACAGTGAATATGAGGGTTATAAGCTGTTATCAATAAGTAATTCTGGTAGTTTTAGCAGTTATCACTGGTATCTCAATGATCTGGCAATACAAAGTGATCTTGCCACTGAACCTGAATTTGTAGCCTATCTGCCGGGCCTCTATGGTGTGGCTGTTTCCAACCGGGAGGGATGTATTAATGCGCCTGATGCCGAGACAGGGGTTTTGGTAGCTCAGGAGAATCAAATTTATTCTGTCTACGCCGGCCGGCCAGGTGAAATTGTGGTATTAAACCATTCAAGTTCACGGGCTACAGTTAATATTTATGATTTTATGGGGAGAATCATTACCATTGATACAGCTGATCCGGGCTACAATTCAATTTACCTTGGGATGGAGGGAGCTTTTATCGTTACAGTATTCGGTTCTGATAACACACATACCACCAGGGTATTCGCATATTAGTTTTTTTCTTCCGATTCCCAGTGTTTACGGGTGTTAGAAATGTTAAGTTTTGTTAATTATTCGGGTTTTTTTCCCTAGTTTTGATCTGCTAAGAGTCGAGCAAACGTAAATTAGTGTAAACCTAAAACCTTAATCTATGAAAAGATTAGTGATGTTTTTTGTATTTTTTGTGCTGGCAGGATCCTTTCTGTATGCTCAGGGAGTGCAGATTACAGGAACAGTTACCGGTGCAGATGAAGGGACACCTCTACCAGGTGTTTCAATTGTGGTTCAGGGTACGACCATTGGTACTGTTACAGATTTTGAAGGAAAGTACACCATTACCGTACCAGAATCCTCAAATATCCTTATCTTCAGTTTTGTGGGTATGCGAACATCTGAGGTGGCCATTGACGGCCGTACCGAAATGGATATCATACTTGAAACCGATGCCGTTGGCATCGATGAAGTCATGGTAGTTGCCTATGGAACTGCTAAGAAATCTTCTTTTACCGGATCTGCTGAAACCATCAGTTCTGACAAGATCGATAATATCCAGGCAACTTCTGTATCTAAAATGCTTGAAGGAACCACAGCCGGTGTACAGGTAACAACAGCCTCTGGTCAGCCTGGTTCCAATGCATCGATCCGGATTCGTGGTATTGGATCCATAAACGCATCCAGTGATCCGCTTTATGTGGTTGACGGTGTACCATATGGTGGTAACCTGAACTCCATTAATCCGGATGACATCGAGAGCATCACTGTTCTGAAGGATGCAACTGCAGCTGCACTTTATGGTTCCAGGGGCGCCAATGGTGTAATTGTAATTACTACTTCAAGGGGTAAATCAGGGAAAATGGAACTGGAAGTAAAGATTCGCCACGGTTGGTCCGACAGGGCCATCAATGAATATCCCCGTATTGCCCAGGGGCCCCATTATGAGAAGACCTGGGAAGCTTACAGGAACTCATTGATATATGGAGCAGATATGGATATGGCCACTGCCAACCAGATAGCCACCAATGGACGGGATGCAGACGGAAATAGCATCAACACTGTTGCCCAGCTGGGTAATTACAACGCCTATGATGTCAATCCAACAACACTAATTGGAACAGATGGTAAACTGAACTCAGCTGCAAACCTGCTCTACCCCAATGAGTGGGAAGATGTATTGTTCAGAATTGCCAATAAGAAGGACTATAACATTAATGTAAATGGCGGAGATGACAAGTCCAATTACTATATTTCACTTGGATATCTGGATGAAGAGGGATTGATGGAATACTCTGATATGACCCGCTTCTCTGCAAGAGTGAATGCAGAGTCACAGGTGAAAAAATGGCTCAAGGTCGGGCTATCCACCAACGCTGTCACCTATAGCACCAATAATTTCAGTTCAGGCAACTCCGCCACTTCCAACCCCTTCTTCTTTTCAAGGGTAATGGCACCAATTTTCCCGGTGTATGTATACAATACCTGGAATCAACCAGGAGAAGGGAATATTGTCACCGATTCAGATGGCAATCCCATGTATGACTTTGGGGCTGCCGATATGACCTTTGATGATGGATATAACAATACTGTACCTGGTCTCCGTCCCTATGCAGGAACTTTCAACCTGGCCGGATCGCTTGAGCTGGATGAGCGTTCCACGCTGGTGGATGCAGTTTCTGCCAGAACATTTATGGATTTCACTATTCTTCCGGGACTTAATTTCAGGGTGAATCTGAGTGTTGACTTTAACAGTACAAATGGAACTACCTATCAGAACTCCACTTATGGTGATGCTGCCGGATACGGACGTATTACTAAGAGTAATGGGAGAAGAATGGTTGTAACCCTCAACGAACTGTTGACCTACAACAAGTCATCTGGACTTCACTCCTTTGATTTACTTGGTGGACATGAAAGTTACAGCTACCGCTTTAACTTCCTGACTGCCACC
>PVMS01013160.1_pt1 | contig 16632 bp, 16 predicted proteins | sample 1853461 | NCBI WGS metagenome assembly PVMS01 (sample SAMN08582032, study PRJNA380276) | Marine sediment metagenome, whole genome shotgun sequencing project. | isolation source: ocean sediment barecode stripped | collected 2017 | reverse complement strand
GGCTTGAAATGGGTCTGCAACGATTTCATCTGTGTTGCTATCCTGGTAGAAAAGCGCTGTGCTATCCTGAAACCTTGATAGCTGTGTAAAAGGAGCTCCCTGGTCTTTATATTGCCTGACGATAATAGAAAAGGGATGCTTTGGTATGGCCGGGCCCGAATTTCCGGTGGATTTTTTAGCTGTGATATTTAGTTTTTTCAGGTAGGGATAATCTCTTTCAATCGCCTGCAGCATTACCTGGTGTTTAGGAAAAGAGCTGGCAGACCGGGTGAAGGCGGTCCCACACAAAAAGTATTCTTCGGGTTTGCCCGAAGCCATATTCGTTCCGGAAGCCAATATATCTTCCGTGGTTAGTGAATTAGCATAATTTCCTGTAATGATCTGGGGGTTGTGCTTTAATCCACTGGCCAATTCACGAACTTTTCCTGCTAACCAGTTTGATTGCTCATCCATTGGCTCCAGGATGGTGACAGCTTTTTTATTGGAAATTAACTTACCAATTTGCGAAGAAGGAAAAGGACTGATCACATTGATATTGACAATCCCAAGCTTAACCTTCTGCTTCCGAAGTTCTTCGATCACAGGTATGATCCCCTCGATGTCCTGGCCCGTGGTGATTAGCAGATAGGATGATTCCTCGGCCTGATAAGTATTAAAGAAATCATGCTTTCTGCCCGCGGTATTTTCGAATTCGTCAAAACAATCCGAAATAATCTCCTTGAGGTGCCCGCTAAAGTATGCCTGATTGGCTGCGCTCTCCAGCGATAATGACTTTTTGTCTTTTCGGGCTCCCAGCTGCGCGGGGTAGTCATAATTAAACCACTGAGGGATCCTACGGCGTTGGGGACCGAAGATCATTTTCTGGGAAGGTGTAGGTGACTCCACCAGGTCATCCGCATTGCCGAGGAAGTTTGTCAGCTGTTTCTTGGTAGCAGCAACTACCTCCCCATTTTGACAAACAGCTACCTGGTGAAACACAGGTATAAGGGCAAATTCAGCAACCCTGTGAGCTATCAACGCAAAATCCATTGCCTCTTGAATGGTGCTTGAAACAAACTGGACCACCGAATTGAACGGCAGTAATACCGGAGTTACCGATACGCTTGTTAATGATTCACTTCCGGACTTATCTAACGTGATCGTTAGCGGTAAATGCTGCCGAACGGCGGCCCGGATTTGTTTGAGAGAATTCTCAAAAGCAGTTTCACCCAATAAAGCCCCCGTTCGCAGACCGGACATAGCCAGACCGCAGATATACGAAAGGTCACCAGTTTTTTGGTGTAAAACGGGCCTGTCAAAAACATTATACTTCTCCGAAGGAAGATCAGGCGATTGAAGTCCTTCACAGATGGCAGCTTCAATTTTCTGAAGCTCCTGTTTCCAGGTCAGTTCTGGTTTTGCGATATGTTTGTCTCCAGCGTCCAAATTATTGGTAGTATGTATTTTTTAGATCCACCAGCGTTTCCACCCGGCCTGTTGGCAGCCCGATTTCTTCTTCGGGGGCAAATTGAGCTTCACCCTCAAGCCATACAATCGAATCCGTAGGGCAACGTCTGGTAGCCGCCGGAGAAGTCAGGTTGTTCAGCTCATAATTCACCACCGCAAGATTGCTCTGTATCGAAATCACGCCAGGGGCTGAGTCCGCCACACACCTGGCGCAGGCCGTGCATGCCACCGAGCACTTCGATTCTGCCAAATCTCCTTCTAGCAGGGACTTGCACTGCACAATCAGCTTTTGGGTCACTGGCATGAGCTCAAAAAGGTTCTTGGGGCAAACTTCCACACAGTCATTGCAGGCAGTGCATTTTTCAGGATCCACTACCGGTAAGCCATCATCATTCATGTCAATGGCGTCAAAATCACATATTTCTGCGCAGTCACCAAGCCCCAAACAACCCCAGAAACAAGCCTTGGGTCCACCGTCAACCACCGCTTCTCCCCGGCAGGTAGACATGCCTCCTTTGTATTCTAACAAGTGATGCGCTTCATTTTTGCCGCCCGCGCATAATAGGCGAGCTACTCTTTTGGTCTCTTTGGAAGCTTCAATACCCAGAAAGGAAGCGATCAGGTCGATTCCTTCAGGAGATGCAACGGTGCATTTACCTACATTGACGGTTTTGTCCACTACCTTTTCCGCAAATGCCCGGCATCCTGGCTCTCCACAGGCCCCACAGTTGGCATTGGGGAGCATTTCTTCCACCTGATCAATTCGTGGGTCCTCTTCAACCCTCAATTTCTTGTAGGCTATGGCAAGAATGGTGGCGAAAAACACCCCCAGCCCGACTAGAATACTCAATGTTGTGAGGACCTCTGCCATGATTCGATCAGGTGAATTTTGACGCTCGACCAATCAGATCTTCCAGGTCCGGCTCGTCTGGATTTAATGGTTTGCCAGGGTGGATAATTTTAACAGGACATAGTTCCGCAGCTTCCACTAATTGGGCAAATGTGCCAGCGGTGGGATCTGCGATAACGGCTTGTTTATCGGCATTGTAGTGGAACATCCGGTTGTTGATGTCAGTACATTCGTTGCACTCAGTGCATAAAGGGGTTTCGATCCAGGGCTCCTCGGATATAATCTCTTCCTCCTCCTTGCTGCTGCCTTCTTTTTCTTCAGGAGTTTCCTCCAGGGCGGCTTCCGAATCAGTAATGGATGTGTCCTTGGGAGGTGGAGACTTTACCAATGGCGTTGAAAGAATGGTATCTGTATCCAGATCAAGCAGCGCGGATGTCAGATTTTCCATGGCTTCTTCTGTACTTTCCTTTTTCACTTTTTCAAGTGCCTCAAGGTGCGCTTCTTTTAGCCTGTCGATTTCTTGTTCCGCTGCTTTCCTGATCTTTTCTTCCTGTAATTTTAGTGCCCTCTGGGCATGGTAGCTATTCACGCCACCACAATCTTGCAGATAGCGCCAGAAATCTTGTTTTTCGTCGGTTTCCAATACTAATTTCCACGAAACCGCCACCTTCAGCAATTGGCAGTCAGCTCCGGTCATCCATATAAACGGCACTTTGCCATACCGCTCCTCTTCAGTCATGCGAAGGTATTCTGAAAGCATGATCAAGTCCCCGGTCCAGTATTCCGGCGGCACAATCCTAAAATCCGAGGCATGGGAAGGACTTAGCGCTGCAAAATCTGCTAAAGTGAATGCGACTTCCATTTTTACTTCGTTGGCATCCGCATCTTTATGGGCATATTCATATACTGGCCAGTCCCTGTCGATTTGAGGATTTTCACTAATGTCAAATCGGCTACCCCAAGCGGTACCCATTTCCCCGTTGTAGACAAATCCGGGGAAGTCCCTGCCTTCCACGGAAGCGCTCAATTCAAGCAATGCATCTTTGTCGCTTTGCGCGCTGGCTACTTCAATATGAAAGAATGAGGGGGAGAATGAAGAAATACCTTTTTCAAATCGTTCAAACAGTGTATGAGGATTCAGGCAGGTAGATTGTGCCACATAGGTATTTCTATGTGAAACTGCCAGAGAAGCCGGATCAATAGGATGCTCAACTTTGGTGACTCCTGCTGACTTCAGGGCAACCGTTTTTACCGGAATACCCCTTTGCAGCATCCTTGAAAAGTCGTTCAACTCTTCGACAACAAGCTTCGAAGAGTCAGCTATCAAAATTACAGGTGGGAAAAATGATATTTCCTCTTCTGTAAAGGAGTTAGAGCCAAAAGCGCCAAAGAAATCATCATGTACTTCCTCGATGTATTTGTTTTTAACCTCGAGGGCCCCTATGCGAAGCGCCCTGACAATTTTGGCGAATTCCTTTATTCGTTCGTTATAAATGTCTATCGAGCTCGTGCAGACTTTACCTTTAGGTGCTTCGATTATTTCTGATTGGTTGAAGATTTTCTTCCATTGATCCTTTCCGGATCTTTGTAAATCGTGCTGCAGCACAAGTGTGGCGTCTCTGTCAAGCAATATTTTTCCCTCACCGAGGTCTTTGATGACATTCCTTATCCGATCGTATCGTGCTTTGGAAAGATGTTCCGATGTCGACTCAGGGATAACGGAAGACAATTTGTCAAAATCCAGGAGGCTATCGGCAAATCCCAGAGAAGACTTCAAATGTTCAGAATCTATCGATTCCGGATCGTTTTCGGCTTCGACGGTGAGAATATCTATGAGCTGTGGCAATATTGAATTAACTCTGGCTGTGAGTGCCCTGTTACCCAACCTTGCCACATTTGAAAGCGCTACATCAAGTATTTTGAAGGTTGCATTGGAGGCGTATCCGATCAGAACTCCCTCTAAAGGGATTTTGGTCTTCAGTTCGGAGAGTTGTATATCAAATGTTTCTTTGTCAGCGCCCTTCAAGGCCATGCTGTCCCTCAGTTTGATGGTGGCTTTCTCAAATACGGTCCTGAAGTCAAGCGTGCCATTGGATTGTAGTATGTCTCCGGCTTCCATCACAATTCTTGGGTAGATTTTCTTAATGAGCTTACCCTGTCCGGGTTCAGGATACAGTGCATTGATGCGTTCGGACAGCAAGGAGTTGAGCGATGTACAGTTGACTTCATCTTCCTCACTTTTTCCATTCAGGTTCTGTGAAATCCAGACCGGATAATTCAACAAGGTATTGTCTGACAACAAAGATGGGGTCATGTGCAACGGGAAAGTTCCCTTGGGCAAGCCGCCTTTCATGTAAGAGACAAAGAATTTTCTCAGGTTTTTTCCATTCCGCTTTAATTTCTATCTCATCTGCCGGCGTGAACTGAGGAATGAAAGGAATGGGCTTGGTGTCAGTAAAAGTCAGCTCACTTCGCTCCTGTCCAGACTGTTTTAACATACCTTCTGAATCTTCTTTGAAGAATTGCGAGAAAGGACTGTTTGCTGCTTTCTTTTTAGCCATTGTAAAAGTTGATATTGCCAATTGTGATGGATCTAATCAAATGGCATATTTATTAAGTTCACTATTCACTGCTTCCATTTTCTGTTCAACGGTATAGCCAATGTTATGCGCTCCGTACTCATCATATCTCTGTGCTTTGGTATTACGATATAGCACGCCCAGGTAAATATTGTCAGGATCTTCCGCTAGTGAGCGAGCGGCGTTAATATCATGCGCGTCATGCTCTACCGTGTGGTCGAATGATTTGATGACGGCATCATCCAGTTCTAAGCCTTCATTGCCGGTAAGCAAATGCAACTTGTCCTTGCCGGCCGTGAACTGCTCTACCAGGTCAGATTGGAATTTAGGGCAGCGTTGTACAATATGGACAAATGAAAATCCTTTGTGACGATGTGCGGCCTGGATCGTCGCATACAAATGAGGGGGATTCCAGTCCACTGTCTGGGCCACAAACGATACATTGCCCACACCCAAAGTTGTCTGCATGGGGTTAATTGGAGGCAACACAGATCCTCGTGGGGTTGTGTTGGAAACAGTACCCACCCTGGAAGTTGGAGAAGTCTGGTTTTTGGTCAAACCGTAGATCTCATTATTGAACAGCATGACGGTCAGGTCGATATTGAAGCGGATGGCATGTATCCATGAACCGGTTCCTATTGCACAACAGTCGCCGTCGCCGGTGATCACAAACACATGCAAATCAGGCCTGCGCCATTTGATGCCACTTGCCACCGGAAAAGCGCGCCCATGCAGCCCATGGAAACCATAGGTTTTCATGTAGTGAGGAAAACGGCTGGAACATCCAATACCGGAAACAAACACCGTTTTTGCAGGGTCGAGCTGCTCATCACGACAAAACTTCTGGATGTTTCCGAGCACAGCGTAGTCACCGCACCCCGGACACCATTTAGCTGCTACTTTCTCATAGTCTGTCAGGCAAAAATATTTTTCCGGCAAATCGACCAGTATATCTGGCTTTAATCCATACATGGCTTTCTAGTTAATGTTCTATGTAATTAATTTCTTCTTCTTTTAAGCTTTCAAATGCTCCAACTCTTGTTGAAGTTTCCTCACTATCTTTCGAGGGCTGAGTGGCTGACCCTCTACATTGCTGTAGCAGTCTATATCGACCAGGGTTTCTGCACGAAGCACCCATGCCAATTGTGAGTAGCGTCTATTATCATTATCGATGACTGGATCGCTCATATCATCACTATAGTTGATTTCAATGGTCATTACTTTTTTAAAGCAGCTGAATATTTCCTTCAATCCAGGCTCAAGAGGGCTCAGGAATCGGAGGTGGAGAGACGATACGCTACCACCCTCAGCGCGCACCCTATCCACTGCCTCATCAATAGCACCTAAGGTAGATCCCCATCCCACAATAAGGAGATCACCTTCCTTATCGCCGTGTATTTCAGGTGGTTTGAGCGTTTTCTTGAAGGTGGCTAGCTTTTTACTCCTATAAGCGGTGGTCCTCTGGTTGTTTTCAGGGTCATAGCTGGGCTTTCCTTCCTTATCGTGTGCTAGCCCGGTCAGAGTGTACATGCCATTGGGCTGTCCAGGGATCGGCCGGCGACTGAGTCCGGTTGCTTCATCCCATTCGTAAGGATCCACACCTTGTTTCCATGGACTCTGGTCGATCGGTGGAGAGAACCATTCCTTACTCACCTTTGGCCGGGGAAACGGCTGTTGTCCTGTTGCGAGATTAGCATCTGTCAGCACCACCACCGGGGTGCGGAAGGATTCGGCAATTTTCCTCGCCAATATGATGAAGTAGAAGCATTCCTCAATGGTAGATGCTGCCAAGGCAATTATCGGTGTATCTCCCGGCTTCCCATAAAGCACAGCTAGCAGGTCTCCCTGCTCTACCTTTGTGGGTAAACCCGTTGAAGGACCGCCACGTTGCACGTCCACGATCACCAGTGGTATCTCTCCCATGGCTGCCAGTCCTATGAATTCAGTTTTAAGGGCCAGGCCAGGTCCGGAAGTAATGGTGACAGCTGTTTTTCCAGCATAGGAGGACCCTATTGCAAAACCAATGGCCGCTATTTCATCCTCGGCCTGGTGTATGAGGCCTCCACCTTTTTCTATACATTCCGCAAGAAAGTGAGAGGTTGAAGTTGCGGGAGTAATCGGATATACGGAACAGACCTCTATCCCCGCTGCCAATATGCCCATTCCAATGGCTTCATTCCCGTTCATAACGACCATTTCCTCCTTCAACTCCATCCGTTTGACAGGATACTGAAAGTCAAGGTTTTCGGCCGCCCAGTCATAACCACCCTGCAACAGCAGGAAGTTTGATTCGATTACAGCTTCGGGCTTAGTGCGAAAGATGTGCCGGATCTGATTTTTGGCTATATCCAGATTTCGATCATAGATGTAACAAAGCATTCCAAGCACCCACATATTCTTGCCTTTGCGAGCACTCTTTACGATTTTTAGACACTCCACTTCCATGGGTATTTCAATCACTTTGTAGCCCCTGGCCTCAAAATCCTTGAGTGCCGCAGCATACTGAGTTCTTATGTGCTCCGATTGATCGGTAGCCCATTGGTTTTCCAGGAGCATGATGGTGCCCTCCTTATAGGCTTTCTGTTGGATCCGGGCATAAGGGACTTGTTCATTAAGGGCGACTATTAATTCAGCTTCATCGCCCATATTAGTCACTTTAGTTGACCCAAAACGGATCCTGATTCCTGAAGCGCCTTCTATGGTTCTTGAAGGGGGCTGGATCTCTGCCGGGATTATTTCTACTGTCCATACACCATTTCCCATCTTTGCAGATATGGCAGCAAAGCTCTGCCCGCATTTCTGCGCTCCTTCGCCGGAGTCACTCACAATTTCTACAATGTGCTCACTGAGTGGGCTTGGTACAATTTCTTCCTTTACTTGACTCTTTTCCGGTAATATTGATGTGCTCATACTAGTGTTTTACGTGAGTCCTTTGGTACCAAAGTTGTCAAAATTAGCTATCAATCAATATGACTAACGTCACCTATTGAATTGATAAATTATGCTTCTTAGGTTCGTTTTTCAAACGGTAAGTCTTCAAACCAAAGTGGAATAATATAGGATAAAGTTAAGTCATACTTTTGAGCAATTCAAAAAGTGTAATTTACTGGAAGGTGCATTGATAATTTTTCTCATATCAATAATGATCATACCCCAATAGTTAGGATAGAAGCTGAAAATTTCAGCACGGCTTTTGCTGTTGCCCAATCATTCTTAGCTCCTTTAGTGGATTCTACTAATTTGATAAGGAATCCCATTTAAAGCTGAGATCATGGAAACTACAGCTGTTAGATCGATCGTGGAGGAAGGATTCAATGGAGATTAATAATAAATTATTATTAATGAGTCCGGGCAATTCAATATTCAGGTATTATGTAAATTTTAAGTCCAGGTAATTTGATCCTTAAAAGCACAAATACTGACAAATCTTACAGCTATTGAGCTTTTAATGCCCGCTTTATGATGGCAAAAACCTTAAATGATTGATAACTAAATACTTAAAAACTAAGAATACATTCTGAAATGGAATGTAACCAGTAAAAACCCCTAAATAAAATTCATTATTATGTTACAAAACCGTACCGTACACAAAGCAATTTTACTCAGCATTGATATCCAAGAATGGATGGAAGCGGGAAATGTCAAAATAGCAAAACCATAGACTATTGAAGAAGCCATGAATGGAGTACATTTTCATGTGTCTAATCCTCTTGGTAAGTCCTTGAGATCATTTCTCAGAAACCTATTAGAAAATGGCAGATTGGATCTGATACCTCAGGCATCGTATGAAGAGTCATCAGATGGAAAACAATGGACTTTCAAACCATCTTCAAAAATGATGAGTAGAAGGTTTACACTCACCACAAACATTAGTACCACCAACACATCTTTCATCAGTATTAGTATCTTCAATCGCTTGGGATCCATAGCCGTTAAATATAGCAATGCTATTTAAATACACCCCAGGCGACAAGGTAAAATTCACCTATCGAGGTAAGGAGTTCACCGGGACCATTCAGGGTATCAAGGAAGGGAAAGAACCTTTATACTGGATCTGGGTAGGTGATAAGTATGGCTGGGTACGGGAGGGATTGATTATTCCTCCTCCTGAGCTTCGTTAAAATCGGTTGTTGACCTGGTAATTTGTCTATCTAAATCAATCCGGGCAGGGAGCTTGTTCGCTTGAGCCTTCAATTCATTTGAAACTGATTTTTTGATAAGGTCTTTTTGGGTAATTGATATGATTCGCTTCATAAAGTTTTGATGTGTTTGAATGTGGTGCTTTAACAGATGCTTCAAACTTTGTAAGTAATCTTGCAACACCTTTTTGTCAATTTGTGGATGCCTATCTATAGGGATGGTAATAGGGTTTTCATCCAAGAACCGGTACAACTCAGGGAAATCAGTTTCGATCTCCGAGGTTACATTAGTTATATCTTTTAGTAGGCTATGTACTTCATCCATAGTTGCATAGTGAATATACGCATCTTTTCTGATAAGCCAGTTACCCCTTTACATGGTGTGGGTTGGTGGGGGCATGTATTGAAGAGCTTGACCCTTATGGCACTGGCAAACGGTAGGGGATTTCATAGATATTAGATAGCGGATTGAATACATGGGTTGGCTGTCTAAAAGCAAAGAGGAACAGGAACAGCAGTTCCAGGAGCTATTCGACTTTACAAGGCGTCTGTTCAGGGACGAGCAATGTGACGAAACTATTCTTTGGCTGCGAGCTGTGGCCATAGGGAAAGTGCTATGGAGGTGCAAAACACTATCCGAGGGTGAATGTCGGAAAATCTACTATGACTATCAGGAGTCACACGACAAACGGTACAAGGTACCCGAGCCGTGGCCATGTCTGCGTAAAAATGTTGAACAGTAAAAAAGAAAGTTAGCCCCGGCTCCAGTGACCCCCTTTGGTGACAAGCTAGCTGGAAGGGTGCCAGGGGGCTAACAATTTAACTGTACTTATTTGAATACAATGTAATTGCTAGATCCCAGAAAGTTGATGACAAAAGTCAGTTTTTAGAAAATAGTGGACTTTTTTGTCTATTATTTAAGAAAGGGATTATTAGGCTGAAGATTCCTTCAATTGTCACCAATCCATCTCCTATAAAATTCTCAGTGACAGCAACTCCGTCCGAAGAGCTTATGTTGGTTGTAACCTTTAACCTTCTGGTTCTACAGGTTCAACCGGATTCCCTATTTTCAGAGATTCTCGCCTGCCAGATATATGCAATCAATGCAATGATGGCTCCAACTGAAGCAAGAACTAAGGTTCGTTGAATTTCAGTCCAATTCAAAATTTCAAAAGCAATTAATACTCCGATACCTGTTTCTAAAACTGCTAAAACCAATCCCCCCAATCCAACAGATTGTATGCCTTGTTTATTCATTGTAATGTATGTTTAGGTTAAGCAAAGTTTAAATCAAAAAATTTATACCTTCAATGACGTACATCATTTCCAAAAAAATAAATTTTCATATTTTGTAAAAATGATTTCCAACGAAGAAGCAAAATGAATACTCCCCAACCAATAACCACTCCCCGTCTTTGTAATACTGACCAAAGGTGACTATTGGATCTCCTTGCTGATGCGTACTAGCTCAAGTGCTTTATTGGAATCTTTCCCCATCAAAGCAGTATAGCCTACAATATCGGTAAACATGATAGCAGCAAGTTGGCGGGATTGGGACATGGTATTTCAACTTACGAAAAATATCATCAAGATGCAGTAATGTATTGGATTTTAAGAGATTGGGCGACCGGCCGCTTTGGGTCGAAAGCGGCCGTTCATTTAGTACGCTAAAACTTACCTCCTTTTAGATATTCGTCACATTGTTCTGGAGAGAACTGTATGATTCTTCGGGCTGGGCTGATCAAATTCTATATTTCCATTTTGCTTCAACTTCATGAGGTTCCCAGAACTAATTTTCATATAGTGTGCGGCCTCTTTAAAGGTCATTAGGCTACTTGTCGGGATGTTTATGGCTTTACTTATGGACTTCAGTTGTTCTTCGATTCGATTCAAGTGTGCTACAAAGTCATGCATTTTTAATAGAATTTGGTTTGAGCCTAACAACCTATATTCAGGAAAAGTTATATATATTTTTATGTATAGGTTTACCTAGTGTGCATGTATACCTTATGTTACTACTACATAATCACCCCGAATTAATAGATTATACCAGCCTGGAGAATCTTGCATTTGAGTAAGGGAAATCAATACCCATAGCAAAGGTGGTGAAAATACCTCCAATAAATGCAGCCAAAACCGTATTCCAGGAAAAGCTAGGAGCATGGGGTACGGGAGCCACATGAATTAATGTGATAATAATTCCAGTAAAAACTGATAAAATGGCTGTCCATTGATATAAACGAAGTTTCTTGATAATGGGAGTTTGTACCTCGCCTCTATACGCTTCTTCCACAAATCTCCCTATACCGGTTAAAATCAAATAAATCCCAAAAATAAAAGTGGAGGAAAAATAGCGATACCAAAGTGAGAATAAAATAAATCCTACCAGAAACAGCCATATTATGGAATAAAGAGGTGTCGGATGGAGTAACGCTCCTTTCAAACCAGAGATTCCACATACCCTTGAGCGATGATGAAAATATCGAATTCCAATTATTGGGTTATCAACTTTTGACCCATGACAACATCCATTAACCAAACAGCGCAATCTTCCAATCGCCTGTACCCATGGCATGGCAACCGAAATCACTCCAATGATTATCCACCCATTGTAACCCATTGTCCACACCACAAGGTTGGCAAAGATAATACCCACCAATGCACCGTAATATCCGAACGGCCTTTTCAGTTTTTCCGAGCCTTCAATAATTTGAGCCCAAAATGCGGAGAACACGATTACAGTAACAGCAAACACAAGGATTGCCCAGGCGTACTCTTTACCGGTCAGTACGCCGGCAATTAGAATACCAAAGAACGCTGCAAACCCCGCATAGAATCCATGATTGATTACTCTGATTTTGCCAAACCTCCATTCTTTCCAGGAATTAGCAATTTTTTCGGAACTGCTTTTTAAACTTGTCCAAATTCGAAAGTAGTTGATAGAAACAATGGTTATGAAGATGGAGTATATCAGATGAAGGAAAGTAGCATTACTTTGGGTTAATTGAATGATAATTAGGGGGGCTGCTACCAAACTTAAAAAAAGAACGGAGCGTCTTGATTGGAGGAAAACAGACCAAAGCGAGATAAGAATCAAATAACTTGGTGCCGTAATAATGTTTTTGTCTTCAGTGAAAAGATATGATGTGTTTAGGGCTGGAAACAGCAGGGCAATAAAAAGAGATGCAGACAAGGCCAATATACTTGTAATTACCCATTCTCTAAGGATATCATTTCTTTTTATAATAAAGGGTATGATGATGATCAATACAACACTCAAATAGGATAGGTAGTGATTTTTAAAACCTAGTTCTAATTCAAGTGACTTTCCAAATAAAGGAGTTGAATCTACAGACATTATTGAGGTAGTATAGTTTCCTAACAATAAAAGAGCCATTACCCAAAAGAGGGAAGCGAAATGATCTCTTGGACTGGTCGGCTCCGGGTTATTTTTTGGCAGATCCAGTCTGGTATTGAATGAATTGCTGGGAAACCTCTTTTTTAGATCAATTGCTTCATATCCCAATACCAGTGCAATCATTCCAAGTATGGTTACCGGAGTCACCAACCATAATCCACTAGCTGACTTACTTAGAATAAAAAAACCAGTTATAAAAAGTCCGAATCCCCAATAAATAGGGTGCCTTAAGAATTGGTAGGCTCCGCCCTTAACCAGGATAGAAGGAGGGTAGGCATTCATGGGTAGCCCCTTACCGTATTTCATTAATGAAAACATGGCGGATATTATCAGTAAGACACCGCTGATAGTAAGGATCCAGCCAGTCAATGAGGAATCAATGACGGGATGTTTAATAAGGTGTTCTGTGTATTTTGCCCAAATCCATAATCCTATGGGAATAATAACGAGAAATACTAGAGCGTAAAGGGATTTGCCCACGAAGTTAGTAGTCTTGTTCATTATTTGATCCGCATTTTATTGAAATAAATAAACATAGCAATAACCAGAAAGACGGAACCATATACCAAAGCGTTAATGCTGGCATTGGAAGATGAATAGTTGGTAAAAGCTGTTATTATTGCTGTTTGTGAGGGAAAATACGCCGGCAGGTATTGAATAATTCTCTGATTCTGTGCTTCTGCATAGAACAAAGGGTTTTGTAACCAGCCGACATCTATGTTTACCAGTAGTACTATCAACAAAATGCCCTCTAATTCACCTTTAATTAGGCTACCAACGGTCAGTCCATAGCAGCCATAGACGAAACCGATCAGGAATAAACCGAAAATGAAACTTCCTAGATGGTCAATTGAATAAAATGTGTTGGTAAGGAATCCTACATAAACGGCAATCAAAATGATCATGATAGATAGAGATAGCAGGATACAAGTAAGTAATTCAAGTGGATGATAACCACAGATGATTAACCTTCGGTTCACTTCATTGTATTTTTGAATAAGATTAAGAGCAAGAAACGAAACCAGGAATCCAGCAGATGCCACAGCAAAAAATATGAAGGATATCCCTTTTTCGCTGATCTCTATGTATACTTCTTCGTCCAAGGACGCAAGCCTAAACGGAAGCATTCTCTCCGAGGTGGTTAGTTCTACAATGGAAAGAAAAACGATAGGAATGACAACCAGCAGAATGAGCACTATCCTTCGTCGCCCCAACATTCTTAAGATCATGGACAAACCGGTGGTGATCCTTCTAAAACTCATTTCAAAATTCCATTTTCAAGGTCATAGATTCGATTAAATCTCTTTTTTTCAGTCAGAAGATGAGTGACTATAAGAATGGCGCAGCCTCTGCTCATCAGTTGGTCGGTATAACTCCAGAATCTTAAATAGGTATCCCAATCAAATCCGTTGTAAGGTTCATCAAGTATCAGTAATTCTGGGTCATGCAATAGGGCAATGGACAGATTAAGTTTTTGTTGAGTGCCACCGCTTAAATTTGCTACTTGTTCTTGATGGTATTTCTCATAATTGAATTGATACAAAAGATTTTCAGACCTATCGGACAATTCCTTTTTTCTCATTCCATATGCTACTGAAAAGTACTGGAAGTGCTCTTTTACCGTTAACTGTGGAAAAAGTAAAGTCTTTTGAGGACAATACCCCAGCCTACAGTTTAGGGAGATTGTTCCACTATTTGCTCTCCATTCACCTACGATGATCTTTAATAAAGTTGATTTTCCAGAGCCATTTTCACCTACTATACCGCATAAGGTACCAGGCTGTATTTCCAAAGAGGCACCTTTTAGTATCTTTTTATTGCCAAAGGATTTGGTAATATTTTCTGCTTTCAAAATCATGTATCTGTAGCATTAAAATTAACACATTCATGAATTGCTATTCCATTGGTAATTGTTTTCCCGTTCTTTTGAAATTGTCCATTGCTAAGCCACTTGGAATTATTAGCCATTAGAAACTGAAGGGGCATGATCTTTTTGAACCCGGGAACGTATTCAACAAGTTTTTCGACTACGGAGTAGATTTTTTTACCGGATTCCATCACTACCTCCTGGTTAAGTTTTATAAGGTAATTCTTTTCAGGTATTTCGATGTGATCATCCTCGATGATGCAATTATTCATTTCCTCTCCATTAAGCCATAACCATTGCTTTTTGCTATTTTCTCTTATTTCAATCCACACCAACTGATATTCATTGGAACCGAAATGTCCCCATCGCAATTCATGCATAGGGATGTTCCATGGAGGAATGGTAAGGATTAGTTGTTCGGCATAGCCCCTCCCTTCCAATACTTTGTTTTTTATTCTGAGTAAAACATTTGAAGCAGGCTGTAGGCAGTACCAATTTAGCTGCCCTTCTTCAGAATCAATTAATCGACTTTTCAATGGATTCCCGTTAAATCTCCATCGTCCATCGATCCCGAATTTCTCATCACTCCAGGTGATGAGACCATCTTTAACTATGGGTGGTTGAGTATTTCGAAATCTTGATCTAATTTTTATACCTTCCTGTAAATTATAATGCACATGACAAGTGTAATGCACCGTTGTACCATGCCATGTCAGTTTCGCTATATAAATAATCATGGCTTCCCCGTTATTCCCCACAAAGTCGAGGAACCATTTGTCAAGTAGAAAATTGTTTTTCTTCATCAGTCAAGTGTGGAAGATTTTTATCAGGATCTTCGTTTATTTTCTCGGAAATTATTTTGCGGAAGGTCTTCCTTGCTGGAAATTCATAAACCAACGGAAAGGTAGCTCTTGCCAACAGAGAAAATTTGCCTGCTGGCAGTCTGCGATGATGCTCCTCCAGCAATTTCATCCCTTCTTCAGCTCGCCTTAAGAACATTTTTTTTATTTTCGGCGTGTGAATATTGCGGAGGTCCAGTTTCGATATCTCCATTTGATCACATTCTTCTTTGGAAATATTCACATAGCCTGCAGCGATATCCGCTTCAAAATCTTCAAGGTCATACTGGTACCGGCAGGCCATTCCTAGGGGCTCCAAAAGCTGGTATTTCTCAGGTTCTTCTTTGAAGATTTTAAGAGTAGCTCTGATGGTTCCCCTTATATCAAGCATATGAAAATGCTGCATTAACTCCCGTCTGGGAAAAACAATCATTTTACCCCTTCTTTTGGCGTCAAAAAGAAGGGAGCTTAAAATGTCCTCCGTTTCCGCTTGAAAATCTTGCCCGAACTTTCGTGCTAAATCAAAACAAAACAACATCAAATAATCTACCTCATCTTTTGGACTGTTCGGATTTTTCAAAAACCTAATTTTCTCAATTAAGTACTCAGTCTCGTCCTTGTAACCTTTTGGTAATGGAGCATCGCCGTCAACTATATCATCTAAATACCGCATCAATACATAGTAGGATTCAAGAAATTCACCTCTTGTCGGTGCCATTGCTGCGTATTTAAATAGTCGCAGATACCGTAAAAAAGCACGATATTTCCAGCCTCGTGTTTTGAGCATATGGCTAAATACTCTGGAACGCATACCTTTCATATGCATTACTTTCTCTAGTTTTCTGGACATCTTTTTAATTTACCATCAAGTAGTACTAACAATTCATTAAACCATATTATCGGATGCTACAGGTCAAACCAATAATCACTTTCACTGGATATGAAGGACAAACGTTCATTACAGAGACAATATAATTAATCCTCAAGGTTATCAGATTGACTCCTGTCATTGATCAACAAGATTGTTGTCAGTGCTGCTCACACCTACAATGTCGGCAAACATGATGGCAGCCAGCTGACGGGATTGGGACATGGTATTTCAAATTAGTGCACTTTTATGGTATTTTTCGTAAGTTGAAAATATCGACCGGCCGCTTTGGGTCGAAAGCGGACGGTCGGGATTAAACGAAATTTGTAAATCCAAGTCCTGAGCCCTGGCCTTTGCTCCGTAAGAACAAGGACCAGTAGAGTGCTTAAATATGCCTGTAAAAAAGAAAGTTAGACCCAGCACCCTGAAACCTCATTGTAACAAGCTGCCGGAAGGGTGCCGGTCTAACACGGAACATTACTGATAAGGGCTATCCTCAATCGTATTCAATAACATAGTATAGAATATTGATATAGCTAACATCATTCCATTGCCCTGCAACGCCAAGAGTCCCGCTACCTATTGGCCATTCGGTTAAAGCAAGCCCTAAGCCATCTTGCTCTGTT
>PVMS01174114.1_pt1 | contig 16647 bp, 13 predicted proteins | sample 1853461 | NCBI WGS metagenome assembly PVMS01 (sample SAMN08582032, study PRJNA380276) | Marine sediment metagenome, whole genome shotgun sequencing project. | isolation source: ocean sediment barecode stripped | collected 2017 | reverse complement strand
CCGGTCAGTCCCCGTGGGGGAAAAGATCAAGAAAGCCAGGCAGAAGAAAAAGATCACACTGGATCAGGTGGCTAATGACACGGGGTGCAGTATTGATTATCTGAAACAGATTGAGTCAGGGAAGACCATACCCCCTGTTGGGACCCTGTTGCAGATATCTCGGGCCCTGGAGATTGACTCGGGATTATTGCTCAAGGAAGAGACATCCACAGCCGAGAGCCGTGCGAAGGCATACAAGAAACGCACTAAGAATTATGCCTACACGACACTGACGCCGGGCGCGGAAAACAAACACCTCAAGGCGTTTCGTGTTACGGTTGATGCCATGAAGGATCATAAAGGGGTCGGGTATCAACATGAGGGGGAAGAGTTTGCGTTTGTATTGGCTGGAAATGTAGAGATAACCGTCGGTGACCATGTGAACCGCTTGAAAACGGGTGAATCACTGCATTTTAACTCAGGCGTCAGACATAAGCTCAGAAACATAGGCAAGAAGAAGGCAGAGCTCTTGGTTATTATCTATACGCCCTGAGTGCCTAAGGTGAACTATAGTAACTCTCATAAGTATGTTCCGTTTTGAACCAGTTATAGGGCTTAGAAAGATTGCCGCATTTTTGAGAACCGCTCTCAAGTGCGCTCAAAATGCTCAATGTCGTTCACAAAAGACTTTTTGCGAGACCATCATACTTTAGCTCACTATAGACACTTTTTGGGAGAGGCTATGCCTTTAATTTGAGTTAATAGGTCGTACGAGGAGTGCGCTATGACGTTCAAGCTGACTGAAGAACAACTCATGATTCAAACCATGGTCAGAGACTTTGCCAGGCAAGTCGTTCTTCCCACGGCCATGGAGCGTGATCGGTCCAAGGAGTTTCCAGCGGAGAATCTCAGCCGGATGGCAGAACTGGGCCTCATGGGGATGATGGTTCCGCCTGAATACGATGGGGCTGCGGTAGATACGGTGAGTTATGTGTTGGCACTCCAAGAAATAGCATATGCTTGTGCTTCAACGGCCGTTGTAATGTCTGTCCATAATTCTATCGTGTGTGAGACGATAGTTCGCTTTGGAACTGAAGAACAGAAACAGGCCTACTTGAAACCATTGGCTACAGGTGAAGTCATAGGTGCCTTTGCCATGACAGAACCTCAGGCAGGATCGGACCCTCTAAGCCAATCGACCTGGGCCGAGCGTGACGGAGACCACTACATCGTCAATGGCACCAAACGCTTCATTACCTCGGGGAAGAATGCCGGCTTAACCATAATAACGGCCAAGACAGACAAGGGAAAACGGCATAAAGGAATAAGCGCGTTTGTTGTCAGGAAGGGAACGCCCGGGTTCTTGGTGGGAAAGATCGAAGAAAAGATGGGGCTGTGCGCGTCTGATACGACCGATATGATTTTTGACAATTGCCGAGTTCCTGCTGAATGCCTACTGGGGCAAGAGGGAGATGGCTTTAAGATCGCTATGACCGCCTTGGATAGTGGCCGTATAGGGATCGCCGCACAGTCTATTGGGGTTGCACAGGCCGCATTGAATGCAGCGGTTTCTTATGCTAAAGAGCGAGAGCAGTTTGGCCAGCCGATTTCAAAATTTCAGGGCTTGCGCTGGATGCTGGCCGATATGGCAACTGAGATAGAGGCAGCACGGCAGATGACCTTTTCTGCCTCGGCCAAGAAAGACAGTGGCAGGAAATACACTATGGAAGCCTCTATGGCAAAGCTGTTCGCCTCAGAGATGGTGAACCGGGTTACGGCTAAGGCATTGCAAATTCATGGAGGGTATGGTTATACTAAGGAATACCCGGTTGAGCGCTATTACAGAGATGCGCGTGTCTTTACCATCTATGAGGGGACATCGGAGATTCAACGCGTAGTCATAGCAAACCATCTTCTGGGAGATCGGTATGTAGGCACATTGCGATAGAGCAACCAAAAGGATTTCACGTTGTCGGACCAGGCGGGGTACCTCAAGGAGGTGCCCCACTGGTGTGTTAGGCACATTCAATCAGAAAGTCGTATGATCAGGAGTGAAAAAAGAGAAGGTCTATGAAGAAAATATATCTCAAAAGGTTCGTTAGTTCCGGCATGTTGGTGGCCCTTGTTGTCTATCTGGTTATTGGTTCCATGGCCCGGGCTGAAGACGCAAAGCAAGAACGCCAGGGGCCGCCACCGGCCCCTGTGCAGGTCGCTTCAGTCGTCGAAGAGATGGTTTCAGATCAGGTAACCCTGGTTGGCACCACTGAAGCGATTGCCCGTAGCACGGTCGCCGCTCAGGTTTCGGGATTGGTGCAGGACTTCCCGGTGAGTGGGGGCGACTTCGTTAAGAAAGGACAAGTCCTTGCAAGGCTCAGATCAACCAATCTGGCGCTTCGTCTTAAGGCGGCAGAGGCTACCATGGAGAGAGTGCGATCAAACTCGGTTTTGGCAGAAAAAGAACTCGGTCGGTACACCAAACTAAAAGGTTCTGACAGCATTGCTGAGAGCAAATATGACGAAGCATTGGATCGGTATCAGTCCCTTAAACAGGAACTTCTTCGAAATGAAGCTGAGATTGAACTGTTGAAGGATGATATCCGGAACAAAACAGTCGTCGCCCCTTTTGCAGGATTTGTTGCCGAAGAGCATACGCAGGTAGGCGAGTGGATAGATGTGGGCGGTCCAGTCGTATCCCTGCTGGACTTGGGACACATCCGGATCACCGTGGACGTGCCCGAGCGTTACGCCATGCAGCTTTCTCAGGACAGCCCGGTGCGGGTACTGGTGACAAGCCTGTCGGATGACACGTTTTCCGGAAAGATCTCTGCTGTTCTCCCGGAAGGCGACATGAATGCCCGTACGTTTCCGGTTCGAATCGATCTGGCCAATCCTAACTTGGAGATCAGGAGCGGCCTGGAGGCCACAGCGACATTTAGTCTGGGAACCAAGAGGAAGGCCCTCCTGGTCCCCAAGGATGCCATAGTGACGGCGGGAACGAATCGGATGGTGTATGTCGTGGCGGATGGTGTAGCACAGCCCGTACCGGTCCAAGTCATTGGGTACTATGATGGGAATGTAGCGGTCGAGGGGCCTCTCCAGCCAGGGGCTCCTGTGGTCATACGCGGAAACGAGCGCTTGATGCCGGGGCAGCCGGTTCAAATACTCGAATAGGCCTTCAGGTAATTGGAATGGCAAGACGCTGAAGGATCGGGAGGTCAGGTTGTGTACGGGCTGTCAATCTCGAAATTCGAATATCGAATATCGAAACAAACCTTCAATTCTCCAAATTCAAATGACCAAAACTGAAAGCAAAACCATTACTATCTCAAATAGCTCAGATTGCATGTTTTGAACATTCGTATTTAGGATTTGTTTCGGATTTGCGGCTGACGCCTTGAACAGAAGCGGATTTATTTTCGTTGGACACTCTAGACACCTTAGACACTTTAGCGCACTTTAGCGCACTTTAGGCACTTTTCTCTTATGAAACTTGTTGATGCAGCAATCAAGAAACCCGTTACCGTCACTGTTGGAGTCATTCTGTTGGTGATGTTTGGTCTCATCTCTTTGTTCAGGATTCCTATTCAATTAACGCCCAACGTAGACATGCCGGAGGTTTCCGTGGAGACCTTCTGGAACGGAGCAAGCCCTTTGGAGGTTGAACGAGAAATTGTCGATGTTCAGGAAGATGAACTGAAGAACGTCCAAGGCCTGGACAAGATGACAAGCGAAAGCAGTGACAGTGTGTCATACATCAACCTGATGTTTGAGATAGGCACCGATACTGACGCGGCCCTTCTCAGGGTTTCGCATAAGCTCGACCAGGTCATAGAATACCCCAATGATGTGGAGAAGCCGATCATTAAGTCGGGGGGGCGCTTTGAGAGCGCGATTGCCTGGATGATCCTTCAGGCCCGTGAAGGATATGAAGGGGTGCTCAGCCATGAATACGACTTTGTTGACGAGCACGTGAAACCGCGTTTGGAGCGAATTACCGGGATATCCTCTTCCAACATCTATGGGGGGCAAGAGAGGGAACTTCAGGTAATCAATTCAGATGCCATGGCCGCCCGAAACGTCACTATCCCGGAACTTATGCAGGTTCTCAACATTGAAAACCGGAACATCAGCGCTGGCGGCTTTGATGAAGGAAAGAGGCGTTATATTGCTCGCACGGTGGGTGAATACCAGACCCCTGATGACGCGGCCAAAGTCATTATCAAGCGGGTAAATGGGGTTCCGATCACGGTAGGCGATGTGGCAAAGGTATCCCTCGGGCATGCAGACCTCGAATTAGCCGTTCGGCATGAGGGGATTCCCACCATTGTCTTGAACGCTGTCCGTGAAACCGGCTCAAATGTCCTTGTCGTGATGAAGAATCTCCAGGAAGCTTTGGAGGAACTGAACAATGGCATTCTAAAAGATCGCAAATTAAAAATTGAACTGGCCTACGACGAAACCCATTATATCTATGGCGCCATTGCACTGGTACGCAAGAACATATTCGTAGGGGGCACCCTCGCAATCATTGTCCTGCTGATCTTTCTGCGAAATTTTCCCAGCACGTTGATCGTCTCTCTTGCCATCCCAATCAGTGTGGTGGGAACCTTTCTTGTGATGAGCCTGTTGGGACGCAATATCAATGTGGTGAGTCTTGCCGGGATGAGCTTCGCCATTGGCGTGGTGGTGGATAACTCTATCGTGGTCTTTGAAAACATATTTCGTCACCGCGAGATGGGAAAGTCACGTTTCCAGGCCGCTCATGACGGTACGGTCGAGGTTTGGGGAGCTGTCCTTGCCAGCACCTTGACCACCGTTGCCGTTTTTGTACCGATGGTCTTTGTCCAAGAGGAGGCTGGACAGCTTTTCCGAGATATCGCCATTGCTATCAGTAGCGCAGTGGCGCTGAGTCTGTTGGTAGCGATTACGGTGATACCCGCACTCTCTTCAAAGATGCTTGGAGAGGTCCGGCGGACGGAGGCTCCGCGCAGGAGGCATTGGTCCATCTATTTCCTGGCTTCCAGAATAACGGACGGGCTGGCAAGCTTTGTCTACTGGATGTGCGGCAGGATCTCTGCGCGCCTTGGATTGGCTGTGGTGATGACAGGCCTTGCCGTCGGCATGGTTTTCTTTCTGATGCCCAAGACAGAGTACCTGCCACAAGGAAATCGAGAGCTTTTATTCGGCATCCTCTTGCCGCCACCCGGATACAATCTTGAAGAATACAATGAGATTGCACGGACCCTGGAAGAGGGTGTTATGCCCCTGATTTCGCACGATGGTGAAAGTGAAGTTGCCAATCAACTCAACCTTCCCACAGTAAAGAACCTGTTCTATGTCGCATTCGGGCAAATGGCATTCTTTGGCGTTATCTCAGCTGATCAGCGAAGAACCTCTGAACTCCTTCCTTATGTGTACGGCATTCTAAAAAAAATCCCTGGAATGATTCCCATCGTCCAGCAGCCGAGTCTGTTTGAGCAGGGCATTGGCGCGGGGCGAGCTGTCGACATTGAGATCAAGGGCCCGGACCTGGATCGAATAATTATGCTTGGCCGACGGGTATTCGGCCAGGTGATGCAAATCATGCCTACTGCCCAGATTCGTCCGATACCGAGCCTCGATTTGGGAAACCCGGAAATGCGTGTGATCCCCAACCGGGATCGCCTCACAAGGGTCGGTATGACAACAGCCGACCTGGGCAAAACAGTGGACGCCCTCGTGGACGGTGCCAAGGCAGGCAGTTATCGCCTTCACGGGGACGAGATAGACCTGATAGTAAAGGGAGAGGAAACCACAGTAAAACGGACGCAAGACCTTGCAGCACTCTCCATTCAGACCCCCAGAGGAGAGAGGGTGACCCTGGGTTCTTTGGCCGAGATTCGTTTAGAGGAGGGGCCTACCCAGATTAACCACATTGATTCGGAGCGTGCTATTACAATTCAGGTCATCCCTCCGGGGGATATCCCTCTTGAAACCGCCATGGCCTTGGTCAGCGACAAAGTAGTGGACCCCATCAAGGAGAGCGGAGAGCTAGGAACTCTTTACCGGATTGAGCTGAGCGGGACAGCGGATGACCTGGTGAAAACGAGGCGTTCCCTTCAGTGGAATTTGCTTCTGGCCATCCTCATAAGCTATCTCTTGATGGCCGCCCTCTTTGAAAACTTCTTCTACCCGTTCATTATTATGTTTAGTGTCCCTCTGGCCGCAGCCGGTGGGTTCGTCGGCCTTCTCCTAGTAAACCTTTTCATCGGCTATCAACCTCTGGACGTCATTACGATGCTCGGTTTTGTGATCTTGGTGGGCATTGTCGTCAACAATGCGATTCTTATTGTCCACCAGACTCTCAACAACATGCGCGACAGCAACATGCCGCCCCGGGAAGCGATTCGGGAATCCGTTCGGAGCCGTATCCGGCCCATCTACATGAGCACGATCACAAGCGTTTTCGGGATGCTTCCGCTGGTCCTTTTCCCTGGAGCCGGGTCAGAGTTCTACAGGGGCCTTGGAAGCGTGGTTGTCGGCGGTCTTCTGGTCTCCACGGTCTTCACGATTTTTCTGGTCCCTGCCCTCTTAAGCCTGGTGCTCGACGCCTCTGCAGCCATGAAGAGGCGTTTTCGGCCACAAAGCTCTTAGGACGTCGCCATTTGTCACACCTAACCCGAATAAACTGGAAATCCGAAGCACGAAGCACGAAATACGAAACAATATCAAATATCGAATGACAGAAATTCGAAACATTAGGACCTGCAAAACGCGCATTACGTGGCACATGAAATAGTTCTTTGGGTTTTGAACATTCGGAAATTTGATATTGCGGCTGATGCCTTGAAAACAGTACGGATTTGTTTCGTATTTCGAAATTACTTGAATATTTAAACGGCTTTTCTGGGATGGTACCCAATCCTCTTCCAGAAAAAACACCAATTTCACAACTAACCCTATTATCTGAAACAGTCGTAGAAATTTGGAAACGTGGAAAACTAAGCCCGGTCAGCCCCTCCCTCTGGGGGCCACGGTGAAACCGGAGGGTGTGAACTTCTCCGTCTTTTCACGACATGCCACGTCCCTCACACTTGTCCTCTTTGAGAAAGAGAACATAGAATCTGTCGCTGAGATTCCCCTCGACCCCGAGATCAACAGAACCGGTGATATATGGCATATCCTTGTCCTGGGCATGGACCCATCCGTGCGTTACGGTTACAGAGCTGATGGACCATTTGACCCCCAAGGGGAAGGGCACTGGTTCAACAAGGAGAGTATTCTCCTTGATCCGTATGCCAGGGCCTTGGAAGGTGGAGAAACATGGGGGAGCAACCCGGGTGTTGGAACGCAAACAGGTAAAGATATCTCCTTTCAGCGGCGTTGTTGTATTCTGGTGGATGACTTTGACTGGGAAGGCGACAGTCCTCCGAACTTGCCCCTGAAAGACAGCGTTATCTATGAGCTCCATGTGCGGGGATATACGGTTCACGGGTCTTCAGGGGTCACAAGCCGTGGCACATACAGGGGTTTGATAGAAAAGATTCCATACATAAAGTCCCTGGGAGTGACAGCCGTAGAATTGATGCCTGTATTTGAATTCAACGAGCTGGAAAACAAGAAACTCAATCCCAAAACCGGAGAACGGCTAAAGAACTTTTGGGGTTACAGCACATTGGGATTCTTCGCTCCCAAAACTTCTTATGCCTCAAAGGGCTGGGACGGAAATCAGGTCAAAGAATTCAAGGAGATGGTCAAGGCTTTCCATTGTGAGGGCCTGGAGGTGATTATTGATGTGGTTTTCAATCACACTGCTGAGAGTGATTCCAAGGGGCCGGTTATCAGCTTCCGAGGACTGGATAATACTGTTTATTACGCCCTGGACCCGGAATCCAAGGAGTATCTGAATCTTGCAGGGTGCGGTAACACGGTCAACTGTAATCATCCCGTGGTTCAAACATTCATCTTGGATTGTCTCGGGTATTGGGTTGTGGAGATGCACGTGGATGGGTTTCGTTTTGATCTGGCATCCATCCTCCGCAGGGATCATAAGGGTGAATTCCTCTCAGGTCCTTCACTCATTGACGCCATTGAACAGGCCCCAGTCCTTGCCCACACCAAGATCATTGCCGAGGCGTGGGATACACAGACCAATCAAGTGGGGGCGTTTCCCGGGCGTTGGGCTGAGTGGAATTCATACTATAGGGACGATGTGAGGCGTTTCGGCCGGGGGGAGCCGGGGATGGTACCCATGCTGGCCACGCGCATAGGGGGGAACTCAGATCTCTATCAGGCAAGCGGCCGACGTCCCTACAATAGTATCAACTACCTTACCTGCCACGATGGGTTTACCCTATATGACCTGGTGTCTTATGACCGCAAGCATAATGAAGAAAACGGTCAGGACAATCAGGACGGGACCGACCAGCACTTCAGCTCAAACAGCGGTGTTGAGGGGCCCACAGATGACAGTTTAGTCAATGCCTTGAGGATGCGCCGCATGAAGACTCTTGTGACTATCCTCATGGTCTCCCATGGCGTCCCCATGATTCTGGCCGGAGACGAGTTTGGGAGAACCCAGCAAGGCAACAACAACCCTTATTGCCAAGACAATGAGATAAGTTGGGTCAACTGGAACCTGGCAAAAGAGAATGCCGGGCTACTGAGGTTTTTCAGGAAAGTAATCGCTCTCAGAAAGCGCCATCCCGTATTTCGCAGATCATATTTCTTGACCGGTGAAGACACGAACCAGGATCAACACCCTGATGTGAGCTGGCATGGGCTTGAATTGGACAAGCCGGATTGGTCAGAGAATTCCAGTGTGCTTGCCTTCATGCTGGACGGCTATGAACTCCCACATGAGAAAAGGGATGACGATTTCTGTATAATCTTGAATGGAGACCAAGTCGAACACAGCTTTGAAGTCCCACCGCCCAAGGCGGGTAAGGGTTGGTTTCGCATCATAGATACCGGCAGGGCCTCCCCTGAAGACATCCTGGATGAAGATCAAGGGATTGCCGTCATACCCGAGAGGAAATGTTCTGTACTTCCCATGGCTGCCGTGGTGTTCATCTCAAAAAGGCAATAAGTCCGTTCGCTTTGCTCACGACTGGAGTAGTGGAGTACTGGAGTGTTGGAAAAATGGGTTTAATACGGGTTGCGTGTTACGAGTTCCGAGTTGAAAGAAAAGAAAACCTTAACTCGACACGAAGTGCATGTTTTAGCGCACGGTCGCGCCTTGACGGCTTGAAAAGATGCACTTCGTGCAAAGCTGTCAGGCGTAACCTTGCGCTCGACCCATAACCCACAAAGGATTCTACATCTTGGACGACTCCAATATTCTAGTATTCCAATGTTGCAAATTGGCCGGAACTCCTGGGCTGATGCCTATATCAATTCGATCGGGAAGAAAGCAACAAACGACTGACTACAAACAACTGGCACTGTAAAGCATAGGGGGAAAACATGGGTTACGACTATCTGAAGTTTGAGTCAGAGGGTGGGATAGGGACTATTACACTGAACCGGCCGGAAAAAAGAAATGCCCTTTCTCTCGAATTACTACAAGAATTGAGTGCCCTACTGACAAGCATAAGTCAAGACAAGGGGACAAGGGTTGTCATAATAAAGGGTGAGGGAAAGGTCTTTTCCGCCGGTCATGATATCTCACAACTGGTCAATCACGAGATGATATTTTACAGGGAAATCTTCGATAGTTGCGTGAGGGTCATGGAAAAGATCCAGCGCCTGCCGCAACCCGTCATCGCCCAGGCGCATGGGGTTGCCACAGCAGCCGGATGTCAATTGGTGGCAGCCTGCGATCTTGCTGTGGCAGAAGAAGACACGCTGTTCGGTACACCCGGCGTGAAAGTCGGGCTCTTTTGCACCACGCCGGCGGTTCCGCTTGTCCGGGCCATAGGAAGGAAAAGGGCCCTCGAGATGTTACTCACCGGACGTATGATCTCAGCGCATGAAGCCCAACAATACGGCCTGATCAATAAGGTCGTTCCTGGTGACAAGCTTACTGAAGAAACCAGGGCCCTGGCCCAGAAGATCGCCGAGGCAAGCCCTCTCACCCTAAGTCTAGGCAAGACAGCATTCTATACCCAGGTTAACCTGACTGATTTCCAGGCCTATGATTATGCCCAGCAGGCCATTGTCAACAATCTTCTTGCCGAGGATGCCCAGGAAGGTCTCTTGGCATTTCTGGAGAAGAGGAAGCCTACGTGGAAAGGACAGTAATACCTTATGCAAACCCTGCCAAGATTCTTATAACCTCCTCTTCATCCACATCCGACCATCGCTCGTATGCATCTGCTACGGCAAAGCGCCGACCCCCTCGGACATTGGGACAGTAAAGAGTATCGACTTCACCTGCTATGCGTTCCACCGTGCCAAGATGGCCGGTTGGCACTGCCACAACTATATGGTCGGCCCCGGTCTTGTGCAAAGCCTCGACCGCCACACGCATGGTAAATCCCGAGGCAAGTCCGTCGTCAACCAATATAACAGGACGTCTTGAAAGATCTGGAAAAGGTTGATCTTTCCGGAGCCTCTTGACCCTGCGTGCGACTTTAGAGGAGGTTTTCTCAATCCCCTTTTGGACTTCGTCCTTAGTCAGCTTTGAATATGACAACATCTGATCATTCAGTCTGACGGTCCCATCAAAGGCCACAGCGCCGTATCCTGCCTCAGTGTTCCACGGGAGGGTTATTTTACTCACAACTGCCAAGTCGAAGGGGAGATCGAGGTCTGCTGCGATCACCGCGCCGACCGGCACACCACCTGCCGGAATACCAAGAACGATGGCTCCCTCTTGTGGGTGGTATTTAAGCATTTCCACGAGGACCTTTCCTGCGTGGTCACGGTCGCGAAAAATACGCACACGATCTCTTAGTTCAGGCAGATCAAAAATTCTATGAGCTGACTGGGCATGCATGGCAACACTTTTGGGCAAGTCGAGTTCTTGGAACACAGCTTGTGAGAAGACGGGGTCTTGCCGGATGATCTGCTTGTTAAGGCGGACGAAAGACTATACAAGGCCAAGCGTGAGGGCAAGAACCAGGTTGTGTTTGAGTAGAGTCAATCTTAATGGCTCAAGCTTCTTCCTCTTCAGGGATGATAGAGTGAGGCAAAGCGTTCAGGTCGACTTTTCGAGCTGCTTTGATGCCGGCATTAAACACCTTGCGGTTCATTTTTTCTGTTCCTTTGGGCACCCTCGCCACTAACGCTAATTCCAAGCTTTTCAACGATACAACTTGTGCCAGGTAGCCGGCAGCACCCAAGGCAACCATATTGGCTACAAGCTCCCTACCCGCTTCCCTTATAGCGATCTTGGTGAACGGAATAGGAACTACTCGGCTTGTGGGCACCTGATCTACCAGCGTGGAGTCAACCACCAGCAGTCCATCAGGCTTTAGATCCTGGAAATTGGTGTCGCAAGCGGCCTGATTCATAGCCAGGAGCAAATCCAGTTTTGTGGCCTTGGGATAATCAATGACTTCTTTGCTTACGACCACTTCGGCCTTGCTGTTCCCGCCTCTGGCTTCAGGGCCATAGCTCTGGGTTTGACAGACGTACTTTCCATCATAGACTCCAGCTGCCTCAGCGAATATCAGGGCAGCCATAATGATGCCCTGTCCCCCAGACCCCGCAAAGCGAATCTCGTATCGGTCTTCCATCATTGTTTCGATTTCCTGGCAAGTCTTTTGGCCTGTTGGCGAATCTTGTGATATTCATCTGTATAGATCGGCTTCTCCACATCGGCCAGGACACCTATAGTAAACTTATCCTTCAGGTCATTAAGCTTCATTTTCTTAGCTTTCTTTGTCGTCACCGCATGATCCCTCAACCACTTCATCATGGTTACCGGATCCTCCATTTCATTTCGCCGCCCAAACTGTATGTGGCAGTTGGACATTATTTCCACCACACTGAAGCCAGGTTTTTTAATCCCCTTTTCGATTAATTCATCCAGGAGCTGTGCGTGATACACAGTGCCTCTGGCCACAAAAGCGGCTCCTGCCGTTATTGCCAGTTCCGCAATGGAAAAGGCATGTTCAATATGGCCGTACGAGGCGGTTGCGGCATAACATCCGTAAGGGGTCGTGGGTGAATACTGGCCTCCTGTCATGCCATAGATCTGATTATTAATGATGATAGCGGTTATATTCAGGTTCCGCCTGGCAGCGTGAATGAAATGATTGCCGCCAATGGCCGTGGCATCCCCATCTCCCATGATCGTGATGACAGTCAGGGAAGGCTTTGCCAATTTAATGCCGGTGGCAAAAGTCAAGGAACGTCCGTGTGTCGTGTGTAACGTGTTGAAGTCAACATATACGGGCATCCGGCCCGAACAGCCGATCCCGGAAGCCATAACGATTTCGTCTTTCTCCAGCCCCAGGCGATCAATGGCTCGGATGAGCGCCCCCAGGACAATGCCGTTACCGCATCCCGGACACCAAACGTGTGGAAATTTCTTGTCGTGACGCAAGTATTTATGAATCAGTTTCGTCACTTCTTTTGCCATCTCAAGCTCCTTCAGATGGAAAGCATCCAAACAAGATCACATTTTTGTGAGCCGCCAACAAATTTCGTCGGGTGTAATAAGCTTGCCGTCAATGCGGTTATGTTTCTTCACCCGGCATGCACCCTGATTTACCCGTTTCACTTCCCGACTGATTTGTCCCATGTTCATCTCCGGGACCAACACTGCGCGGCATTGCCTTAACACGCTTTCTGCAGACCGCCTGGGAAACGGGAAGAGAGTTATCAGCTGCAACAGCCCGGCTTTGATGCCCTGTTTTCTAACCTCGCTGATGGCTCGACGGGCGGATCGGGCCACTGAGCCGTAAGCAATTACAGCGACCTCGGCATCGTCCAGCATAAACGCTTTTGTCATCTGAATTTCGTGGAGGCCCTGGGTGATCTTCCGGAACAGACGGCTAATGAATGCGTGAGTTTCATCGGAACGCTGTGTCGGGAAACCGCGCACGTCATGAACCAGTCCTGTCACGTGGTGACGATATCCTTCTCCAAAGGCTGCCATTGTCGGGACCCCTCGACTATCACCTTCATAAGGGACATACCATTCGGACGGCATGCTTGGAGAAACCCTATCAACGACTTCGATTTCGTCAAGGGACGGCAAGGTTACGGTTTCGCGAGTGTGCGCGACCATTTCATCCGACAGGACAATGACCGGGACGCAATATGCTTCTGAAAGATTGAACGCCTGAACCGTTATGTCAAAGCAGTCGCGGACGGTTGACACGGCCAGAACAATAATGGGGTGATCCCCATGGGTCCCCCACCTGGCCTGCATTACGTCACCCTGTGAGGGGTTTGTGGGGAGGCCTGTACTGGGACCACCTCGCATGACATTCACCACAACACAAGGGACTTCAGCAATACAAGCGAAGCCCAGATTCTCCTGGAGAAGTGAAAATCCAGGTCCGCTAGTGGCAGTCATACTCTTTGTCCCAGCCAGCGAAGCACCTATAACGGCACCCATACTGGAAATCTCGTCCTCCATCTGGATAAAAGTGCCGTCCAACTGAGGTAATCGGACCGACAAGATCTCGCCGATCTCCGAGGCAGGAGTGATTGGATAGCCTGCAAAAAAACGACAGCCTGCTGCCAAGGCCCCTTCCGCAATCGCCTCGTTTCCCTGAAGGAGTACCCTCTTTTTAGAGGGTTTTGTCGTCATGTTTGATTCCTCCCCTGTTCAGCATCACGCTCTTCAATGGTGATCGCGAAGTCTGGACAGTGAAATTCACAAAACCTGCACCCAATACAATCGTCCGGCCGTTCAACCACTGGGCGTCCAGCCTTGTCGCGGCCTATGACCTTTTTAGGACAAAATGCAATGCAGATACCACAAGCTTTACACCAATCCCGAAAAATTGTTTGATCATACAGGTCTTTAACCTTTACACGCTGTTTCTGTTTGGATGCACTGGGTCTATTGGCAACGACGGTTTTCTGGGCGGCTTGTTTGGTCCTTTTCTTGGGGGGGCTCACGGCCTTTACCTCAACGGGGTCGCTTCTGCGGCCTTTCCAACGGGCTCTATATTTTAGTGCCTGCAAGTAGTGCACCATAACCAAAGGCGCTCAACTTTACAAGTCCATCAATGCCAATAATCGCAAAATAGTTGTTTCAGTCATGGTTCCCTTACTTGGGATAGAACACACCGTCTCTGACACAGATGCTGTTTACGTGGGAAAAGACGGATGTCCATGAAATTATACTATTCCAAGAAGGACGGAACTCCCTTGAACCTACATATGTTGGGCGAGTCCTTGCTTGACACACAAGGCGAATTCTTCTATATGTCCCCGAATAAACAGTGCATTCAGTGCAGAGAATCCAAAAGGTGGAACTAATGAGAGGGATGGGATTTATAGTTGGGTTGCTTGTTCTTCATGCGTTGGCCACAGGGGCTTATGCTGAAGAAAAGAGGTGGAGTGAAAAGGCAGAACTTTCCTTTGTCGATACCGGAGGGAACACTGACGTTACAAGCCTGTCGGCTAATAGTCTTCTGAAGTATAAATTCACGGATACGCTGGAAGGGGCTTGGAAACTTGGTGCCTTGTATGGAGAAAGCGATGGTGAAAAAGATGCAGAGAGTTACTTCACTGAACTCCGGATGGACTACCTGTTCACAGAACGGTTTTACGCTTATACCATAGGGGGGTGGATGAAGGATGAGTTTGCGGGTATCGATTCCAGATATTACTCAGGTCCTGGCGTGGGATTATCGATTGCTGACCGGACCCAAACATCTTCTGGTGGGCGAGGCGGGCCTCAACTATGTCAAGGAGGAATATACCGATAACACCGACAAAGAATATCTCGGAGGCCGTGCTTTTGTCCGGTACGAATACGCTTTTACAGAGAAGAACAAATTTTCCCAGTCCCTGGAGTTCCTCTATGATTTCGACGATGGCGAAAACTACAATGTGAATTCGGAAACAGCGTTGATATCTGCATTGAACGACTATCTCTCGCTAAAGGCGAGCTATCTGGTGAAGTATAACAGTCAACCTGTTCCTGAAACGCTGAAAGAGATTGATACCATCCTGGGCATCGCGCTAGTTGTTAACATTTGATCATCATAGCAAAGGAGCGACTGAATCATGAAACCTAAGATCAAGCGCAGTGTGTGTCCTTTCGGTAGGACAGGTAATGTTGGTTTCACTTCTAATTTGGTTTTGATGATTTTCTTTTGTCTGCTCTTTTCATGCGCCGCCCCTAAGGTTGAACTGCGGGTGAGACGCCCTGCAGAAGTGGATATGTCCAATTACCGCAAGATTGCAGTCGCAGATTTTAGGGGACCGGGGCATTCTGGCTCTCAAGCTGCCGCAATCCTGACCTCGGAAGTCCACGAGACCGGTTATTTCGACATCTTTGAACGCCGAGAAATGGAACGGATTCTGGATGAGCAGGATTTTGCCGTGTCCGGTTTGGTCGATGACACTACCGCAGTAGAAATCGGCAGAATCTTAGGGGTCAGTGCTTTGATTTTAGGGGATGTTACAAGCTACAATGCTGAGGACAACCAAGGCACAGAAAAGGTGAAAAAGCAGGTTTGGACTGGGGCATACGAAAAGGACAAAGATGGAAATATTGTGGAGGAAGAAAGTCTATTCGGCACAAAGCACAAGAAGAAGATATACAGAGAGCGATTTGTCGACCGGCCCTATGTTATCCGTTCGGCTACAGTGGGGATCAATTTCCGCGTGGTAGATGTGAAGACCGGCCACCTTGTGGCGGTTAAGTCAGAGTCGAGTAGTTACAACGAAAAGGCGACAGGCACCAACAAGATTGCAAAGCTTCCTGACAAACAGTGCGTCTTGGAGAGACTTAGCCGAAAGGTGGTTAAGACCTTTGTTCGTCATATTGCTCCCTATTATACGACCATGACAAAAAATTTCGAGAAGGGTACCGGAGCTTCGAAACAAGCTGTCAAGATGGCGCAAAGGGGCTTGTGGGATGAGGCTGAAGAAGTCTTCAAGAGAGAAGCACAAACTCGTCCGACAGCATCAAATTACTACAATCTTGGGTTATGTTACGAGGCTCTAGGGATGTATGATGAGGCGGAAAGACAATTCAAAAGCGCCATAAGTTTAAAACCGAAAGACTCGTACATAGAAGCTCTTGCAGACATAAAGAAACTTAAAGAGGAGAAGAAGATATTAAGGGAAAGGGAGAAGTAAGTGGATTATTAGTTCTGCTGCATGTAGTAACCGCAATAACTTCCATAGGTTATGCGTCCATCCATCCTTCTTGGTTCACTGCAAAAAAAGTTCTGGATTACTCGCTGAAGAAGATCGTCGAGCTTCCCCGGGCGCGGTGTCGACGCAAGGGAGCTAGGAAAGCCGCATGACCATCCCCAAAAGTGTTTCTATGGGAATGCCGGCCCCTATGCTGACAATTCCTGCTGACACTTTTCAATATAATAGGTAGCCTCTTTTGAATGGTGCATTTTCTGCAAATGTGAAAGAGCGGCGTTGTAGTCTCCTATATTCATATAACTTATTCCCAGGCATAAGCTAAGGTCTTCGCTGTCCGGAAAAAGCTCAACCCCTTTCGACAAGATTTCGACAGCCTCTTCAAACCCCTTGTTTTTCTGTTGAAGCATTCCTAATCCTAAGTAAGCCCGATCATTTGGATAATAGTCTAAAGAT
>PVMS01138391.1_pt1 | contig 16647 bp, 17 predicted proteins | sample 1853461 | NCBI WGS metagenome assembly PVMS01 (sample SAMN08582032, study PRJNA380276) | Marine sediment metagenome, whole genome shotgun sequencing project. | isolation source: ocean sediment barecode stripped | collected 2017 | reverse complement strand
TCTTCGCCATTTCCGGTGCGGCCCACACTGGAGACAGGGCAATCCAGGTTTCCACACCTTGAAAGTCAGCCAGCGGTACTTTTTCGAAAAATGACCAGCTGAACCATTTTTCATTAGCGATTTTTGGGGGAAATTTATTGCTACGACTCAAGGCCAGGACGGATGCTTCCGGGGTAAATGTGCTCACTACAGCCTGCCCCAGATCACTGCTCGCGCCGGTAATCACGATCGGCTTTTCGTCGCTAATCAGACGGTGCGCGACGGGGTCGCCCTGCCCTCTGCGTATCAGGTGTTGACGCACGATAGACAAGGCTAAGTTCAGATAAATCACCCCGCGGGTCAATATTGAGCGAATAGCACTTTGATGGGGTTGTTGAAACTTGCTTTGATAACGCAGCATGCCCTGATGCTTATGCCATTCGGTCTTGTACGGCACTGCATGGCTGGATGCGCCATGATGATGAAATAGCGATACATTGGGCGTGAAATACACCTTCTTGCCAAACTCACGCACGCGACGACAAATATCCAGATCCTCTACGTGCAGAAAATAACCTTCATCCATCCCCCCCAGCGTTTCAAAAACCGACCTGTCAATCAACATAGAGGAGCCCGATACGGCATCGATGCTTTGCGACTTTTCGGGCAAATCATCGTGCTGCAGGTTCACACTCTGAAAATATTTACCCAGCCGTAGCGCGGTAACCATGCTGCGGGTAAAGGTCGGCTCAAGACGCCTGCATCCTCGTTGCTCGGTGCCATCTTCGTTAAACACCAGTGCTCCCAAAATCCCAATATCTTCGCACTCGCGCGCCTCCGCCAACAGGTTGCTGATGGTATGAGGATAGATTTCACAATCGGGATTGAGCAATAATACGAAATCTGAATTACCCTGCTTCGCCCCCTGGTTGACCGCTTTTGAGAACCCAGTATTCTCATTGTTTTCAATGATTTGTATACGATGCGACTGAGCATCTATATTTCTGATTTGCCTTATGCTGTCATCGGATGATGCATTATCGACCACGATCAGTGATAACTGTACATTCGAGCCCAACACCGATTCCACGCAACGCAGCAGAAAATCGCCCGCGTTGAAGTTTACGACCACCACATCGCATTGCGATGGCTTATTTTCTGGCCATTGACGCTCAGTCATCACGATGCCGGTATGGCGTTAGCCAGCCTTTAGCCATGAAAGAGGTAACGTCCACTCCCGCTTTGTGTTGCAGAGAACCACGCTTACGAATTTGTGCGGGCAAACCTTTTAAAGCGTGCCATTTAGCTTTGAGAATTACCCCGGGGCGCCCTTTTACGCTATAAAATATTATGCTCACAAGATTCATAAACAGGTGTTGCAACATATAACGCCAACGCGGGCCGGTGGGCATATTCTTAAAGTAAGTCCAAACCAGGTTTCGGTGCCCATGATAAATGGAAAAATCGCTCTCGCGTTCGGTTATCGCCGAGCCTACGTGAAAGGTGATCGCTTCATGAATATGCGCGCATTCATAACCTGCTAAGCGCAATCGAAACCCTAAATCGACATCCTCCAGATAGCAAAAGTAATCTTCATCAAAACCGCCCACTTCCAGCACCGCTGAACGCAAGTACAAAGCCGATGCCGCGCACGGCGCAAAAAACGGTAAACGGCTGTGCGCGGAATCGACCGGTTGTGCGTGTTTGCGCCGCCACACCAACCCGCTTACGTGGTAGCAATCCCCTTGCCCGTCCAGTACAGCATGATCCTTTGCATCGATTAATTCCACGGAAAAGACACTTACCCGAGGGTTGGCCTGCACCGCTTCGAGCAAGGCCTGCAACCAGTTTTTCGCTACAAAGGCGTCAGGATTGACCAGCGCAATCCAGGATTTTTGTGTCGCTTTGATACCCCGATTATTGGCCGCCGCAAAACCCGTATTACTGCCTGCGTTTATAAAATTGACGGTACTAAATTTCTCTTTAACCGCCTCAACAGAACCGTCTTCGCTGGCATTGTCCACCACGATAATTTCACCCGGTAGCTCGGGCAGGGCATGAAGCGCCTCAAGACACGCGTTTAGATACTCACCTGCGTTATAGTTAACAATAATAACCGCGACATCATCTGCTGTCGCTGGTGCTGGCTGTTTGATGGCTCTAGCCCCGAAGTGGCATATTCAGGGTTAATCCGAATCTCGCCCGTAAATTTTACGGATGGTATAAGTCGGCATATCCTGAGACTCATGGTAGGTGCGCGTCATCATTTCAGCGAGTAATCCTGAAGTAATGAATTGCAAGCCAATGAATATCAACAATACTGCCAGCAATAACGCGGGGCGATCACCAATACTTACGCCATAAAAAAGCTTTTGAAAGGTTAAATACAAGCCAATAAACGTTCCTATGGTGGCACTGACCAGCCCGATCGCGCCAAAAAACTGCAGTGGCCTGGCGGAGTAGTTCATCATGAACTTTACGGTGATCAGGTCGAGAATTACACGAAAAGTACGTGAAATACCGTATTTTGACACCCCGGCAGTACGCGCACGGTGATTCACTTTGACTTCTGCGATGCGTGCCCCGACCCAGCTTGCTATCGCTGGAATAAAGCGATGCATCTCACCATACATCGACAACTGCTTAGCCGTGTCCCAGCGATATGCCTTCAGGGAACAACCATAATCATGTAACTTCACATCGGTGGTAAAACCGATTAATTTATTGGCAATTTTGGAAGGAATCAAGCGTAAAAAAAGGCCATCCTGACGATCATATCGCCAGCCGGCAACCAGGTCATACCCTTCTTCAAGTTTTTCAAGCATCATCGGGATATCGCGTGGATCATTCTGACGGTCGGAATCCATCGAAAATACAACCTCTCCCCGCGCCAGATCAAAACCTGCCGACATTGCCGCTGTTTGTCCAAAGTTCCGACGAAATTCCACTACCACTGAATGAGGATCCCGTTCCTGTATTTCGATCAGCCTGTTGAGTGTCAGATCATTGCTACCGTCATTGATGAAAATGATTTCGTAGGTCTTACCCATCTGCTGCATCACCTCATCAATTTCCGCATGCATTTCCTTAATGTTCTCTTCCTCGTTGTACACCGGAAGGATGACAGATATATCGAGATCAGGTTTAAAATATTCTTTTAATTTTCGCATTATATTTAATTATCCAGGCAATTTATTTGGTGCGGATTATTCAAGCCACTGAGTAATCAGCGACATTTTCTCATTATTAAAGGAATCGTGCCAACTTGAGGCCCAATTTACTTTAGCGCCTTCACGCCGCACAGCAAAATCTGCACAATTTGCCGCTGCCCAGGCCAATTTTTCGGTTACTCCGTCTATAGTCGAAACAGCGGCGAGCAAATTGCTCGAGATCTGACTCAGTTCTGCCTGTGTTTTATTTTCGCACTCGTTACTCACCACCCACATTCCGGCAGCCGCCATCTCAAGCGGCAACAGACTCGGGTGTGGGGTATACATTAGACTTAAGCCAAGATCATATTCCATCAAGCGTTGTTTGTATTCCTTGAGACCAAACTTACCGAGCATTTTAAGAGTATGCCCTTTAGGCAGCGATATATCGCTGTGAGAACTGCCAATACCGTGAAAAACCCACTTCGCTTCGTCAAAATGCCCGGCTTCAATCGCGCGCACCAGCGCCAGATAGCCGATTTCGAACATATTGCGCGCTGCGTGGGGTTCGGGTCGCGCGTAAAACAGCAGTTTGTATTCGCCCGGATTGCGATTTAGCAGCAAGGCATCCTCATCAAAATTCAAAATGGCGTTTTCAAATGACATAGCTTCATCCGGATCCCCCCATGGGTTGCCATAAATGCCCATCTTTTTGTCCCGGAAATAGTCGCGTAATTGCGGCGAAGAAAATAGAGCCTTGTGCGGGAAAGTATACGATTCATCAGCGAGTGCATAATAAGACCCCATCGCAAAGGTAAACGGTTCGTATTCCTGAATCAGATACAGAAATTTTTCTAATCCCAACGACTTTGCCATCCCGTGTGCAATATGCGCCGTCCACCAGGTGGTCGCGATGACCCTGTCCCGGTCTGATACGGTCAATGCCTGACTCCGATCGTAACAATAAGCGACTTCCACCTGGTCGAAGATGTTCTCGATGCCCTCATATTGTGCGACCATTTCACGCCAGGCTGTCTCATTCACGTTACAGGAATCAAGCACCACAAATCTCACCTGGTACCCGGCATCCATTAATTTTTGAGCCAGATTAAACTTGGCGATATAACCACCATAGAATGTCGCAAAATTAATTTCCGGGATAAGCAGATTGATGCGTGCTGGTACACTCGGATCAATGTTGAGCCGAAGCGGTGCAATCTTCTCTTCAATGCGAAACACCGCTGAAGCCTCGTGCAACATTACGCGAACTTTCGATTTAAGGCCCGACAGTGATTGCATACTGGCAGCTTTGCGAATAAGTTTTTGAGTAAGAGACAAGGAAACTGGGGCGTGTTACGGCACTATAATTAATGCGCCGTATTGTAATCGAAACCCAACAAATACCCTACCCTTAATCAGGGCGTGCAAGTTGATCCAATGGATAAATGATGCACGTTCCGGGCCACAATACTCAATTCATTATCTACTTCGATCGCTACAAAGGTTTAGTATTGTGGCCCTGGAAAAATATTCCGACTCAGCGCTGGCTTAAGCAGTTGTTATAAGTTTATTTAAAATTGAAATGCCTAGAAAATTATTAAAAGAATATCCCGGTCTGGTCAGTATTTGGTGGGATGATTCGTTGCAGGCGATTTACCTGAAATGGGAATCCGAATTCGACGAAGGCTCCAGAGTAGTAGAGGCAGTGACATTCGCTTTGTTTTATGTAGACGAAAATAGAGTCGAAAACTGGTTGGTTGATATATCAACATCTATGGAAGGCCTTAAACCTGAAGATCAAATGTGGGTAGAGACCGAGTTCCAGGAAAAGGTTGCGAGTTCTACCTTGAAGAAATTGGCGTTGATGCCCCCTTTGCCCGAAACAGGGCAGGATACGGCCTGGTTAGATGATTGGGAGAAAAATACCAGGGATAAATATGCTGGCCAAATTGATGCCCGGTTATTATCTGAGGAAAGCGAAATTAAGAATTTCTTTAAGAATTAAGCATCCCAGTGTCACAAACCTTAATTTTTGATCTGCTTTGATTACTAAAAAGCTTCGATAGAGGCCCATGGCTGGCAAATCAATATAGCGGAATTTTGCTACACTGCACTTCGTAAATCCCTGTATGCTCAAGCGTTAGGCGGCACAGACAAAAAGATACTTAAAGTAAAGGGCATCTTTATAAATACATGACTAGCAATAATTCCGGCACCGTGTTTGATTACCGAGCACTCCGACTGCTTATGGGCCTGATCGCATTAGGTTTACCATTTGTCGTCAGTTTTCTCGCCTCTACTTCACTTTCATCTATCAGCGCGTCGTACTATTCCGAAGCTCGTGATGCTTTCGTTGGTATGTTGTTTGTGGTCAGCGCATTTTTGTGGGCCTACAACGGGCATACACCAAAGGAAGCCAGGAGAAGTAAAGTTGCGTCGATAGCGGCAATATTGGTTGCGCTTTTTCCGACGTCCTGCGATCTTTGTGAAGCTAACATCACATCGTTTATCCATTATGGCGCGGCTGCCATATTATTCTCAATCCTGGCGTATTTTTGCTATGTGCCCTTTAGACTGAATACCAAAGGCAAAGCGGGAAAACCGGGGCGACGGAGTAAAATTTATTTTGTTTGCGGGAGTATCATGATCGCGTGCATGCTGGCGATGTTTGCCTCAACGTTGCTACTGCCCGACTCGACACTAATAGAGTTGAGGATCACCTATTGGGCGGAAGCGATATCACTGATCGCATTCGGAATTGCCTGGACTGTATCGGGCAAATATTTTAGCATTTTTGTTGATGACGCCGAATTAATGCGGCTGTTTGGGCGTTAACCTGCGTCTTGTCAAAAATGTTTACCCATTTCAGAGATACAATAGTAATCTTTATCTCCGTCATTCGCTATAAAGGCTTAGCATTGTGTCCACGACTATTGAAGAAAATATTCCGTTATTAGAGCATATACTCTCAGAATGGAAAGGCGTAATCGGAAAAGAGTATCAGGGTTATCGGAATCACGCTTACCGCATGATTTATTATTGCCTTGCCCTACACGAATGTACTGATGAGGAACGAGAAAAAATAATTATTGGGGGGGTTTCCATGACATCGGCATATGGATTGAAGATACCGTTGATTACATCCCTCCCTCATTACCACCTGCAATGGATTACCTGAAAGCCAGGAAACTCGAGGCGTGGTCAACAGAGATAGGCCTAATGATTACCGAACATCACAAGATCAGGGAATACAAAGATACAGCTTATCCACTAGTCGAGGTTTTTCGTAAGGGGGATCTGGTTGATTTTTCCTTTGGCCTGTTTAAATTTGGCATACCCAAATTTTACATAAGCCAGGTCAACGCCAGTTTTCACAACGCTGATTTTCATAAAAACCTGGGCAAGAGAGCAGCAAAGTGGTTTGTAAAACATCCTTTAAACCCGGCTCCAATGATGAAATGGAAGCCCAATTAAAATCACAATAAGTCCACTATTCTCTATAGCGACACTCAACTTCGTAAAATTGCGGAGACTTTGCCGCTATATTAAATTCTAAACACACCAACGCGAGGAAATAAAAATGGCTAATGAAGGTTATCATGAACCAATTGAAGAACTTACCGATGAAACCAGGGATATGCACAGGGCGATTACATCACTAATGGAGGAACTGGAAGCGGTAGATTGGTATAACCAGAGGGTTGATGCCTGTAAGGACAGTGAATTAAAAGCCATACTCGCGCATAACCGCGATGAAGAAAAAGAACATGCGGCCATGGTTCTTGAATGGATACGACGAAAAGACCGAACCTTCGACAAGGAGTTAAAAGATTTTCTGTTTACTGATAAAACCATCGCGCACGAATAATATCTTGGGGTCATTCGCTTGCGGTTAGAAATTAATTAAATCTGTTTATATAAACTGCAGTTGCTTAATAAATCTTTATTAAAAACAGTCGTTCTTACGAGTCTGGCATTAATAGCATTTGCCGCTAATTCGGTACTATGCCGATTGGCGCTGGGAAACGAAGCCATTGATGCAGCGAGTTTTACGATCATACGCTTGTTATCCGGAACCATTGTTCTATTACTAATCGTTGCTACTACACGAAACAGGGCAGCAGTTGCTACAAAAGGCAGTTGGGGCGCCAGTTTAATGTTATTTCTTTACGCCGCTACATTTTCCTATGCTTATATATCTCTGGACACAGGCACGGGCGCACTTATTCTGTTTGGTTCTGTTCAAATCACTATGATATTACTGTCTCTAATCTCCGGTACTCGTTTACATTTAACTGAATGGGCAGGCGTAGCAATCGCTTTCACCGGGTTTGTTTATCTCATTTTACCCGGGGTCACTACACCTTCAACTATCGGGTTCGCGCTAATGACGGTATCCGGAGTTGCGTGGGGTATATATACCCTCAAAGGCCGGGCGTCAAAGAACCCGCTTTTAGATACAGCTTACAATTTTCTGAGAACCACTCCCCTGGTAATAATTTTAGCTATTATCGCAATGAATAATCTAAATTATTCAACTGGAGGCATCGCCCTGGCTTTACTATCCGGCGGCATCACTTCAGGAATTGGTTATACAATCTGGTATATCGCTCTCGGTGGTCTTACTTCTACTCAGGCAGCGGTACTGCAACTATCAGTTCCGTTAATTGCTGCTTTGGGAGGCGTCATATTTGTGTCTGAAGCAATAACGTTCCGCCTGATGATTTCAGCCACTCTGGTTCTTGGCGGTATTTTAATAGTAGTTTTAGGCAGATATTATTTTACGCAGCGTAAAATAAGCATGTAAATATTAGCTGCTCGTCTATCACCCTATCGCGATTGAGTTAGAATTGACCTACAGGAAAAATGCAAAGCCTTTCATTCACCTATTACTCCGACGTGCTCTGCGTATGGGCCTATATTGCGCAAGCGCGGGTTGATGAAGTCGCTCGAAAATTCCCTGATCGGGTAACCATTGAACATCGGTTTTGTTCGATTTTTGGCGATACCGCACACAAAATTGAAATCGGCTGGCAAGATCGGGGCGGGTATGCCGGTTTTGGAAAACACATTCTGCAATCGGTTAAAGCCCATCCTCATGTCAGTGTGCATCCCGACATCTGGAAACACTGCCACCCGGCCTCTTCCACACCCGCGCACTTAATGCTCAAAGCCGTGCAGAGTGTGAATAGCCTTAAATGCGAAATTATCCTCAACAAGATACGTTCCGCATTTTTCGAAGACTGCCGGGATATCGGGAAATGGCCGGTATTACAAGATATCGTGGCCGAAGCCGGCATGCCCATCGATGATGTGCAGGCCATTGTCGATAGCGGTGCTGCCTACGCGGATCTAGAGGCCGATTTCCGTATTCAAAAAGAACTCATGGTTCAGGGCAGTCCGTCATTCATTCTCAACGAAGGGCGACAGAAACTATATGGCAACGTCGGTTATGGCGTAATTGAAGCAAATATTAAGGAACTGCTTCGCTCGCCTGATTCGGGCACGGCGAGTTGGTGTTGAACTTACGGGCTTTGGTCGGATTACGCCGAACCAGGCCAACCTACCAGTTTAGAAGCTCAACTCAGCTTCGTAACCCGCCTCCTTTACAGCCGCGATCAGCTTGTCGGATTCCGCGGTTCCAGTCACCGTGGCACTGCCTGGCTCAAGACTAACTTCAACCATTTCAGCACCCTCAACGCCATCAAGCGCCTTAGTGGCATTGCCCACACAGTGATTGCAGGTCATACCGGTAATTTTCAATTGGGTTGTGTCAGTCATGCCAATTTAATTAGATATTGAAGTAATGGGTTTAAAAAATCTTAAGCGATTGGCATTGCTTACCACGGTTACGGAAGACATTGCCATCGCAAAGCTCGCAAACATCGGGTTCAGCAGCCAACCGGTGAAGGGGAAAAATACACCTGCGGCGAGCGGGATACCAATCACATTATATATAAATGCACCAAACAGATTTTGTTTGATATTGCGCAAGGTAGCAGCAGAAATAGCGATTGCCGTGCCCACGTTGATCAGCGAATCTCCAACCAGGGTAATATCCGCGTGTTCAATTGCTACATCCGTGCCACTACCAATGGCAAAACCGGTATCCGCCTGAGCCAGCGCAGGTGCATCATTGACGCCATCACCCACCATACCCACTTTGTGACCCTGCTGCTGCAATGACTTGATAATATCCAGTTTTTGCTCGGGCAACAATTCGCTGTGCACAGTATCAATGGCCAGCGATTTCCCGACCGCTTCTGCCGTTTTACGAAAATCGCCGGTACACATCACCACCGTAATGCCAAGTTCATGCAATGCGCTAATCGCCTCTGCGGTGTCGTATCTGATCTTATCCTGCAATATCAATATTCCCAGCAACTGCTCGCTGCTGGCCAGCCAGATTGGCGTACCACCTTGCGCCGCGTGTTCAAGCGCGAATTGCTGCCATTCAGGATTAGCCTTAAAACCCTGCTCCTGCATCAATTTTTCGTTTCCGAGAAAATAACGTTTTTGTTCAATGTTACCCGAGACCCCCATCCCCGTGATGGACTGGAAATCATCGCAGGCAAGGGCTGTGATGTCCTGTTGCTTCGCACTATTCAACACCGCTTGCGCCAGAGGATGCCCCGAACCCGTTTCCAGACTCAGCGCGAGTTGCAGCAGGTCTTGCTCTTTAAGCGTAGCAATGCACTGTATTTGTGTAACAGTAGGTTTGCCCTCTGTCAGGGTACCGGTTTTATCAACCACCAGGTGAGTAAGATGTGCGGCACTTTGCAATGCATCGCTATTACGGATGAGAATCCCAAGCTGGGCGGCACGACCGGTGCCGGCCATGATCGCAATAGGCGTCGCCAGGCCGAGTGCGCAGGGACAGGCGATCACCAATACAGCAATCCCCGTGGTAAACGCGTAGGCCAATTGGGGAGCCGGACCCAGTATCCACCACCCGATGAATGTGAAAACAGCGATCACGATCACAGTTGGCACGAAAATGGCGGATACTTTGTCCACCAGACTAGCTATCGGCGGCTTGCTCAGCTGAGCTCGCTGGACCATGCTGATAATACTGGACAAGGTGGTTTCCTCACCCAGGCGGGTAAGCTGAACTATCAGGCTGCCTCCTTGGTTGCCGGTCCCGCCAATCACTTCATCACCGATCTGTTTAGATACCGCGAGCGGTTCACCCGTTAGCATTGATTCGTCGACGCTTGAAGTTCCACTGACAACCTCACCATCTATGGGTATTGTCTCACCCGGCTTAACACGCACATGGTCACCGCGGCGCAATAAGGAAACCGGAATTTGAATTTCATTGTCATCAATCAGCACAGCCGCCAATTTCGGTGCCAGTTGCACCAAAGCACCTATCGCCTCGCTGGTCACGCGTTTTGCACGGGTTTCCAGTGCATGCCCGAATTGCAGAAACGCCAAAATCAACACTGAGGCATCCAGGTAAAGATGGTTTCCCCCACCGGGTATGAATGCCGGATACAAAATAATAATCACTGACGAAACCCAGGCCGCAGAGGTTCCCAATGCGACCAGCGTATCCATGTTGGATGACAGGTGTCTGGCCTGTTTGATTGCTGTGTTGTAGTAGTTTCTGCCGCTAAACCACATAGTAAACAGACAAACCAACGCCATCAAACCCCAAAATAGTTGACCGTTACCGGGCGATAAATGAGGAAATAATCCCGCCATATCCCCCGCCATCAATCCTGCGCCGACCAGGCCGGCCAGGGCGGCTCGCTGCCATGAGCGCCGAATTTCCAAACGTGCTTCTTCTGCCTGAGCACGGTGCGGATCCTCAAACTTTTCCTCCAGCTTGGCGCTAATGCCTGCTTCATTCAATCGCAATAGCAGTCGGGCAGGATGTAATTCAGTTTTAAGCGATACAATCATCCTGTTCCCGGATGATTCCTGAAACTCAAGCTCCGATCCAAGCTCCGACAGCAGCGGTTGAACTGCCTCGCGCTGATCACTTTCAAATTTTAGAGTCAGTCGATCTACAACGGGGGCAATTTCGCTTAAACGCGCGCCATAGCCATGATCAATGATGGCATTTACAACTGTTTGCGGATCCCCTCCGGTGACCAATGCCTTTTTGTCCACTAGATTCACCAGCGCTTCAGACACTCCGGTGACGGCCAGAATCGCCTTCTCCACATTCGCAACACACGAGCTACAGGTCATATCCGAAATGTCGATTTGATAAGCGCGCATTACCTCGTCCGGCGTTCGTCGATCGGCAATTAATATGGCAGCATAACCTTGATCGACCACGGCATTGATCACTTCTTCGGATTTACCGCCAATGATTTGAGCTGTTTTAGTAACCAGATTGGCCTGCGCCTGCGAAACACCAGCCACCGCCATTATTGCTTTTTCCACGGTGGCTACGCAGGATGCACAGCTCATATCATCTATTTTGATTTCAAAGCCCGTAGGTTGTGGCAGGTCCTGTTTTTTTTCAGAGGAAACAACGCCTTCATCTGTTTCGCAACTCTCGGGTATGTTTGGCTGCGGTTTAGCTTTGTAACCAGCCTTGATTATCGCTGCCACCACTTCGTGAGGTTTGCCGCCAGCGACTTCAACTACTGCCTCTGATAATCTCGCCTTGGCCTTATATGCCCCTGCCACTGCCAGTGCCGCATTTTCTACGGAGGCCACGCAATGAGCACAAGTCATACCCTCTACCGACAGGCGATATGATTTGTCCTTGTATTCAAACCGGGTTTCGCTCATGGCTGGCGTCTCTATAAATACGCGAAAATCTCGTTAATACTTAGCGTAAGATTGTAAAATGAATTTACTTCTAATGTATGACTTTGTACTTCACCCCGCAACGGATAACATAGAATGTCAAACAGGCACTTCTATATAAAGTCAAAAATAATGAAATCAATAATCGGGTTTAAGTGAATGATCTATTATTTTGCCTACGGATCTAACTTGCATCCCGTACGCCTGGGCGAACGCGTAAGTTCTGCAGAATTAGTCGGCACTGCAGAAATAAGCGGGTATCGCCTAATATTTCATAAAAACAGTCACGACGGTTCGGGTAAATGCAATCTGTTTAAAACAGATCTGTCCTCGGATTCAGTCTACGGTGCGATTTATACACTTTCGCCCGAACACAAAAGCATACTGGATGAATTTGAAGGCAAGGGGTTCGGCTATATTGATCGCAAAATTGAAGTGCCCCATCAACAACGAAAAATCACCTGCTTTACCTATTTCGCTCAAGATGCTTATATTCTCGATACGCTTGAACCCTACCACTGGTATAAGCAATTGGTTGTACATGGAGCACATTACCTGAAGTTTCCCGAGGCATATATTTTGTCCATTGAGGCGATTGAGTCACAGGAAGACCCGGAACATATCCGGCGACAGGTACACAAAGAATTGTTGCAAAAAATCATTCGCTTTCCTTGATAAAAGGCCGCTGAGCGCACCTCAGATTAAGGACACCTATCAGATCAGGAAACTATTTATTGAAACGTCGCTTTGATAATGACACTATAATGATAAGCAAAATAACAACGATAAACGCATCAATCGCGGGGGAGAAGACCATCAATACACCAAACAACTCTTTTGTATACGCCTACCTCGGTTCAATAAAAGCACATAAAATAGAGTGCCGGTGCCCGTTCCACTCGACAGATGCTTTTCTGTTTAGATAAAATAAAAGGCCTTGCGTGGAATTTTTAGTGATCGCATACGATGGAAAGGATCCGGGAGCAAAAGCACGCAGGCTGGCCGCTCGACCGGCTCATATGAAAGATATACAGCCATTGATTGAAAGGGGCGAATTTATTAACGGCGGCGCCATACTGGATGATAATGGAGAAATGATTGGCTCCACACTTTACATGGACTTTGCATCCAGAGCGGAATTCGACCAATGGCTTGAATCAGACCCTTATGTCACGGGAGGAGTCTGGGTAGATATTAATATTCAACCCATCAAACTGGCCTTTAGAGACACTGGGCAGGGCTAAAATACTATCAAACAAAGGTACCCTGAGAAATATTTTAACCCGATAACCCATCACAGCTTAACAATCGGAGAGAAAATGACTTTAACAAAAAAACTTGGCGCGGAATTTATCGGTACATTCTGGTTAATCCTCGGAGGTTGCGGAAGCGCGGTACTGGCGGCTTCCTACCCCGATGTGGGGATCGGCTGGCTCGGCGTTTCGCTGGCATTTGGATTAACCGTGATGACCATGGCCTTCGCTATCGGTCACATCTCCGGATGCCATCTCAATCCCGCTGTTTCAATCGGCCTGTGGACAGGCGGCAGATTCACCACTGGTGAACTGGTACCGTATATCATCGCTCAGGTCGCGGGAGGTATAGCCGGAGCAGCTGTATTGTTCGTCATCGCTACCGGCCAGTCAGGTTTTGATGCCAGTGCGGGATTTGCCTCCAATGGATTTGGCGTGCACTCCCCTGCGGGCTATCAGTTAACTTCCGCACTGGTTATAGAAATTGTAATGACCTTTATGTTTTTAATCATCATACTCGGTGCAACCGATAAACGTGCACCCCAGGGTTTTGCACCTATCGCCATTGGCCTCGGTCTCACACTCATCCACCTGATCAGTATCCCTGTTACCAATACCTCGGTAAACCCCGCTCGAAGTACTGGCGTTGCACTTTTTCAGGGGGATTGGGCACTGGATCAACTTTGGTTGTTCTGGTTTGCACCCATCATTGGCGCCATATTGGCGGGATTTGTTTATCGATGGTTTGAAAGCGATGCGTAACTTACAAAAAAAGACGGCCCTGTGAAGGACGCCTGGAAATCTGGCGACCCCTATGAATTTTTCATGGGTCGCTGGAGCACTCTGGTAGCGCATTCATTTGTTGATTGGTTGTCTCCCTCGCCTGACCGCAAGTGGCTGGATATCGGTTGCGGTTCGGGCGCCTTGAGCGAAGCGATTATCAAACATCACCAACCCGCTGGCCTCACCGCGATTGATCAATCCGAGGGATTTGTAAAAACTACGCAAAACCGGCTTGGCAAAACTGCGCTGTGCAGGGTAGGTGACGCGCTTGCACTTCCACTAACCGACAAATCAGTAGATTTTGCTGTCTCGGGGCTGGTTCTTAACTTCATATCTGAACCTGAAAACGCGCTTGCTGAAATGCGGCGTGTTACCGTCGATGGTGGAACCGTCGCGGTATACGTATGGGATTATGCAGGCACCATGGAGTTTTTAAATACTTTCTGGGATGTGGCAATAGCACTCAATCCCGGGGCGTCCGACTTACACGAAGGCAAACGTTTTCCCGAGTCCAATGCGCAGGGCCTGAGCAAACATTTTGAGCAAGCCGGCTTCATCGAAACAAGTAGTGCACCAATCCAGATCGACACCCGTTTTAAAGATTTTAATGATTACTGGCGACCCTTTTTGGGGGGACAGGGCCCTGCCCCGACCTACCTGCTGTCCCTGGCAGATCGCGACCAGGAGACCCTGAAAGCGAAGCTACGTGAACGCTTACCCATACAAAAGAATGGATCTATCCATATGGTTGCGCAGGCCTGGGCGATGCGAGGGCAAGCCTGAGAGCACTGTTTTACTCAAAAGTGAAAACCAAACGCAGGAAAAAACGCATGAAAATAACTATCATCGTTCTAGCCCTATTTCAGGTCATGGGCCTGATAAGTTCGGTACACGCTATCCTGCAGACCCGAACCGCGCAGGGTGCAATTGCCTGGGTGGTAAGCCTTAATACCATATCCATAGTGGCCGTGCCTGCCTACTGGGTACTCGGGCGTAGCAAGTTTCAGGGGTACGTGGATGCCCGTCGTGACAGCACTCTGGACATTGATGTTCAACGTACGGAAATTTTTGAATCATTCAAGCATTTTAGCGTTGACGTTCTACCGGACTTTCCGGAATACCAGGCCATCAGATCACTTGCTCAAACGCCATTCTTGAGAGGCAATGAGGTAGATTTACTGATTGATGGTGAGGCGACCTATGACAGCATATATGAAGGAATCGAGGCTGCAAAAAAATACGTCCTGTTTCAATTTTACATTTTGCGGGCAGACAAGAGTGGTAATCGTTTCAAGACGCAATTAATTCAAAAAACCAGTGCGGGTGTTGAGGTCTATGTGCTTTATGATGAACTGGGCAGTAGCGACCTGGATGAAACGTGGTTACAGGACTTCCGCCAGGCAGGCATACAGATTATTCCGTTTAATACCCGTCAGGGCAATCGCAATCGCTTCCAGGTCAATTTCCGTAACCACCGTAAAATAGTCGTTGTCGATGGACTTAGCGCGTGGGTAGGAGGATTAAATGTGGGCGATGACTATCTTGGCGCAGACCCGAAATTAAGTCCCTGGAGGGATACCCATATGCGCATCACCGGGCCCGCTGCGCTGCTCGCTCAATCAATTTTCTGGAGCGACTGGTACTGGGCCGACAATAAGATGATAAGCAGTCTTTCATGGCAACCCCAGGCCGCTGACGGGCTAGCTGAAATTAATACTGGAAAAGAAGTGCTAATACTCGATTCCGGGCCCGCTGATGAACTGGAAACCGCCAGCCTGTTTTTTACACACGCCATAAATGTTGCCAGAAAAAGAATCTGGATCGCAACTCCCTACTTCATCCCCGACGAAGCCACCATGGTCGCGCTACGTCTTGCGTTATTGAAGAAGCTGGATGTAAGAATTCTAACTCCGGCTCTCAATGACAATTGGTTTGTTCGTCATGCCGCAAATGTATATTTAAGCGAGTTATCCCAACTGGGCGCAAAAATCTATTTTTATGAAAAAGGTTTCATGCATCAGAAGGTGATGCTACTGGACGACAAGGCGGCTGTAATCGGCACCGTTAATTTTGACAACCGCTCGTTCCGCCTGAATTTTGAGGTGTCCGGCGTCGTTGCAGACCGGGAATTTACCGGCGAAGTTGAACACATGCTGCTGGATGATCTTTCGAACTCTACTGAGATACGTAATTACAATCTTGCAGGCGAATCATTATGGGAGCGATTCAAAGCACATGGGTCTGCGCTGATGGCTCCGGTATTGTAGGCCCTATATTGCGAGGAGCGGAGCAACGCGTCAATCCGCGTAATGAATACCACGAAACGCTGGAAACATTTTGATTGCCCCGTTAGGCTCGAAATGAACAATATCCGTTACTTTCCAATCCGGTGTTTAGGGCGCCTCTAATAATTCTGGGTGAAGTAGATTGAGAATCGATATTTTAAAGAGCAAGGCGCTTAGCACCAGAAATAGTTATTCTATTCCTGGTGCTTAGTAACGTAGCTATTGAAAATATTGGGTTCTAGATGCTCATCCACGAATAATTAGAGGCGTCCTTTAGCTGCTGGATGGATATTGTATGCAGCGTAGCAAATTGTCGCGCAAAGAATACATCAATTCAAACCACAAATTCGGCCCCGGCAATATCTCTGCACCAATCGGATCTAGCTCGCCCGTACGTATACCGGTTTCTTCGGCAATACGTGTAACGAG
>PVMS01040937.1_pt1 | contig 16647 bp, 19 predicted proteins | sample 1853461 | NCBI WGS metagenome assembly PVMS01 (sample SAMN08582032, study PRJNA380276) | Marine sediment metagenome, whole genome shotgun sequencing project. | isolation source: ocean sediment barecode stripped | collected 2017 | reverse complement strand
TGGTAAAATTAATATTAGATCAAAGGCCATGCCTCCTATGATACTTATTGTAATTTGCCAGACAGGGGAGTTCGTATAGGGTCTTTCCGGCAGCTCTACACACACAATATTTCTTTTAGGCTTTCTGAAACCCATATCATCATATTGATTCCAGAAGACACACCCCTTAAATCGTCTCTCCGTGCGCCTGAACCCTGTTTAAATTGAGTTCGCAGTGGTGTGGAGTTGGTTTAGGGAAGCGGGGTCAAACCTTGATCAGTGATTAATAGATTTTAAATTGTAATAAAACAAGTAGTTATATTGATAGGGAGAATAAGTTTCTGGTAAAATTAATATTAGATCAAAGGCCATGCCTCCTATGATACTTATTGTAATTTGCCAGACAGGGGAGTTCGTATAGGGTCTTTCCGGCAGCTCTACACACACAATATTTCTTTTAGAATAGAATTTTGAAATCGGACTTTATTTTTTTCGGCGAGAAAAAGTTTTGATGAGGATAGGGTGCTAAGATGCTCAAGTTTCTGAGAAATATGTCGATATAAAATTTAACAAATTGTTACAACATTCTTGACAAAAGCAATTTTTTAAATTTATTTATTATTCAATCGCAAGCTTTGGAACTCCGGGTTTGTGCTATATCGTAAACTACCCCTTCGGTTTCGACCAAGGGCGCGGGGTCGCTTCGGCGGCCCCTGCTATTTTATAGCCTTTCATATGCGCACATTCATTTACTTTAATACTTCCGAGGTTTTTCTATTTATTTTAATAATAGCTTTGCTATGTCCTGCTCCCTGACAAGCCGTTTCCTAAGCTAAACAAAATGTTTTTTCAAGTACATCGTGGATAGTGGCTTTTACTTCCTGAGTTTATCAATTCCCGCTGCCAAAATACGGATCTTACCAGAATAAACAGGAAGGTATGATATATTGATTGAATTATTGTAATAAAGAAAAAAAGGTGTTAAAATTCCATATATTTACGAATTCACTTCCTTTTAGAGGCTCTGGGAAAGCTTTTAAATTACAAACTATTCATATAAATGGAGTTGGCCATGGAAGCTATCAAAATACAACGAAAGATTGATTCAGAAACACTCCACATTCCTGAATTAAAACGGTTTTTAGGAAAATTTGTTGAAATCATTTTATTAGAAGTCCCTTCGAGTGAACGCACTGAAATGAAAGGAGATATTAAGGAATTTATTTCAGCGGCGAATCGGATTGATATTGATGAAAATGCTATTCAGCGATTGAGAGAGGAAAGCATGATATGATACAAAAGGTTGAGCTAAACCTTAAAATATTCACCTTGCCGTAAATTAGTAGAGTTTATGCCTGAAAGGTAATTCCATTTTCCTCACCCAAAGCAGATTTGACCCAATCCACAATCCATCATTTGGATTTAATAAAGTGTTACCGGACGTACCAGTTATTTAAAAGGATTGCAGCAATTCAGCAGTAGCCCTTTTTTACGTCCAATCTATTTTTTTGCGGTCTACCGAAAAAACGCTGGTATAAAATGGTTGACAATATGTCATATCCGACATAATTTAAGTGTTATGAGTACAAATGATAAGCCTTTGGTATGGTTACATGGCGAGATTATAACTCCACCTTTTTCCGAGCAGGTCCGGATTGAAGCAGGCTATCTCTTACGCCAGCTGCAACATGGTATTAAATTGTCTTTGCCGCAATCAAGGCCGATGCCATCGATTGGCACAAGATGTCACGAGCTAAGGATAAATGATGAAAATGTGACGTGGCGAATAATTTATCGAATATACACAAATGCGATATTAATACTAGAAGTCTTTGAGAAAAAAACAAATCGAACACCAAAATCGGTGATTAATGTCTGCAAAAAAAGAATAAAACGTTACGATGCAGACGTTAAGTAAGGAAAATTGATAATGGATAAAAAAAAGAAGAAAGCATTAGAAGCCAAAGGTTATAAGGTTGGCTCTGTGGGTGAGTTCCTGGGACTGAGGAAAGAAGAATCAGAGTATATTGAGTTGAAATTGGCACTTAGCCAAGCTCTGGTAAAGCGCCGGAAACGAAGTAATTTGACCCAAGTACAGTTGGCAAAAAAACTCAATTCTAGCCAGTCCCGAATTGCCAAAATGGAGAAAGGTGACCCAAAAGTTTCCCTGGATCTCCTTGTAAAATCCTTAATGGCTATGGGGGCGACCAAGAAAAACATTGCAAGTCTGATTGCCTGATTTGGCACATATGCACTGCATTTAAGTTCGTTGCTATGATCTACCCAGTGTAATCTGCAAATCAGATCCAATTTGAGAAATAGAATTGCTCGTGTTATTTTTACGATATACGAGCATCACATTGTGCTGTTACACGGATTTATTAAAAAATCTAAAAAAACACCAACTAAAGATTTGACATTGGCAAAACAGCGGATGTCGAAATTTAATAAACGATAACAAGGCAGGTGAATTAAATGAAACATAAAAATATAGGTAGTAATTTCGACGATTTTCTACAAGAGGAAGGGATCTTGGCAGAAACGGAGTCAGTAGCTGTTAAAAGAGTTGTAGCGTTTCAAATCCAGCAATTAATGGCCGAGAAGAATATGAGCAAAACGAACATGGCAAAAAAAATGGGTACAAGTCGCTCATCGTTAAGCAGATTGCTTGACCCGACAAACATGTCCGTGTCCTTAAAAACACTCGAGAAGGCTGCAAATTCTCTTGGGAAAAAGCTAACAGTTCAACTTGTTTAATGGTGTTTAAAGGGAAGCGATCAAAATACCGAGATCGAAATTCAAACAATAAGAAGAGTCTAAAGTGGGAACTATAACTATCATAGTACCGAAGGATATTAATATAGAGTATAAAGTTGACAGCGTTGAAGCTATGAAAAATCTACTTGAGATACTAAATGAAATGAAAATGAAATCCGAATCTGTTAAGTTGGACAAACTGTTAGGACTATTTTCCGATGAAGCTGAACTGCTTGACCATGTCACAGAGTCGGCAATGAAGATACGTGAGAATGATCCGCTAAGGGTTTCATAATGGAGAAGACATCACCGGATTGAGAACAGAACATTTTTGTAAAGAAAAATAAAAAGGCGCAGGTTTTGGCCTGTGCCCAAATTGTGCCCGCCAAGGTCAAAAGTTTCGAAAAATTCCCAAATATAACCAAAAATCCAAAAAATTCTTATAGACAAACCAACCAATTAGAAATACACAAGTTGTTGAATTTGCTAAGATTAGGTTTAGGAATCCAATGCTCTATCCACTGAGCTAGGGGGGCTAACCCGCATTTCTCATGAAGAATTTATTTTGGTTTTGGAAACAAAAAAGAAACTGTCTAAAATCCGGAGATTATATTAAACTCGGGTGCCCTTGATCAAAGAGGCTCTGTTATGATGAATATCGTACCACGAAAAATAAATTCTTCACCAAAGGCAAGCCTGAACAACACAGGAACTCCGTTATGGAAGAGCCTTGCAGCGGGCTGCAGGGCTCTTCGACTGTATGGAAATTTAGCTATTTTTTGATTCGCTCGCTTACCCCGCAGCCCCCCCGCTGGGTGAACTTTCCGTTTCGTTCCAGCATACTGCGGGGAATGAGCTCGCTGTGGCAGTACAGCCCTCGAAGTAAAATACTACGCCTTCAGCCTGAAATGCCCCCGACGTCGGGATTTCGCTGTGCTCAACTTGCAAATGAATCGCTCAGTCTCGTGAGAAAACCGGGCTAAGTTTGAGTCTGAAATACACCAAATTCTACCCCCTGACAACCCTTTTCCATATTAAATATTAGCCACATTCCGATTTGATTTGCATTGACATTCGTTCCGAGCAGGCGTATAATATGCGCATAACAGGTTTAATAAAAGAAGGAGCGAAAATGCCTAAAACACGCTTAAATATTAGCCTTGATCAAGATCTTGCAAATTTTATAAAAATTTTTGCCCAAGAGAATAGGACAACTGCTTCTGAGGTTATTACTCAGTTTATTCTAGGATTAAAACGGAAGTCTCAAGGTGACAGCATGGATCTCATTTTATCAAATCCGGATTTCTATCAGGCCCTAACTGATGTACAGTCAAGGCTGCGAGACGGTTCTGCAACCTGGCATACTTTTGATGAAGTTTTCGAAGAATGATGGAAGCAAAATTTGAAAAGGCATTCTTGAAAGCCGTTAAAAAACATGCGGGAATCAAGAAACAAATCGAACAGAAGGTTCGCCAAATAATAAAGCATCCCATTGAAATTGGTGAACCATTGAAGGGAAATTTTCGTGGATTCTATTCCTGCCCTGTAAAGCGTAATTTTATTATCATATATTTATACTGTGGCGTTTGCAGGAAAAAGGGAGATGATGAATTTGTTGCTTGCTCAGACTGCTCAATAACACCAAACGAGACGATCAAGTTTGTTCTTATGGGTCCTCATGATGAAGCATATGGCATAAAATAGTTGTGCCCAAAATGTGCCCGCCAAGGTCTAAGTTTTAGAAAAATTCCCAAACAGAACCAAAAACCAAAATATTCTTATAGGCAAATCAACCAATTAGAAATACCCAAGTTGTTGATTTTGCTAAAAATGGCTTAGGAATCCAATGCTCTATCTACTGAGCTACGGGGGCTAAGTTTGAGTCTGAAATACACCAAAACCCGCCTCCTGACAACCTTTTTTACATCAATTGTTTTTATTTCGACCAAGAGTCAAGAGCAGAATTGACCCCTAAGCACGCAGGGATCTGGACTATAGTTTTTATTTAGGAGGTGGCGGCGGTAGATCTTTAAACATGGCTGCAAAGTCATCCATTCCGGTTGCCTTGGGAACTTCCGGGGGTTGAATTTTGATAGCCTTTATTAGTAAAAAAAATAGGATACTTGAAGATACACTCCAGCTAACGCCGGCAATACGGATTAAAGGATCAACAGGAAATATGCAGCATACCGCGATTAAAATAAAGGATAGACAAAACAGGTAGAACTGCTTTCTGGCCGGGGCGTCAGCAATAATGTCTTTCATGGTAGGGGTTTTGATTTTCCCTACCAGGGGACTGAAACGGTGCAGCCAGATCAGAAAAGGAACGATTTTATAAAGCATCCCATTGGAAACTGAGCAGGCAAATCCAATGAGAAAGGTAATAACAAACAGATAACCGAATATCTCGTCCCATCTGAAAGGGTCAACGGTTAACAACAAAAGTGCAGGTATCAAACATGTTAAACCCAACTGCCAAAACCTGAATGTTGAATCCACCATTTTTCGTTGCCGATTCCTGATCAGGTTGAAAAAGGTAAACACATACAGTATAACACCTATAAAAGCGGGTATTCCTGCTACGATCAGCCGGGTGCCATTCAGCTTCATGCCAAATCCGATCACCAGGGAAACTATAGAGAGCAGTATCAGGGTAACAATACTGTACCCTATTCTATCAGGGAAGGCCTTGGTGAGATAAAACATTGGGATGACATGAAATGAAACTCCAAAGATTAAAAGGGTTATCCAACCCAATAGTGCCAAAGTGATGTGAATATACTTCAGGCTATATCCATCCAGTGGAAATCCCCACCATCCATAAAGCACGCCGATCATGGTTATCCCGGCTGTCACGGCCAGAGTAAGGCAGATTACAGAGGACCTCATGGCATATACTACCGGTCTATTTGCTTTGACCCGAAAAAGCGCCGTTAAGATCTGAGTGATAAACAGACTGAAAGAGACCAACAGAAGAACCGCCGCAATTTTTAGCAAAATTATCTTCCAGAAAAGAAATCCAGAGATTAAAGAGAGGATCCCTGCAATGAGACTGTAGTAATTAATCCTTGAGAGATGATTCCAGGGAACGTGGCCTCCTACCAATACAGGTACCATTTGATAAGAAGCCCCTATCATGATGAGGGTTAACCAGCCCAGGGTAATCATGTGAACCAGAGCCACTGTATCAAGGCTCCAGGCGGTGATGAACATCCTCTCTCCATAAACAGACAACAGGATGCCGGCGAGAATTCCAAATGCCGGTCCTGTCAGAAGATATCGAAGAGGAATGTCCTCTGGTGGTGCCTGATCAAGGCTGAGACTACTTGTTTTCAAGGTCCTTTTTCCAGATCAATACCTGAACCGAGCCATCTGCAAGGGTTTTTGTTTCCGAATCACACTGCCGTTCTTCCAGTTTGGCATACAAGAGACGTGGTCTTTTATTATTAATCATCAAAATAGCCTGGTCTTTTCCAAGGGTTTCCACAGCTTCCAGGATTCTCTCCATGGGTTCGGGGGGAAAAAGGGCACTGCAATCAATAATTTGAAGTTGCTTATCTGTTTCAAAAAGAGATTCCGCCATAGGGGATTATATCTGTTTTAACAATTGCAGCTTTCTTGCTATGTCATCTGCTTCCCGATCTAAATACTTATCTGTCGCGGGGTAAAGAACATTTTCTTCTTTAGAGTTGTGTTGAGCAATTAAGATCAGCATGGCTTCACTCAGATCGAAAATACGTTGCCAATTCCCCTCGTTCAGGCAATCAGAAACTTCCTTCAGGACACCTCTAATCTGCTCATGTTCCACCCGCATGACCTGAGTAGGGCCACTCGTCATTCCGGTTTTTTCCTCAAACGCAGGAAAAAGAATCGTCTCTTCCCTGGCAAAATGGAGTTCCATATTCCAAATAAACGATCGCATCAATTCCTTCCCCAGATCATTTTTTCCTTCACCTAAGACATTTTCTGCATGAACATAAGTTGAATCACAATGCTTATGGTGGGATTCCATAATTTGCACTATGCTAGTAAATCCTCCTGGTTTGGCAATAAGATAGCCACTCCACTCTTCACTGGAAATGGATAAAGGCAACCAGTCGTATTTTCCCCAGTTTTGATTTTGGAACGGTGTCATGACTGCATCAAAATCACCTTTGGCTTTAATTAAGATTTTTTCTTCAGGTTTCAAGTTTTTTAAAGCAGCGGAAAGTTCAGCAACGTTTTCTTCTGTAGAGTCATTTGTAAGCTCAAGTCTGTTTTCCATGGTTTCATCCGTTGGGTTTTCTAAATTGATCGATACGTTTTGTAAAATTGATAGGAAGTCCCTTTTGCGCACAAAATGTAGAGAAAGTTTAGGTTGTGCGCCGCAATAGGGTGAATCCCAATATGTAGTAGGAGCACATTCCACGCATTAGCCCTACTGGGATAATCTGCCATTGGAATTTTTATGACAGACAATGGGTATTGTGTCAACAAAATACCGAAAGGAAGTGTTTTCGGCAAGATACGGATTGGTTAAGGAGGGGAGTCAGAAGTCTTATCCGGTTACATAGGCGAATCACTCAATTAATAGGGGGCTAATTATGGCATGTATCAGAAAAAAAATCACTGTAGCGAAACGTGCAGTTGAAAAATTAAATTTCTATTTTTTGTTGACTTGTGCACAGCTTGTGCATATCGTTGTTATATGAGTTCGAATGGGATCACAATCAGGCAACTATAAACCTCGATAAACATGGTGTTGATTTTGTTGATGCGGCGACAGTTTTTGATGATTCCAATGCGGTTACCATAGATGATCCTGACCATAATGAAGAAAGGTTTGTCACAATTGGAATGGACGCATATGGTCGCATCCTTGTTGTGGTGTATACATGGCGGGGGGATTTCATCCGCATAATTTCCGCCCGGAAGGCAACAAAGTATGAACAAAAACAGTATAAGGTGTAAACCATGAGAGATGAATATGATTTCAGTAAAGGCAAACGTGGTCCGGTAATTCCACGTGATCCCAGTAAAGTGCGTATCACCATCCGCCTGGATGCCGACATTGTTGATTATTTTAAAAGCCAAGTGCATAAAGCGGGGGGCGGCAACTATCAGACCATGATCAATAGTGCCCTGAGGGAATATCTTAATAAAAGACTGGAACCTCTGAATGAAACCATTTTACGAAGAGTGATAAGGGAGGAATTGCAAGCCACCCAATAAAAAGAAGGTATGGTCTAGGCTTAAATCTCGATCACTGATTTAAGCTGCCGGTACTTTAAAATCTAAACTTCGGATTTCACAGCCCATTAACGTCTCTATCTGGCCACAAGGAGGAATCATGATGTGTCAAGCAAGAGGTACTATGCAGTTTCGCCATGTCAGTTTAAGAGTATTGGTAATTACCCTTATTATTATGGTCAGCTTAAGCGGTTGTGTAGAAATATCGGGGTCCGCAAAGAAAGATACAAGCACTGCAGATGCCTTGCCCGAAAAGAAAGTGAAAAGCTCCGCAGATGCCTTTGCCGAATACAAGGAGAACAGACCTGCGCCTGGATTTGAAGCAACAGGAATCGCCGATGTTGATACTTTTGGATTATCTGTATCCACGCTTTATGAAGCATCTGTTGAAGAACTCGACAATTACTTGCAAGAATGCGAAAATCACAAAACATATCAGGCTTATTTTAACGATGTAAATTTATGTCAGGGGAAAGCAAAATCAGATGATGACAAAAAAAGATGTGCGGTCGAGACTTATAGTAATGCAACACCGGAACAGCAGGCTGAGATTGATGCTTTTAGAGAAGCGAATGAAGGTAAAGTGGCAAACAATCTAGAACAACTAGCCGGGCTGGCAGGAATGGCCACATCCGTCTATAGTATAGTGAGTAGAGGTAGTGCGGTTTTCTTTGAGCTGGGTTTCAATATATTTTCAGCCATCAAAACTGTACAAAATATGAAAGAACAGACTGATTATCTGGTAAAGACGAAAGCATTTTTTTATCAGCAAAAGTCTATTATGAACCAGCTGGAAACCTATAAAGGAAGGTGATAAAATTATGAGACGATACAGTTTTTTATTTCTATGCATCAGTTTTCTGGCTACTACAGCATTAATACTTTCAGGCTGTGCAACCACGGATTCGGGAGGCATCCAGATCGAGCCGCAATTACATCAGGTCGATAAAAAGGATATGAAGTACGGAGAGATTAAATTACCATTAAATTATAGCGATAAAAACTACAGGCGTCTTGTCATGGTTGTATCTTTCCAGGCTCAGGGAAAAAACCCGGGCGAAATATCTCAGGATGTCATCCAGGTCGTCAGCGCTCGCATGCAGACTGAAATGGCAAAACTTAAACGCTTTACAATTTTTTCAGTCCATAATCGAGGCGGTGTTCGGATCGTGGAAAGTCTATCTGAAATCGGCGAGGCAAAAACCATTGAAGAAAAGGATATGCCGACGATAGATCTGGTTTTAACCGGTACAATCACCATGTCGAAGGAAAAATATGAGCGGGGCAATAGACATGAACTGATTTACGAAGTTGAAAGTGATTTCAACTGTGAAGACTATAAGACTAAAACTGTAAAATTTGCGGAGAAATCCAAGGGACGCGCCAAGCGCACCCAGTTCTATTCGCTTAGCGGAACGAAAATGGGTGGGTATGATGAAGCAGAGGAGAAGCAGGCACTATATGAAGCTTCATTTAAAGCGCTGGCTGTCCTGGCAAACAAATTAGGCAATACCTACCCTGTAGGCGGAAAAATAACCGGGATACTCGGAGACAGGATGAAAATGGATAAGGGTTTTGACCATGGTATCGGCCAGGGGATGCAGATGGTAGTGTATTCAACCGGCGTTGTCGACTTGCCGATTGCAATTGCAGAAGCCCAACCAGGACCTGAGACCGCTACCCTGAAGGTCTGGAAATGGAATAAAAGTGACAAGTATGCCCGCCGGGTGATCGCCCAGATCCAAAAGGACCCCGGGGTATGGTTGCAAAACAATAATCTTTTCGCCTGTTCTGCTGGAATGGCTGTTCCGCCTGAATGGGAAAAGGCTTATAAGGATTGATGTGCATGAAAAGAAAAATATTTAGAGGTATCCCCGGAATTTACCTTTTAGCGGTAATTACAGTAGCTGTTATTCTTTCCGCCGGTTCATTATTTGCTGCAACAGAAGCAAAGGGCAATACAGTGGTCGCAGACGGAATAGCAAAAATTGTTGACGACAATATTGCGGTTGCAGAAAGGGAAGCATTGAGAGATGCTCAAAGAGTTGCTATCGAAAAGGTTGTTGGCGTAATGATATATTCCACTTCCTTGGTTAAAAATTACGAGCTTGTCAACGACTGTATCGGCAGCAGTACGGCAGGTTATATTGATTCGTATGAAATCATAAGTCGCGGAAGGGATGGCAGTTACAATAATTATTACAAGATGCGAGTCAGTGCCACGGTTTCCCGCAGCAAACTTTACAATAATTACCGTACCTGGCTCCAAAGTCTGGGTAACCCAAAGTTCATTTTTGAGTCTCATGGTAATTCAGAGCTGGAAGAGATCTTTACCGAATTTCTTATTGACCTCGGTTTTACAATCACAACAGATCTGGGAAAAGCCGCTTATGTCATTCAGTTGAATGGGAAATTTATTTCATATGTTCACCCCCTGGAACAAATCGAAGGAACGCAGCTCAATCTCTGGGTGAAGATGGTAGATGTCATCAATCGTGAAGTAGTCTTCAACTTGAAGAATAATCCTAAAAAATCAACATCTTTTAGGGGCAATAAAGCCCAGCAGCACGATATTACGGCAAAGAAGGCATTTATTCAGTTGAAAAAACCCTTGCAGAAAGAGATTCAGAAAAGCCTGGAAAATTGGTCCAGACATCAGTGCAATTGAGATTGATTGATAAGAACTCGCTAATAACCGTGATAATAAGATAAATTGTATGACCGCCCCCAAGTTCTAAGTTTGTCCACATTGTTCATTTTTGCCTTCCTGAATCTGCAAGAAGTGCTTTGAGAAACCCCGGATGAACTTGATAACCAAGACTTTGTACCTTGTTGACCTCTTCCCAGGCTTTGTCATATTCTCTCTTCATGTAATAGGCAATCCCCCGCTTGTTGAAGGCCTCAACAAGCTTCGGGTTTATCTCTATGGCTTTAGTGTAATCAGCAATGGCTTGGTCAAGCTGACCTTTGTTTTTATAGGCAAGCCCTCGATTGTAGTAGGCTATAGCCTGCCTCGGGTTTATCTCTATAGCCTTGTTGTAATCAGAGATAGCCTTGTCATGCTGGCCTTTTGCATCATAGGCATTCCCCCGATTGTTGAAGGCCTCAATAAGCTTCGGGTTTATCTCTATGGCCTTGTTGTAATCAGAAATGGCCTTGTCAAACTGACCCTTACTTTTATAGGCATTCCCCCGATCGTTGAAGGCCCCACCATCCCTCGGATTTATCTCTATGGCCTGGTTGAAATCAGAGATAGCCACGTCATGCTGGCCTTTTGCACCATAGGCAATCCCCCGATATTTGAAGGCCTCGACAAGCTTCGGGTTTATCTCTATGGCCTTGTTGTAATCAGAAATGGCCTTGTCAAACTGACCTAATTGCATATTGTCAACCCCACGGTTGAGTGCTGCTTGTGCTTTGGTATCACTTTTTGTTTCACAGCCAATGGCAGCAAATATAGCTAAAGCCAGAGTGCATAAAATAAAATTACGCATTATTAATATCCTTCCATTTAAATACTACTTTGGGGAAAAAAGGTTATTGTTTTACAGATAAAGAAATCAATTTAGGCTATGAGATGAACATCGGGATTGGGTTCTTGGGGACGTCTATTCTTTTATCATTATCATCGTGTATAAGCTAAAATCATTCTTTAACAACCTTCCCAATGTCCATAATTAGAAAAGATAGATAAAGAAAAGTTATAATCGAATAGACGAACCCAAGTACCTCAACTCCACTGCAGGCTTTTTCTTCTGTCGATTCAGATTCTCATTTCAAGACCAACAGATTCGGAATCATCCAACTGTATATGATCTTGATCGGCAGGTCTTTCCATTGTGCAGTTCTGAATCAAATAATCTAACTGAGATATTTGGTGCAAATCCAATTCTCCAAATTGCACTCTCATCAGCTTTCTGTTTTGAGAACTGTAAGAAAATTCATTGTCTACACCGAGATCAGAAATGGTTTTAAATGGTAAATTCTTCAAATAAAACCTATCATCGGCAAATAATATATCTAACTCAACAGATTGGTTTGACTGTTCTTCACTGGAAAAATAACGAAACGCCAACCCACTCCTGCTAATATCAATAATTTGACCTGTCAGAATAGGCTTTGACTTGAATATAGCGATTGCAATCTCACCCCTGCTCATATCCTTAATTTGGTCTAGTTTGGAAGGCGCTGATCTGATAATAGCAAAGACCCCTTCCATTGCCGTGAATCGCTCATGGTTCCTTCTTTCCTCCGGTAGTACGTTTTTCTCAGAAATTGTCATATTAAAGTCCTTTGTGGTATTTGGGAACGATAAATTCTGCCTGCCTTGCTCCCATAATTTTGCATTCAAACCCTTACATAATGTGTTCCATTTGTTCCATTTGATATTTGCAATATACGTGCCAGCATGCAATACTCATCATGAGTTTAAATTGAAAACATCAAAACATATGCAAAAACAGTTTGATGCAATCAAAAGCACATAAAGTTAATCGTTGTAAAATCAAAAATGAGTCTGTGAAGTATTGAAGGCGAGGCTTTCTGCTAAATATTTGTCAGGTGTGAACAAATAATTGACACTATTGTTTTATCAGATAGTGTTTCCGGGTGGTAAAGCCACTTCCGCAACGGAAAAGGACGACCTGCGTTTTTAGCAGAACCGTCCTGTCATTGCTGGCGCAGAGTTGGAAAAAATCCTTATTACCCTGAGCCATGATCTCCGTGATGCTGGAACCGTCATTGGCAGTTATGAGCAACAACCTTACTTTTCAGTGGATTCCGTTTCCTCATTAGTATCGGTTGCTTTTGGCGCACAGCACATTTCCATCATGTTTTTCATCATGGCACCCTTCATGGCGGAAAAATCAGGGGCATCGCCTTGACCCGGACAGCACTTGCTCATCTTCTCAAACATCTTTTGAAAATTCTCCGGGCCGCAACATCCAAAGTCTGTACCTTCTGCTTTAGTTTCGTTGTCTTTTGTTTCTTCTGTCTGCATTTTAATCCTCCGTTAGTGTTTTAAAGTTTGTCTGTCATCAATTTTAGTTATGGTGCTCTTTTTCTCTTCGTATTCTTCCTTGTCGATATCGCCAGAAGCATACCGCTTATCGAGTATGTCCAGCGCCGATTCTGAAGCGCCGATGTGATGGCTGCCCGTGTCGCGTGAGCCAAACCCGCACATCATAGAGCCCCTTCGACCCCTCATCATGAAAAAACACATGGCTATCATCAAAATCGGGCATATCCACCATAATGAAAAACTTGAAAATTCTGGGCCAAACATTTGCATCACCTCCCTTTTTAACCATATAGACGGCTGGAGGGGTAAAAAGGATACACATCAGGAGGAAAATTTAGATTTGATTAATGGTCTATAAGCTATGCGCCGAAGGAGAACTTGATGTAGTAAATATACGAAGGACACTCCGAATTCGAACGAAAAGCGTTAAGGTGATGCTGTCTCCTGAATGATAATGGAGTAGTCTGTTGAGAATTGGAAATATGCTATTAAGGTTTTTTAGAGCTATTCCATAAATCCCATCGTTCTGCTTTTAAATATCGGCGTGCTTTTTCTAAAATTTTTTGTCAGACTCACGGCAATCACCACAATAGTATAAGACTTGAGATTGATAAGTTTCATATATGCATTCATCTTTCGGTCTGAATTTACCGCATATAGCACAACGAATTAATAGTTTTTCCAGAGGATCGTCTGAAAATCCTATTTCCGTACCAATATCCGCGGGAATGCATTTAACGCCTAACACTTTGGTTAAAATCTCTGAAATCTCCTCCCTTTGGTAGTCGAGTTCCTCGCCGAATTCGGAAACGATGCAAAGCTCTGGACGAACTTCTTTAAGGAGGAGACTCATCCCCAGAAGTCCCAAATGATTCTTGTAAAGCCTTTTTTCCAAAGTTTTGTCATCCAGTTCTTTTCGTAAAATACCCCCCAAATGAGCTATTAATAAATCACAGCCCTTAAAAGGCTCTGCTATCGATTCTTTTAGATCCCATCCTGTATCGCCAGTAAAACCGATTTTTATGCCTTCTGATTCAAAAACAAACCCCAAAGAATATATATTATCAACGATTTCATGGTGTTTGGCACGTGTTGGGAGCACAGTTAAAGAGTTTAAGTTAAGCTTTTGTCCAGCTTCAAGTACATGAATTCTGTTAAAATATGTTTCCATTAAGTTGATCCAGCCGGACAACTTTTTCATTGTCCCAAGATTTAAAAATAGATCTATTTTCTTGTGTTCAAGCTGGTCACTTTTATCCCTTTTTTCATTTTCTTCATCAATTTTCTCGTTACGTTCATGCAAGAGTGAGAACAAGGCTTCCAAGTCTGCCATATGGTCTAAATGGGCATGTGTAATAAAGATAAAGTCAACATCGGCGAGTTTGAAACCTTCCCGAAAAAAATTTCTTAAAAAGTCAAAGCCAGGATCAATAATTATTCCTTTTCCTCCAAAATAAAAGAAATAACCTCCCCCTTTGCTATCCTCAGCATTTAAGCTCATTCTGGGAGTATAAGAATTCCATTTACGAAGAATAGATAAAAAGCCTTTTTGGGGAGACGTTAAGATCTTCTTGGACTTATCAGATTCTTCTATAAATTTATTAATTTCTTTTTCTTTTCTTTCTATTTCTGTTAATTGATCTTGAAAAGTATCTTTTCTAAATTCTTTAATTATTTTTTCGATGAATTCATTTAGTTCTTGTTCCTGTGGAGATGGAAGTTCTATTTTCCCAAGTTTTATTTCAATTTGGCGCAGTAAAAATTCAGCGACCTTTGTTGTTTTTCTTTTTTCTGTTAAAGTCTCTATCCATTTGATAGCGGCAGCTTCAGCATCTTCAAGTTTTTTCAATTTTAAATATATTTCCACAATCCAATTCAGATCTATTTCATCCCAAGGTTTAATTTCCCGGGAATTTTTATATAATTTAATAGCATCCTCATATTGGCCTATCGCAGCAAGCGATGCTCCTTTATTTCTCAGTGCGTGAAAATATTTCGGATCAATCGAAAGTACTTTATCATAACATTCAAGGGCTTCTTTATCCCGGCCAAGTTTGGCAAGCGAAACACCCTTATTTGTCAAAGAATGCCTATCTTCTGGATAGATCGACAACGCTCTATCATAATATTTAAAGGCTTCCTTGTCTCGGCCAAGTTTGGCAAGCGAAACGCCTTTATTTGAAAGAGCATGGATGTCTTTAGAATTGATCAACAGCGCTTTGTCGTAATATTCAATGGCTTTATCATGCTGGCCCAAACCTGTAAGGGAAACGCCTTTATTTGTATGCACATCTGGATATTTAGCATCAATAGAAAGTACTTTATCATAATATTCAAGAGCTTCAGCATGCTGGCCAAGGTCGGCAAGTGATGAACCTTTACTAAACAGTGCGTGTTTATTTTCTGGATCAATAGAAAGTACTTTATCATAACATTCCAGAGCCTCATCATTTCGGTTTAGAATAGCAAGTGTTGCTCCTTTATTATTTATTGCAGATAAAATTTCCGAGTCAATCGACAGTACTTTGTCATAACATTTAAGGGCTTCATCATACTTGCCAAGATGGACAAACGATGAGCCTCTACTTGATAATGCATGTATGTATTCTGAGTCAATCGAAGATACTTTATCATAATATTCAATGGCTTCATTATGTCGGTCCTGATTCGCAAGCAAAACGCCTTTATGTACCAGTGCATGACTACATTCCGGATCAATGGAAAGTGCTTTTTCTAAATATTCATTTGCTTCATCATACTGGCGTAAAGAAAGATTGATGGCACCATAATTAGAAAGAACAAACGATACTTCCGTTAATATACCTACCGCTTTGTTAGCTACTTGCTTAGCCTTCTCTAAATTGCCTGTATATGCCAGTGCTTCACTTTCGAATAAGAAATCATAACCATAATCACCGCATATTTTTGCTTCTTTAGCAATTTCCTTTGCTTTTTTGATAGCACCCTTCGGATCTTTAAGGCCAAGTGTATTTAACCCTTCAAATAAAATTAAATATTGTTTCTTTCTATCTTCAGACATAATCACTTATCCTATTTGGGTAAAAAACATTGTTAGCAAAAGATAATGCAGGGGTTTTGCAATGAACGTTTTTAACTATTTAAAAACCATAAACAGAAAATCAGATCGCGCATTTAACAATAGAAGGATCCAAGAGAAAATCGGATGAGCATTAAGAGCGAAAATAAAAAATGAATAGCAAAAAGAGAGTTGCGTGTCAACAAATCTTCTTGAAATTGTTCATTTAAAATTGGATAGAGTTTAATGTTGTTGTGGAAGATTAGTAACGAAAATTAACAATTCCTGTTTGCGATTTAGGGTTGAAAGTTACAATCCTTTTTTACAATCCATAAAATTGTTGACTACCTTCAATATTGTAAAATATTTTTGTTTTCCAAAAATCAACAATCCGATACGTATCTTCAATTTAGGCTGATTGAAGATTCCTGGTACCTTTCTGAGAGGTAGATGTCGGGGAGGTGAGCGAGCCTTTTAGGTGAGCTCGCTCGCTCCCCGACTCTGCCTCTGCCTTGAGCCTATCAGAAATCAAGCCCCCAAATATTTACGATTGCCAAAAGGAATCTTCAATGATATTGACTTGATAATGCCTATCAATACAGGCAAGCAATCTTCTACGACGCTA
>PVMS01128987.1_pt1 | contig 16656 bp, 19 predicted proteins | sample 1853461 | NCBI WGS metagenome assembly PVMS01 (sample SAMN08582032, study PRJNA380276) | Marine sediment metagenome, whole genome shotgun sequencing project. | isolation source: ocean sediment barecode stripped | collected 2017 | reverse complement strand
CCGAAAAAGTATCCTCTTCGCGTGCCAGAACAACCTGCGGCCCACCTACAACAGTCTGCTGTGGCGATTCGAGTTCGTAATGATTGGCGGAGACGGGATCCTGGATCGGTCGTTCATTTACCGGCAGCGCCGGCACGTATTCCGGTTCACTGTCGCTTTGTGCCCAATAGTCGTTAAACGTAGTACAGGCGCCCAACAAGGATAGCGGCAACAAAGTTGCCGCCAATCGAGAAATTTTATAGGTGTGAGTCACAGCGCTGGCCCAGGAGTCGTCCACGCCATTTTCGCAGAAACGCAGAAGTATTTCGCTACTTCTTCTCCGGTATGGTGCTCAGCGGCTGGATGCAGTCCGGCTGGCGACCTTGCTCTAAGGCCTCATTATAAAGAGGCAGTGCCTTGCTCCACTCGGAAATCAGATCCTCAATACGCTTGTCACTCGAGGGGTGGGTTGACATGAATTCTGCGGGCGCTTTGCCACCAGACGCTTCCTCCATGTTCTGCCACAAGGGAACCGCCTGACGCGGATCAAATCCCGCACGCGCCATGTATTGCAGACCAATCACGTCTGCTTCGCTTTCCTGATTACGCGAGAATGGCAACATGATGCCTAACGCTGCACCCTGGTTGAGCGCTTCGTACGCTGTATAAGTAGCGCCCGAATTGCCACCACCGAGCAATACAGCCGCAACCTGAATACCAACGCCCGAGATCTTGCCGCGCGATGCTCTTTCGTTGGAGTGTTCGGCAGTTACATGCGCAATCTCGTGTCCGATGACAGCAGCGAGTTGATGCTGGTTCTGCGCAGCCTTCAGTATTCCGTCCATAACGCCGATCTTGCCGCCCGGCATTGCGAACGCATTTACCGCATCCACTTCAAAAATCGCCATTTCCCACTCGAGATCGCTGTACGGCGGCTCGAGGACATTAACAATCGCATTCGCGACGCAGGCTATGTAGTCGATAGTTTCCCGATCGGTAATAAGAGGCATCGAGGCCTTCATTTTCGCGAACTGGGTAGCCGATTCGACCTCCATTTGTGCTTTGGAGGCCCACATAGGTTCGGCCGCCAGCGGCATCGTAGCCATGCTGCCCATAGCCAAAACCAGACTTGCGGTCGCGGCAGTTATCGGTTTTTTGAAATGCTGTGTTCTCATAGCTACTCCTCCAGCGATTTTGACAGGTTTTGGCCCTCTCGGTTCCGCATATTACCGTGGTAAGCGCAACTCGAAGCGGCGACGCCATCCCGTTGCATCGACTTTTTCGAGTGCACTGTCGATATTTGCCATAAGTCGCTTCTGCAGCGGCTGTTTGACCCGAAAGGCGACCTGATACAACTCGCGCTCCACCATCAGCTCCGCTATCAATTCATCACTGGTTTTGATTTCGTCCGCCAGGCCCATGTCCAGTGCGCGCGTCCCATACCAATGCTCGCCTGTCGCAACCTTCTCGAGGTCGAGGTTCGGCCGGTAAGCACTCACCGCCGACTTAAACAGCGCGTGTACATCTTCGAGCTCTTCTTTGAGTTTGGCACGATCTTCGTCCGTGTTCTCGCCGAACATTGTCACGGTGCGTTTGTACTTGCCCGCAGTAACCTGTTCGAAATCGACACCATGACTATCCAGCAAACGATTGAAATTGGGTATCTGAGCCAACACACCAATCGATCCAAGTATGGCGAACGGCGCCGCGTAAATTTTGTTCGCAACGCAGGCCATTAAGTAGCCGCCGCTTGCGGCGACCTTATCGACGCAAACGATAAGCGGGATACCGCGATCCCGAATCCGAACGAGTTGCGATGCGGCAAGGCCATGCTCGTGAACGACGCCGCCGTGGTTTTCGAGTCGAACAATCACTTCGTCATCCGCGGTTGCTACATCCAAAATGGCGCTGACTTCTTCGCGCAGCGATGGCACCGCGCTGGCTTTTAGATCGCCTTCGAAATCGATCACAAAACTACGTGGCCGCGATGATATGTTTTTCGCTTCTTCTTTGACGCGCTTTTTCTCTTTCTTAGCGTCTTTTTTCTGCTCGTCTTTCTGCAGTACCGCCTTGCGTAAGCTACCGGCTAATTCTTTGTGCTTCTTGTTGATACTCTCGACTTCAAGACCTTCATGGCCGCCCTTGCGGCTTGCAGCCGCGAATCCGATAACGGCAATGATAGCGACGACGATCGTCACTGCTTTGAGAAGAAACAAACCATATTCAGCGAAAAATGCACTCATACTGTGAGACCTACGTTATTTTTTTGTAAAACCTGCTCAGCGCGATAGCTTGACCGAACCATCGGTCCGGCAACCACTTCGAAAAACCCTTTTTCCAAACCTTCCTTGCGATAACCCTCGAAATCTTCCGGGGTCACGTAGCGCTCTACTGGCAGGTGATTTGGTGTCGGTCGTAAATATTGGCCAAGCGTAAGGATATCCACATTAGCTGCGCGCAAGTCATCCATAGTTGCCATGATCTCATTGTCTCGCTCGCCAAGGCCCAACATCAGGCTGGTCTTGGTGAGTACCGTTGGTCGGTGTTTCTTTGCATGTGCGAGCACCGCAATTGTCTGTTCATAACCCGCACGCGGATCACGCACCGGATGGGTCAGACGTTTTACGGTCTCGACGTTCTGCGCGAACACCTCGAGACCGGAGTCAACAACGAGCTCGACATGATCCATGACACCGTTGAAATCCGGTGTCAGTGCCTCTACCGCCGTGTTCGGATTTTGCTTCTTGATCTCTTTGACGCACTCGGCGTAATGCGATGCTCCGCCGTCAGCAAGGTCATCGCGGTCTACAGATGTGATTACCACGTACTCGAGCCCCATGAGATTGACAGCTCGCCCGGTGTTGTATGGCTCTTCTGCATCGAGCCAGCCCTTCGGGTTGCCCGTGTCGACGGCACAGAATCGGCACGCACGCGTACACACTGACCCTAATACCATAATAGTCGCAGTACCCGCATTCCAGCACTCGCCGATATTTGGGCACATTGACTCTTCGCATACCGTGCTCAGCCGGTGCTCTTTAACGATGTTGCGTGTATTGCCGTATCCCTTGCCCGACGGCATTTTCGCGCGCAGCCAACTCGGCTTCTGGCCATGTACCAGAGGCTCCGCATCGCGGCGGTTCTTTACGCCGTTCTTGATGGCTGAAAAACCGGCGTCAGTCTTGTATTTACTGCCGCTTTCAACGATAGGGATGCCGCGGAACTGTTTATCCGTCTTGCTCATTCAGGAATTATCCGGCCGCTGTTCGGCCATGCTAGGAAAAGGGCAGGCATTGTACAAAAAAATCCCGGCCAAAGCCGGGAGAGTCAGGGGGATCGTTTGCGCCAGAGGCGTGTCAGTGCAATCGGGACCAGCTGACGAGCTTTACAGCGCTCCGCCGCAGGTCGAAATTCTGGGCCAAAATGGCCTCAATGTCCTTGCTCTCAGTGGTTTGATCCATTGTTTCGCTGAGCTCAATAACGCCGCTAAACTCGTTGCCGTCGCGATATTGCGCGTCGGTCAAGATGAACTGCGTGTAGTACTTAGCGGACATGGGTTTAGACTACGCCCGGAGAGTTGAACCGACTGTGAGCCAATGCTCAGTTTCCATAACGATTTTCTCATTCTGAAGCTAAGTTATTGATATTTGTGTCTAATTTGCTTTAGAATTCGCGCGACTCAGGCTGCGGATGCTAAATCCGCCCGAATTCGGCGACGCGGCGCACAGATTTAGAGTCGCAGCATATGTAATATTGACTACTAACTGCCTAACGCTTGGGCGGTTTTGACTACAGGCAAACTCTAGGAATCTACAAAATGGCTGCTAATCGAGGATTCACCCCTCGTTTCCTGATGCTGATGCTCACGTTGTTGCTGGCTTCGACTTCAGTATTCGCCCAGGACGAACTCAGAAACACATTCTTCAAGGAAGCGGACGCTGCCAAGGCGGCAGCCGAAGCGGCCAACGCTCAACTACTGGCACCGCGCAATTATCAACGCGGCATGGGCGAGTACACCGATGCCGAAACGGCGCTTGAACGCGGCAGAAATATTGAAACCGTCCGCTCGAACGCGGCTGACGCTACGCGCTATTTCAAGACTGCGACCAGCTCTGCGGAACTCGCCAAAGTTAAGTTAGCGCTGGTAATGAAAAGTCGTCAGGACGCTGCCAACGCCCGCGCGCCAGAGCTTTCTGCTGACATTTGGCAGGAGGCGCAGAAGAAATTCGGCGATGCAATCCGCTTGCTTGAGCGTGGCGATCTAAAAGGAACAACGCGCCGTGAATTCGAAGCCACGAGTCTATACCGCGATGCTGAACTGGTCGCTATCAAGCGCAGTATCTAAGTGAAACGCGACGGCTTCTGGCTGACGCCGATCGCGCACGTGTTGGGCGTTACGCACCGATAACGCTAACCAGAGCGAAGCAGCTCCTGGCCAATGCCGAACGCGAGCTGAATGAAAACCGCTATGACACTGACCTGCCGCGCAGCCTCGCAAAGCAAGCTAACTACGAAGCCAAGCATGCAATTTATTTATCAGAAGTTGTACGTAAAGTAAACGGTAGGGATATGACTGCGGAGCAGCTCGTCCTTGAGTGGGAAAAATCGTTTCGCAACGTCGCCGGAGCGGCAGATGTGCAACCGAATATGGAGGATGGCCCGGTTGGACTAGCGACGGCATTGGTCGCGTTCATCGATACTGCACGTATCGAGAATCAGGCACTTAATCAGGAAAAAAACGAGAACGAAATTCGCCTCGCTGAAATGGAAGAAGAAATGTCGACGCTTGACGAACGTCTCGGCGGCGCGACAGAAGAACGTGCAGCTCTGGTACAGCGATTGGAAGCGCAGGCACGCGTCAAACAGCAATTCGAGCAGGTCGAGAAAATCTTCACTTCGGCTGAAGCGCGCGTTTTCCGTGAAGGCAACAACATCATCTTGCGTTTGGTAGGGCTTACTTTTGACTCTGGCAATGCGCAGGTTCGGCAGGCTACCTTCCCACTACTCGGCAAAGTAGAGAAGGCGATCGACGTTTTCCCACGTAGCGAATTGATCATCGAAGGACACACGGATTCTCATGGCGGTGACCTCTCAAATCAGAAATTGTCGCAAGACCGTGCTGAAGCTATACAGCAATACATGATCAACGCGATGCGTATTCCGACTTACCGACTTATCGCCACCGGCTACGGCGAGACCCGCCCGATCGCCAGTAATGAAACGGAATCAGGTCGTCAGCGCAATCGGCGCATCGATATTGTAATCAGGCCGAATCTCGATCAGGGCTGACAGAGTTCCACCAATCAGCAACGATTGCCGCGGTTTCGGGATTAGCGAGATAGCCGTACTCTGAGTGCGTGTTCAGGACGCCGTCCAGCCGAAACCAATTATCGATTTGGCGGTCGTCAATATCCTCGATTATTGCCGCCTCCAGCATGCCTTGAAAGTCGTGCTTTAGCGCCGGCTCGATAGCGGTCAGATCGCCAACCGCCGATAGATTCACCCAGCTACGTATGTTGTCCGGATAGCGAACATTTCCGATCGCATCGTTTCCCTTGAGGCGTTTCTGAATATAGTTCTGGCCTAATGGACTGCCCATCGTTAGCAGTAGATCGATTTGCATGGGCTCACGATTCGCGCGCGACATTTGCCACAGAGACTCGTACGCGATCACCGAGCCCATGCTGTGCGCCATCAGCAGAATCGGTCGCTCAGCATCGCGCGCCTGTCGCAACGCTGTCTTTAGGATTTGTCGCGTGTGCTCAGCAATTTCTCCCTGATTTCGAACATAGCGCTTAAGATCGCGCAAGTGCAGCTCCATACGCTCAGTTGCGATGTGTGGAATAAGGAACGGTAACCGATCACCCAACAAGAACACCCAGCGCGCCAGGCGACGTCGCAAGGAAGAGGCTTCATTCTGGTCGCGCTTTGTAACCACACCTTGTGCAATGAGCGCCTCCACCGACGACGCGTCGAGTGCAAAGTCGCGATGTTCACCATAGAAGTCGTAAGTCCATGGAATGATCTCGAAGCAGTCCTCATCGGATTCGAGTTGCGCTGCCAGATCTGCATCAATGCGCCGCATTCCCGCAAGCAGGCAACGCAATAGCACGCCGCGATGCGTTTCGGCTTCCGGCTTGGGCAGCAGGCCCGGCACATAGATAATCAAGGGTGATTCACTCATCGGCGTGCCGCCAGCAGTAGGGCCGGCAGTTGCCCGATGTGGGTAACGATGCCATGCGGTTTACGTAGCTCTTTGGGCCACGGCTTGCCACTGCGATTAACCCAAACAGCACGCAAGCCGGCGCCGATCGCCCCGTCGACATCGAACTCCGGATGATCGCCGACGTGCAGTGTCTGTTGTGGGTCTGCGCCGCCGGCACGAACTGCCGCATCGAATATTTTCTGTGCCGGTTTCGCGGCGCCCGCCGTGCGCGCTGTAACCACCTCGTGAAACAAGTCGTCAATGCCGACCATCTTGAGGTTCGCATTGCCGTTGGTTACAGCGACCAGAACAAAATTTTCACGCAAGGCTTCTAGCGCAGGCCGAACTTCGGGGAATATCTCGACGTCGTTGCGAATCGCGTCAAACACGACCATCGCGGCGTCCACCAACTGGTCACCATAGTCCGCAGCGATACCGAGCCGTGCAAGAACGGTGCGACGCATGAACGTGTAGTCATGACTATGCTCGGGAAACTCATCGGCGATCGCGGCACGTTGCTGCAGAATTGCATCTCGGGAAAACATTGCGGTGATTCGTGGATAGTGCTCGCCCAGCCACGTATACAAACCGCGCTCGGCGCGATGGATTACCGGATGAATCTCCCACAGGGTGTCGTCGAGATCCAGAGTTATGGTGCGTATGTCATTCACGTGTACCATTGTAGCGATGAAATACCTGCACACCATGGTTCGAGTAAAGGACGTCGCAGCATCACTGGATTTTTACTGCGATAAGCTGGGCTTAGTCGAGCTCAAGCGCTACGACAGTGAGCAAGGTCGATTCTCGCTGATCTTTCTGGCCGCGCCGGGCGACGAGGAGGCTCAGATTGAGCTGACCTGGAATTGGGACCCGGAAGACTATGAAGAAGGTCGTAACTTCGGCCACCTGGCCTACGCTGTCGACGACATTTACGCCATGTGCCAGCGCCTGATGGACGGTGGAGTCACGATCAATCGACCACCGCGTGATGGTCACATGGCATTCGTGCGTTCACCCGACAACATTTCGATCGAGTTGCTGCAAAAAGGCGATGCCTTGCCGGAGCAAGAACCCTGGGCCTCTATGCCGAGTTCTGGCCACTGGTAATTGGCATCAGTGGTGGCAGTGACTCCTCACTGTTAACACTTTCTTCGCCTAGCACCGCAAACGAACGCAAGGCCTTGGCCAAAGCGGCGCCGTTCCAGTCCGCCCTCTCAGGTCCGTAGCTAAGTCTCGACAAGGCCAGCAACTCATCCGCCAGCGGCGGCGATACGCGGCCCGCAATATTGCCTATGCTTCGCGGAGAATCGTTCGGCCATTGCAGTTTCCCCCAATCAATCAAAGCGCTGCGGACTGTGGCCGCATCTGCGGCTAGCGCAGCCTTGCGTGCGACTTTGAGAAATTTGGCTTGTTGTTTGTGTATTGGCACCGGTTCCGGTTCACGCGGCGCGCGTTTCGGTCGTGCTGACCACCACCACGCAAACAGCGTTAACACCAATACCGCTGCGAGAATTTCGCTGACGCGGCGCCAGAACGCGGATTGCACGGTGACCGTTACAGTGCCTGCCTCGCTACCCGCCGCCTCATCCGGCCCGGCTGTCGCCGACACCGGAGGTTCGCCTGAAGGCAATATTTCGATCGAGCGCTCTGGCAGCCTGGCAACCTGCCACTCACCCGTTGCAACATTCCACCACGGCACTTCCAGAGCGGGCAGTACGACGGTTCCGGCGGTGACGCCAATCAGTGCGTACTGGTCCTTGCGTACGCCACGAATGCCGCCAGGTTCGATGAGTCGTCCAAGTTCAGGCTTGTCCGGATACACATTCATGCCGTCGGCAGACGGTGGCTCAATCGCCGGTATTTGTGTTTCCAGCTGACCCAGCGCACTTACGGTGATATGCCTTGTCAGCGGCTCGCCCGCCGTTATCACCATGTCCTCACTTGACCAGACTTCCGTAAGCTGCAAATCACGCGCGGGCAGCCAAACTGCATCCGGATAATCGGCGGGCATCGGCGGCGTTGGCAGGACAGTCACCTTTAATGGCTCAGACTCATACACCTTGCGGCCTGTGATGCGCCCGTTACGCAGCACGCGTGCCTCGAATCTGGCTGGCGAAAGCTCGATCTCGCCACTTTCCTGAGGATAGATCGCGATAACGCGTTCGATGACACCATACGGTGTGCCATTAATGACTGCTTCGTAACTGCGATCATCACCGGCAGATTCAAGCAAGACCTCGGCACCAGTTACGATTGGATCATTCAATGCCGGCTGGCGAACTGCGACCGAGCGATAGATTTTGGTGGTCAACAAAATCTGCGCCTGAACGTAACTTTCGGCGAAATCGACTTCCGTTGTAATGAACACTTCGGCCTCACCGGGCGGTGAGTAAGTTGGCTCACTGACGTCCACAATTAACGGATTACTTCTTTCAGTGCCAATCGCAATTGACGGAATGATGATTTGACCTGCGCGCTTCGGCATCAATACGTAAGACCAGGTTTTACTGCGCCGAATCTGGCCGTTCATGATGGTGGTATTGCTGAGTTGATTCGTCTGTCCAATATGAAAGTCGATTTCCAGGGCCGCTATATCGGGTTGCAGATCGATGTTGGTGTCGGTGCTCAACTCAAGCGTGAACGACTCATTGAGTTCGATATCGGCGCGATCAATGCTGGCCGTGACGGCTGCATTCGCGTGCACTGAGAACAACAAGCAGGAAAGAATAATTAGTCTTACGTTTACCACGGCTGTACCTCATCGTCTGGCCAGGTGTTGTTGCCATCCTGATCCTTGCCGGTTTTTTGATATTGATAGCGAAATTTATTGCGCAACAGCGACCCAGGATCATTGGGAATGCGGCGCAGCCACTGTTCCAATGCCTGTTCCTGTTCCTGTTGGGCGCGCAACGCCTCCAGCTCGGCAGCAGTCAGCTGTTGCGTCAGATCTTCCTGATTTTCTTGTGCTTCCTGAGCAGCACGTTCCAGCTCTTCCTGCATCGCGTCGAGATCTTCCTGACTCGTTTCTTCGTCACGCTGCGATTGATCGCCTTCTTGCTGTTCACCCTCGCCATCCTGTGATTCGCCTTCTTGCTGCTCACCGTCACTCTCGGATTGCTCGCCCTCACCTTCCTGGTCAGACGATTCCTGTTGATCGCCTTCCTGCTGTTGTTCCTGCTCATCCATCATGGACTGCAACAGATCACGGTTGTACTCAGCATCGGCATCAGCCGGGTCCATCTCCAATACTTGATTGTAGGCATCGATCGCTGTTTCGAGTTCTCCCTGTTGCGCGAGAGCGTTACCCAGGTTGTACAAGCTTCGCGCATCGCCGCTCTGTGCAAACTCAGCCGCGCTTTGTGCGTAGTCTTCTGCGCGATAGTTTGCGACCGCTCGCCAATCCGAATCTTCGAAAACCTCAGCCGCTTCTATCGCAGCGCCTTCTTGCAAAAGTCGTTGCCCTTGCTGGTCTTTGGTATAAAACAGGTCCTCCCATACATCGGCGTGTGCCGGTTTAGCCAAGGGCATTACGAAAACCACCGCGACGATGATCCAGCCGCGGCGAAAAGCGAGTGCTGCCAATGGCAGCAGCAACAGCAGAATCCAGGGGCCCTCTTCGCGCCAGCGATCTATGGCCAGTGCGTCGTTCGATGCCTGCCGTGTCCCAACTTCACCGCTTAGCAGCAAGTCGATATCACGATTGTCGATCGACAAGACTGAAAACTGGCCGCCGCCCGCCTGTGCCAGCGAGCGCAATGCGCTTTCTTCCAGTTTCGGTACTGCGATATTTCCAGACTGATCCGTGACGAAGCCTCCATTCTGCTGCGGAATAGGTGCGCCGTCTCGGGTGCCAACCGCGAGTACCGATAGCGTGTATCCGAATTCCTTGAGGTCACTGGCGGTCCTGGTGACAGCCGGTGACGTGCCACCATCGGTGATCAGCAAGATCTCGCCGAAAGTCGCCCCTGCATTTTCAAGAAGCTGCTGTCCCTTTTTTATCGCCGCGACAGGGTAACTACCGCGACTGGGCATGATATCGGTACTCAAGCTATTCACCAGAGCTGCGATCGTGTCGGTATCGGTCGTTAAGGGTGTCACTGTGAATGCATTCGCCGTATATACAACCAGAGCCGTTTGGCCACCCTTACGGCGCTCAAGAATGTCGAGTATTTTCAGCCGCGCACGCAGTAAGCGACTGGGTGCTACGTCCTGTGCGTCCATCGAACGCGACATATCCAATGCGATGACCAGTGCCTGGTCAGAACGAAAAACAGGTTGTTCAATTCTTTGCCATGCAGGACCCGCCAGAGCCACGACCGCGAGAACACCACCTAGCCCAAGTAGCCACCAGCGATACTGCCCCTGCTTGTTTTGCGAATGCGACAATACGAATGGCGCGAGTGCGGGCGACACGACGTTGCGCCAGCTACCGGCCGCAAGCCGCCGATGTGCAAGCAGCGTTGTCGCGAGAATGACCAATGGCAACGCCCACAGCCAATCCGGACGCAAGAAGTGAAACTCAGCCAGCACCGGTTTGCACTCCGCTTGACCGTCTCAAAAGCAAGTTTTGCATCAAATTGCTTAAGCCCAGCAATGCCGCCAGAGCGAATGCGCCAGCCAGCGGCACATAATAAAGAGACGTAACCGGACGGAATCCCGCCTCCGGTTCTTCAACGGGTTCGAGTTCATCCAACAGGCGATAGATATCCTGCAGGCCCGCCGTATCTTTGGCGCGGAAATATCGACCACCCGTCATTTCCGCGATACCCATTAGCGTGTCCTCATCCAGATCAGCTGACGGATTGATATTGCGTGCGCCACCAATTAATGAGGAAACCTCCAGTTGCTCGGCGCCAATTCCAATCGTGTAAATTCTCAAGCCAACTTGTCGTGCGAGTTCTGCAGCTTTCATCGGTTGCACTTCGCCTGCAGTGTTGGCGCCGTCGGTCAACAGGACCAGGACCTGCTCTCCTGGATCTTCTTCCAGTTCGTGAATTCGTTTCACGGCCAGGGTGATCGCGTCGCCGATCGCTGTTTTCTCACCCGCCAGACCAATAAACGCCTCCAGCAACAAAATCTTTACCGTTTCTCGATCGAGCGTCAGAGGAACCTGTAAGTAGGCGCGTTCGCCGAACAAAATCAGCCCAATTCGATCACCTTCACGGCGACTGATAAAGTCGCTGGCAACTGCCTTGGTCGCGGTCAATCGATCAACGCGACGTGCACCAAGTTCGAAGTCTTTTTGATCCATGCTGCCCGACAGGTCCACCGCCAACATTAGATTTCGCCCCGACACCGGCACATCGAGTTCATCACCGATGCGTTCCGGCCGCGCCGCTGCAACCACCAGCAAGATCCATGCAATCGCCGCAAGCCACATTTTCCAGCTAAGCAACTGCTCCGCGTGTGATCGATCCGCCAGAACTGCAAAGCCACCGAAGCTGGGTACTTTCAGTCCCGCATCCTGCAAGCTCGAGGTCTCCGGCAAGAAGCGGTTGATCAGTATTGGCAATGGCAGCGCGAGCAACACCCAAGGCCAGGCAAGAGACCACATTAGCTTTGTGCCCCTAGCGGCGTCGCGACCCGCTGACGGACGGCGGCCACCAGTCTATCCATGTCGGGCTCCGGTAATTTGGTGTTCGGGTTGCGGTACGGAAGATCGAGAATTTGTCGGCCGGGGCCACTGCTAAACACCGGCTGCGCCAGATCCTGATCCAGCCACTGCAGCCACTCTTCACCCGTGAGTCCGGCAACGTCAAGTCGTGGCGCGTAGGCAAGCATGGCGCGACGCAAGAGCTCGGATAAATCCGCGCCGAACGCTACCGGGTCTTTGTGCTCGTCGTATTGCTGCACAATCGCATCGAGCTGACGCAGTGCGTAGCGTCTGGCGGCACCGCGAGCGCGCGTGCGCAACCACGCGCGCAGCAAGAAGCCAATTCCGATTATCGCGAGGCCGATCACGATCCACCAACCTGGCGCTAATGGCCACCAGCTAATTGCCTCGGGTAGGTGCAGATCACGCAATGGTATTTGCTCAGGATCCATCGCTATCGGCTCCGACGACCGAGCGCAGTTTGTAGTGCGGCTACAGGGTCGTCCTCTGTGGATAGCGGTAACAAGTGCACACCGTAACGGTGACAAAACACATCCAGTTCGTGACTGCGAGCTTCGAACGCATTCGCATAGTCACGCCGAGCCGATTTCGTAAAAGTATCTATAGCCATTTCATCTTCGCCCGCAACCAGGCGGTAGCGGCCAGGCGGCGGCAATTGACGTTCAATCGGATCATTAAGAAACAATGCCAAAACTTCATTGTGGCGCGCGATGCTGGAAAGGTACGACTTTGCCGCTCTGTTGAATCCCTGAAAGTCGCTAATGATCACAACAAGGCTGCCCGGTCGCGTGACTCGCCGCAACGCCGACATCGCTTGCGTAAGTTGAAACTCACCATCGTCTCCATCACTACGCTCGCGAGAGTTCCAGTCCGGATGGTCGGATAATTGATGCACAAAGCGTAACGCGGCCTGCCTGCCGAGCTTTGGCTTGAGTTCACGGTGTGTTGTATCGCCAAAAATCAAACCGCCGAGACGGTCGCCCCGATGATGTGCTGCCCAGGCCAGCAATGCTGCCGCACGACAAGCATTAACGGATTTAAAACAACCCTGAGTAGCGAAATGCATGCTGGCTCGGAGATCGACCATCACCAAAACCGGACGCTCGCGTTCTTCGCGAAACAGCTTTGTGTACGCCGTCGTGCTGCGCGCGGTTACGCGCCAATCGATGCTGCGCGGATCATCACCCGGCTGATACGGACGCGATTCGTCGAATTCCATGCCACGACCACGAAAATGGGAAACATACGCACCCGTCTGCAAAGAGTTCACGCGCAATACGTTCAGCGCGATACCTCTTGCGGGACCATTCAGACGAATTAGCCCGGCTTGGCTAACGCTAACCGGCGAGGCGTTGTCAGGTATGTGATCAAGGCGCGGCAATGGTAGCTCCCAGCTCTCTAAGGAACCCCAACGCCGTCGAGAACGCGTTGCACGACAGAATTCGTGTCCACGCCATCGGCTTCTGCCTCGAAACTCAGGACGATGCGATGCCGCAATACGTCGGGAGCGATGGCCTGAATATCCTCAGGCCCTACGTAGTCGCGCCCTTGCAGCCAGGCATGCGCCCGCGCCGCGCGGTCGATACCAATACTGGCACGTGGGCTGGCCCCATAAAGCACCTGTCCTTGGAGCGAATCATCGACCGCACCAGGGTTTCGCGTAGTGGTCACGATGTTGATGATGTATTCCTCGAGCTCGGGGGCCAAATGCAGACCAAGAATGTCTTGTCGTCCCTGCATGATGGATTCCAATGACAACAATTCGGGTGGCTGGAACGCATCGCGTTCGCCCGACTTCGCTTCGTTACGATTCAAGACCATAATCCGACGTTCGTCCTCCGGCGATGGGTAGCCGACCTCGACGTGCAACAGAAAACGGTCAAGTTGTGCTTCCGGCAGCGGATAAGTGCCCTCTTGCTCGATCGGATTCTGGGTCGCCATCACCATGAACAGATCTTCAAGTGCATAGCTGCGATCGCCAACCGTGATCTGGCGTTCTTCCATGGCCTCTAGCAGAGCTGACTGAACCTTCGCCGGCGCTCTGTTGATTTCGTCCGCCAGAATCAGGTTATGAAAAAGCGGTCCCTTGCGAAATTCGAAGGTGCCTTCCTGCGGTCGATAAATATCGGTTCCGGTCAGGTCCGCTGGCAACAAGTCAGGCGTAAACTGCAAGCGATGAAAATCGCCCTCGATGCTCTCGGACAAGACTTTAATAGCCCGAGTCTTCGCCAACCCTGGCGCGCCCTCGACCAGCAAGTGCCCGTCGCATAACAACGCAATAATCATTCGATTGATCAGATGGGACTGACCGATAATCAAGCCACTCGCGTGCGCCTCGAGTTGCTGGACTTGTTCTACTACACTCATTCATAACTCCGGTGGGAAAAACGGCGTGCCATTCTAATTAGGATGCGTGTGCAGGCCAACAGGTCGCGATGTTTTTTGTTCATACAGCCTCTACTTCGGTGATAATGCTCCAACTTCCGACAGCCATTAGGTCAATACATTGCAAGGAATTCAAAGAATTTGCGCCGATTGCGGCCAATTTATGATCGAAATCGCCGCGCTCATTGCCGTGCTGGTTCTCATTTCGGGCTGCCAACCGGCCGTGAATACGGCTGTGGAACCGGCCACCTCAGTTATCCCTGAGGCCGCTCCGCCGGCGTCATGTGGCGATCAGGGCTACCTTTCGACCGAGCTCTTCGATGCACTGGCAGGCGATATCGGTGGCGAGCACAAGATCGCATTCATAATCGCGCTGCCAGAAATTAACGGCGACTCGGACGTTATTATTCGCGACCTCTATTTTCGCGGCCAGCTCGACTGGAATTCTTCATGAAGATTGCTATAACAGTCCTTGCCCTGCTGTGGTCCGGCATCACAATAGCGCAGGACGATCTGGACGCTGCATTCGCCAAGGGTGTGCTCGTTATTCACGCGAGCAACCACGCTTGTTACCGTCTGGATATCTATATCGCAGCGACCGACCAGCAACGCAGTCGTGGCTTGATGCATGTTCGCAGCCTACCCGAATCCACGGGCATGCTGTTTGTGTATGACCGCGACGCGCGTCTGTCGATGTGGATGAAGAACACTTTCATACCGCTCGATATTCTATTTGTACGCGCTGACGGCACTGTGTCGTCAATTGCGTACGACACTGAACCGCAATCTCTAGATTCGATCGCCGCACTGGAACCGGTGCGCTACGTTCTCGAGCTGAATTCCGGAGTCGCAGAAAAGTATTCGATCGACAAATACAGTCGCCTCGAGTGGGACGGGCAATCCACTGACGAGTAGCCGTGCTACCTAGAGCACTGCCGCGATTGAGCTGGCCAGATAATCGACGTTCGCAGGCGTAATACCGGCAACATTGATTCGGCTTGAACCCACCATGTAAACGCCAAAATCTTTCTTTAGACGCTCAACCTGTTGCGGCGTAACGCCGAGAAAACAGAACATTCCCTTGGAGTGCAGCAAGTGCGAAAAGTCGTGGCCCGGCGCTCTTGACTGCAGCGCGTCGTGCAGCAATTGTCCCATGCCACTCAATCGCTCTCGCATTCCGTCCAGTTCAACGACCCATGCAGCACGTAATCCAGCGTCATTGAGAATAATACTGACGACGGCAGCGCCATGATCAGGAGGTACCGAATACATCGTTCGAACGAAGGAATTCGCCTGACTATTCACAATCCCGCAGCGGTCTGCGTCGGCCGCCAGCATAGTCAGTGTGCCAACTCGATCACGATACAGGCCGAAGTTCTTGGAACACGACGTCGACACCAACATTTCCGGCACCCTGCCCGCCAGATGCCGCACGGCGAACGCATCGGTTTCCAAATCATAAGCAAAACCCAGGTACGCCATATCAACAAATGGCAGCAGGCCGCGCTCTACAATGACATCTGCGATTGCCCGCCACTGCTGTTCGCTGGGGTCCATACCCGACGGGTTGTGGCAACAGGCATGTAGCAGGCCGACGTCACCACGGTCCGCAGCGCGCAGGGCGTCCAACATCTCGTCGAATCGAATCGAGTTCGATTCGGCGTCGTAGTACGGGTAAGTCTTCAGCGTAAGGCCGGCACCGCCCAGCAGTGGCGTGTGATTGTTCCAGGTCGGATCGCTGACCCATAGTACGGCGTCAGGATTAGCGCGTAGCAACAGACCTGCGGCAACCCGGAGTGAGGCAGACCCGCCGGGCGTTTGAATGGTCGCCAGGCGGTCTGCGTTAACTGAATCGGCGAACACGAGCTCTTGCATCGCCGAGTTGAAATCCGGATCGCCTGCAGTACCGATGTACGCTTTGCTCGTCTGCGTGCCGACCAGACGATGTTCCGCCTTTTTGACGACGTCCATAACTGGTGTTTCGCCAGCCTCATTACGATAAACGCCAACGCCCAGATCAATTTTCTCAGGCCGAGGATCGGCCCTGTGCTCGCCGATTAACCCAAGAATGGCATCGGCGGCAGCCGGCTCTAGTGACTCAAACAAAATCTTCTACCTTGCGGTTTACTTAGGCCTTCGGCGCCCAGACTGAACACCAACCCTTAGCGTTAACGGCTTTGCCGGGGAAGATCTGGCACGGACGCCATTCGTCCCCATCAGCACCTTGAACTAATGCGCAGTTTGCGCAGTCTTGCTCAGGGGCTGGATTGGCGCGTGCAGCTGCATCGACTGTGCTCGCGTCGTGTGTGTATTTCATAGCAGATGCCATTGGGTCGTCCGTGGCGAGTTGTGGCAGATCCTGAGCTTTTGCCTCGCGTCCTGGTTGAATAAGAACACCGGCCGCGGCAACGGCTGATAACTGTATGAATTGGCGACGGGCTATCTTGCTCAATGGAATCTCCTAAATCTTTTT
>PVMS01106870.1_pt1 | contig 16658 bp, 17 predicted proteins | sample 1853461 | NCBI WGS metagenome assembly PVMS01 (sample SAMN08582032, study PRJNA380276) | Marine sediment metagenome, whole genome shotgun sequencing project. | isolation source: ocean sediment barecode stripped | collected 2017 | reverse complement strand
GACTGCTAAGCGCCGCACTTAATTGTCCCTTTCCACCATCAATTACTATCAATTGTGGAAGGGCTTGTTTTTCATTCACCAGCCTTAGATAGCGCCTGTATACCACCTCCTGCATCGAAGCAAAATCGTCAATTCCTTTTACTTCCTTTATGTTATAGTGACGATATTCCTTCTTTGAAGGCTTCCCATTTCTAAATACCACACAGGCAGCAACCGGTTCACTTCCCTGCATATTACTGTTATCAAAACACTCAATATGCTTTGGCAATTCCTTTAGCCTGAAATCTGTTTGAACTGCTTTCAGGATCCTTTCACCGGGCTCAGCTGTTTTCCTGGTAGCATTACGCTTGATCTTTTCCAGTTTATAGCTCTTTGCGTTTCGCAAGGATAGCTCAAGTAACTTTAGCTTATCTCCTCGCTTGGGTACAGTGATTCGCAATTCCGGATAATAGCTTTTCAGATCCAGAGGAACAATCAGCTCCTTGGATTTACTTTCAATCCGGTTCCTGATATCGGTAACTGCAAAAGCCAGAAGTTCCACGTCCTCTTCATCAAGTTTTTTTCTGATCTCCACCGTATGGGCCTGTATGATTGCACCCTTTACCACTTTCAAATAATTTATAAAAGCCTCCTTCTCATCACTTACAATGCTAAATACCTCCACATCATGAATGGCGGGATTTACGATGGTTGATTTGCTTTGGTACCTGGAGAGAATATCGATCTTCTCTTTAAACTGATTTGCTTCCTCGAATTGAAACAAGGCGGCGCGTTGTTTCATTTCTCGTTTCAAATGAGCAACGACGTCAGTCAAATTACCCTTGATGATATTTCGAATCTGATTTATGCTGTTTGCATAGGCTTCCTGAGTTTGTAATCCTACGCACGGAGCTTTGCAATTTCCAATATGGTATTCCAGACATACTTTGAATTTACCAGCTTCGATATTTTCCTCGGTCAATGCAAGTTTACATGTTCTAAGCTGGTAAAGCTGACGAATCAAATTAAGCAATACTTTTACTGCATAGGCCGAAGTGTAGGGTCCGTAATATTTAGAGCCATCATTTATCACAGTCCTTGTTGAAAAGACCCGGGGAAAAGGTTCATTTTTTACACAAATCCAGGGGAAGGTTTTATCGTCCTTAAGCAATATATTATATCTCGGCTGATGCTTTTTGATCAAATTGTTCTCTAGCAGCAGGGCATCGGATTCGCTATCCACGACGATATACTTCAAGTCAGCAATCCGATCTACCAGAACTTTAATTTTAAAAGACTCGAATTTATTTCTGGAGAAATAGGAGGAGACTCTTTTCTTCAAATTTTTTGCTTTGCCTATATAAAGCAGCGCATCATTTTTATCATAGAATTGATAAACTCCCGCTTGTTCGGGCAACGAACGAATCAAAGAAGAAATGTCAGAATTACGCGTCATTTTGAGCTTCACTAATGTGCTTTACCTGGGCCGAGGGACATAAACTGAATAGATATGGCACTCTCAGAGCACTAAAATAAGTTAATCAGAGGACTTTCCCCTTGCTAACGCCTTAATCCATACAGGCTTCTGGAAGGTAGGGGGATCCTGATTCTGCTCAAATGAAAAATACCAAAGAGAAGAATTAACGCCCTTCAAAGCTAACAATCGAGTCAATGTCATATGCACTAAGCCTGAGCCGCCCTTCCAGTTCGGGAAGCTCTACGAGGAACAATACTTTTATAATTTTGCCTCCAGCTTCTTCTACTAATTTACATCCAGCTTCAGCTGTTCCCCCGGTAGCCAATAGATCATCTACCACAACAACCTTTTCCCCGGGTTGAATGGCATCCACATGCATTTCCAAAGCATCTTCACCATACTCCAACTTGTATTCAATTCCTCGTTTCTTATAAGGAAGCTTTCCAGGCTTCCGTAATAATGCTACCCCTCCTCCCATTTTTGCAGCCAAAGCTCCAGCCAAAACAAATCCTCTTGCTTCTATTCCCACAAATTTTTCAAAGGAGATGGGGTCGGAATTTTCAGTTCTTAAACAATTCATCAACTGATCGAGGGCCAAAGCAAAGGCTTCACCACTCTGAAAAATTGTAGTCAGGTCCCTGAAAACAATTCCGGGCTTTGGATAATCCGGAATGGAACGTGTGACATTTTTCAAAAATTGAGCTGCCTCTTCTTGATTCATCTTTCTGAAATTATAAAAAATTGTTCCACGTGGAACTATCTGCCCATATATATGAGCAGAACACTAATATCACTGGGCGATACTCCTGAAATTCGAGAAGCCTGGCCAATAGAGCCTGGTTTAATACGGGTCAACTTCTGCCGTGCTTCCGTAGAGATACTTTTCAAACGCTCGTAATCAAAATTCTCATCAAGCTTAATTCGCTCAAGTCTCTTTATCTTATCTGCCATTTTCTTTTCTCTGGCAATATAGCCTTCATACTTAATTGCAATCTCTACGGTCTCAACTACCTCTCCTGCTCTTCGACCACAATCCTTATGAATTTTCCGAAGATCCTCTACCTCTTCGATTAATTCATTCAGCCTAACCTGTGGTCGTTTAGCTACTTCGATTAATTTCATTTTTTGCTTTAGCGGAGATGTTCCTACGCGTTCCAAAAATCCATTAATCTCATCAGGAGCTATGCTGTAGGTTTTCAATAAATCAATAAACCTAAGTACTAAAGCTCTTTTGCTTTCTAATAAATCAACTCTCTCCTGAGTAGCCAGACCCATCTTTGCACTTAGTAATGTAAGTCGTTCGTCAGCATTATCCTGTCGTAGGAGGATCCTGTATTCAGCCCTGGATGTAAACATTCTATATGGTTCATCAACGCCCTTTGTAACCAGGTCGTCAATCAGCACCCCTATATAGGCCTGATCCCTGTCCAGCACAAATTCTTCATCCCCATGGATCTTAAGGCTTGCGTTTATTCCTGCCATCAATCCCTGCGCCCCTGCCTCTTCATATCCAGTGGTGCCATTTATCTGACCGGCAAAATAGAGATTCTTCAAACGCTTTGTTTCCAGTGTGTGGTATAATTGTGTGGGTGGATAATAATCATACTCTATGGCGTATCCGGGCCTGAAGATTCTAACATTTTCAAGGCCTTCAATTTCCAACATGGCATTGTATTGAACCTCCCAGGGTAAAGAGGAAGAAAAACCATTAATATAATATTCTATTGTTTCAAAGCCTTCTGGTTCTAGAAACAATTGATGCGCCTCCTTTTCTGAAAAAGTCACAATCTTATCTTCAATACTCGGACAGTACCTTGGCCCAATGCTTTGAATGGTTCCGTCAAACATGGGGCTGTCTGAAAATCCTTTTTCCAGCTCCGAATGTACAGTCAGATTTGTATGCGCAATATAACAGCTCCGGTGTGCTGAGTAATCCATTTCATAATCCAGATAAGAGAATTTTCTGAATTCCATATCCCCTGGCTGCTCTTGCAGTTTTTCAAAATCAATGCTTCTGCCACAATTCTGGCAGGAGTTCCGGTTTTCATTCTACCCACTTCAAAACCATTCTCCGCCAATTGTTCACTTAAACCATAAGCCGGAGCTTCTCCCATTCTTCCTCCCTTCATCTGCACTTTACCAACATGCATCAGGCCATTAATAAAAGTTCCAGCAGTTAGAATAACCTTCCTGGAACGAAATTCAATGCCCATCTGTGTTTCCACCCCCTTTACCTCTCCCTCCTCGATCAGTAAACGAGTAACTTTATCCTGCCAGAATTCCAGCTTATCAATACCTTCAAGCACCTTTCTCCACTCAAGTGTAAAGATGGATCTGTCGCACTGTGCTCTTGGGCTCCACATGGCAGGACCTTTACTTCTATTTAGCATCCTGAACTGAATCATGGACCGGTCTGTAATGAGTCCTGAGTATCCGCCAATTGCGTCTATTTCTCTGATTATCTGCCCTTTAGCAATGCCCCCCATGGCGGGATTACACGACATCTGTGCATATTTTGTCATATCCATGGTGATCAGAAGTGTCCGGGCTCCCATAGAGGCGGCAGCGGCAGCGGCCTCACAACCTGCATGTCCTGCACCAACAACAATTACATCGTACTGAGATTTCATTTTAAACCATATTCAACCACAAATGTAATGCATCATTTTCCATTTGACGCATTATACCCTGCTCTTCCTCATTTCCGTCGCCATAACCAAGCAAATGATTCACACCATGAACCATCACCCTCCTCAGCTCCTCGTCTTCTTCTGTACCATAAGTTCCGGCGTTTATTCGTACCTGTTCTATACTGATAAAAATATCGCCTGAGATCTGTACGCCTTTCGAATAGTCGAAAGTAATAACGTCTGTGTAGTAGTTGTGGTTTAAATACTTTTGATTAATAAGCTTGAGATGCTTATTAGTTGTGAAAATGAAAGACAATTTGCCACACACCGCATCCTGCGAATCAATCCATTGTTTGATCCACTGTTTATGCAGAAGCTTTTGCCTTAAATTGAATTGTGATTTCTCTGTATGAAATGTGACAGGCACTAGATCTTGAACTTTAGCACTACAATCCTGCCATTTTCAAGGTATAAAATTTCATCTGAAAGCCGTTCCATCAGGAAGATTCCACGGCCGTTGATTTTCTCAAGATTTTCTGGAGCAGTAGGATCAGGTACGGTGGCGTAATCAAAGCCATGACCCTGATCTTCTATTTGAACCATTAGTTCTTTCCGATCCATTAACATTTCAATCTTAACGTTCTTATTCGGATCAGAATTATTGCCATGAATTATTGCATTGTTTGTTGCCTCCATAGTGGCCACAAGTACGTTCCCATAAACTTCATCACTCAAATCGAATTCCATTGATAATTCATCAATGGCTTTTTCTACCAAACTAAGGCTTTTTAAATCAGCTGGGATATTCAAATCTTTTCTCATAATAATTTCAATGGACGCTTTCGTATACGGTGCCTTATCACCAAAGGTTCCAAAAAAACATCATTTACTTATCCACTCTTCAGGGTTTAGAATTGTTCTCTCCTGCCAGACCTCAAAATGGACCGAAGCAACATTTTCTTTTTCGTCTGTAAAAGCTTCTCCCAGGCCTTCTTTTGTAAGTACTCTATCGCCTGTTTTAACCCTCACATTCACAAGATTTTGATATACTGATAGAAACTCCCCATGACGTATTAAAACCGTGTAATTCGCTCCTAAAATAGCAAAAACCTTGGTCACCTGGCCTTCAAAGACTGCGCGTACTTCTGTTCCCGGAACGCTGGTAATATCTATTCCATTATTCTGCACACTCGAGCCTCTTAAGCCTGGAACTTCATTTTTTCCATATGGCCCTGTAACAATACCCTGCTCAACTGGCCAGGGTAACTTTCCCCTGTTTTTCCTGAAATCCTTTCCAAGCAATTCTTGTTCCGGGGTAAGAGCGCTATATATATTTGCTGAATTAGCCTTGCGTGCCTCTTCTTCAATAATTTCTCTGATCCGGCTTTCTAAAGCTTTAGCAATCCGTTCTTTCTCTGAAATTTCCTTTCTTAACTCCGATTCCTTCCTTTTCAGATCATTTACCATAGATCTCCTTCTGCTTCGCTGACCAAAGAGTTTTTCCTGCTCAACCTCCTTTTCCTCCAAAGCAAGGAGTTTTTCATTCCTAAACAGATTCAGCTGATCATTCTTCAGATCAAGTTCCACAATGAGCGAATCAATTTCATTCGCTTTCCGAACCCTGTATGCGCTGATATATTTTAAATATTTATATCTCTGATAAGACTGGGAGATCGTAGCCCCGGCAAGGATGTACATCAATTTCTCATACTCTGTATGGTTTCTGTAAGCAAAGTAGATTAATCTTGCGTACTCCTCCTTGTTTTTCTTATTGTCGCTGGTCAGTTGTCCAATATTAACTTCGGTCTCCTGGATGCTTCGATCCATGAGATTAAGCTCTGATTCCATTGTTGAAATCAATCCCGCTCTTGCGTTGATTCCATTTTGCAAAAGCCTCAACTGCTTTACAGAACTTGATCGTTTTGCCGATGTCTTCTCCATCAAATCTCTGGTTAGTTTCAGATCATCATAGGCTTTCTGCTTCTGCAGCTGGAGATCTTCCTTGGATTGTCCGCTAACAAAGAAGGCAAACAAAAAATGCACCAATATGAAAGCTAGCGCTCTGTTCATCTCACCTCTGTAAATGTGTATTTCCGGGGATTCACTTCCATCTTTATCTTTAGATCTCTGTTAATAGTACGCTCCCCGCCACTGGCAACAATTTCAAATTCTGTAATCATGAAATTTGAATAAATTTTGAAAGAATCCTCCAGCCTTTCTCCCATTAAATATCGATCTGTTTTCTGGTGGTAAAATTCAAAAATATTCATATTCAGATCAAGCCTGTCAAAAATAATTCTCTTTTTAATGTAGTTTTCATCAAACTCAAATACGATGCTCTTTTGCTGATCATCTTTCCCAAACTGCAAATAATCACATAAATAGGCCTTACTGATCAGATTTTGAAGATCAGTAAGGCTGACAGGGTACTGATAACCAAACCTTCTTTGCAGAGGTGCGCTGTATACAATTTTATTCATTCGGTCGATGACTTTGATAGAGTCTTGTTTAACAGAAGCCCTCAAAATCTCGTATCCGCTATTCACGGCTGAAAGATAGATAATAGAATCTCTCTTTGAATACAATGTAATGCTAACCTCATACCGCTCATTATCGTAGACCAGTATCGCTTCAGCTTTCTTAATCAAGATTGTATGAACCGAATCGCTGCCATTGCAATTTTGTATCAGGCCCTCCATCCCGTGCAATTCTGGCGTTTCGGGCTTGACCACCTCTTTCATAGCACCGCATTCATTGAGTAATGGCAGCGCAAATAGCAAAAGAATCCAATGAAATCTACTCATGTTCCCTGGCATTTACCAGATCAATTTTAACTTCCAGCTTCTCTTTATCTCCTCCCAATATAATCGCTTTTAAATAGTATGACACTGCAACCTGATAGCTTTCAAGTGCCATTTGAATATCTCCAGCGTGCTCGTTTACTTCCGGATCATTCTCTCCCCCCTTATCCAGAGCAGAGAGAATATACTTTTCAGCCTCCTCAAAAGATTCTAGCTTATAAAGCACCCAGGCGTAGGTATCAAGAAAAGTAGCATTCTCCGCATTGTTCTTAACCACTTCTGAACTCCACGCTTTTGCCTTTTCAAGTTTTTCTCCCCTTTCTGCCAGGTAATAGCTGTAATTATTCAATAGCATATAATTATCGGGCTCTTCCGAGATCAAAGATTCAAATAGGGAGTCTGATCTCTCATAATCATCAAGTCTGTAATAGGCTTCGGCAACAAGCATTCTGGCTTGTGAGGCATATTCTCCGGACGAATACAGATTGTAATCTATTCCTTTTAAATTCTCTATAAGTGCCTCGAAATCATCGGCTTGGTAGAACCCAATACCCCTGAAAAAACTGATGTCAACACTGTCCGGGTATAGCTCAAGTGCTTTTCCACTTATAAAAATAAGCTCCTCGTTCAGCGCTGCGGCATTAGCCAGCATGATGGTCTGCATATAGATGTTGTAGGTTCCCTTCTGAAGTTCTAAATACTTTTTTAAATGGAAGTATGCTGCGGAATAGTTCTGGCTTTGAATATAAAAATCTGCGGCTAGTAAGCGGATATCGCTTTCCTCCGGATGAGCCTCCGCGAAGACCTCAATAACGGTACTCAGTTCCGATGAATAATTTATAAGGTGATCTTCCTCTGAAAGATAATATGACAAGATTGTCATTTTTCTATTCACCTCTATCTGTTTGCTGCCAAAGGATTTAGCTAAATATTTATAGCTGTTCTTAAAATCCTCCTCCTGCCGGTAATAGTCTGTCAAATTTGTCAGTGCAAAAAATATTCAGACTATCCACCTCCAGAATTTCTAGATAGTAGGAGGCGGCGGCGCTTTCATCCCCGCTTTTTAAACAAAGCTCTGCTGCCACGATACGAAACTGTATGGCTTCAGGAAAAATTGCCATAACCTTTTCGATTTCCTCCCTGGCCAGTTCGTATTCTTCCTCACTTTCATAGATGGAGGCTTTTAGTAAGGTGATCTTCTCCGGAAACCATTTTCTTTTTCAATTTTTTCCAGCGTTCTAATGGCTTTTCCCGATTTTCCCATATTGAAATAGCTAAGGGCAAGTTCGAATTCCCATTCTATTTTTTCGGGATCATCCTTTATTTTCCCCTTTAGAATCTCTACCACTTCTTCATGCTCTTCCAGTGCACCAAGCGAATTCATATAGGCAATGGTATACCATTCGTTCCCGGGATCAAGCGCATATGCCATGCTGAGATTTTTGCGCGCTAGCTCTAATTGCTTTGTAGCCAGATAGATGGAACCCGCTTCAAAATAAGCAACTGCACAATCAGGCTTATCCTTGATAACAAGGCCATATAGTTTAATCGCTTCCGGTAAATTTCCAAAGTTCTTTTGCTTTACAGCCTCTATCAAAGCATATTGGTAATCCCTGTTGTTGCTCTGCTCCTGGCCCTTCGAAACAGAGGCAAAGAAGAACATCAAACCCAACACAAACCCTATTCTCACAAAATTCTTCATTCTTTTCTTATTTGGTACCGGTATGTCCGAAACCTCCTTTGCCCCGTTCAGACTCTTCCAGGGATTCGACTTGATCCCATTTAATGCTTTCCACCTTATTAATCACCATCTGGCAAATACGTTCGCCATGCTCGACCACAAAGGCTTCACCAGACAGATTCACCAGAATAATTCCAATCTCACCCCTGTAGTCTGCATCTATAGTGCCTGGTGTATTTAAAACTGATATTCCCTTCTTCAGGGCCAATCCGCTTCTGGGTCTGATCTGGGCTTCAAATCCTTCTGGCAATTCCATAAACAAACCGGTGGGAATAAGCTTCCGCTCCATGGGTTCCAGGGTAACAGCCTGCTCCAGATTCGCTCGAAGATCCATTCCTGCTGAACTGGAAGTACTGTAGTCAGGTAGCGGATTATCCGAACTGTTCACTATTTTAACCTTCATTGACATTAGCTGCTTTTATATTTATTAAAAGTCCTTCTCTCTCCCAATACCACTATTGCCCCAAAAACACTCAGAAGCACCAGCGCCCATAAATTTCCGGGTCCCCTTACATTCTGCAAAAATAGTTCATTGCTTAAATATATGACTATCGCCACCAGTATATATGCCAGGATTCGTCCGGCACGATAAGGTATGGCATAGTGTTTTCTTGACCAAAGATAGGATACGATCACCATGGTGCTGTAGCAGATCAAGTGGGCCCATGCCGATGCCACATAACCATACCTGGGAATAAACAATACATTCACACCGACGGTAATCAAGGCTCCCAACAGTACCAGAACGGCGCCGATATGAGTTTTATTGGTTAGTTTATACCATATGGAGAGATTAAAGAAAATTCCCATCACCAGGTTGGCCAATAAAACCACAGGAACAATTTGTACTCCTTCACGGAAATCCGCTCCAATAAAGAGAATAAAGTAGTCAAGATAAAGATTAACCAGGAGGAAGATAAAAAGTCCGGCAACCACAAAAAACATCATCACATCGGCATAAAGTTTTTGGGCGTTCTTCTCTCCTGATTTTGAAAAAAAGAAAGGTTCAGCTGCATATCTAAACATCTGAACAAAAAGGGTCATTAATACAGCCAGCTTATAGTTTGCCCCATAAATCCCTAACTGTTCCATGGGATTTTGCTCAAGCGGTATCATATGTTTTAACAGTATCCGGTCCAGGGCTTCATTAACCGTACCCGCCAATCCGGCTATAAGAAGGGGATAAGAGTATCTGAGAATCTCTTTGAAAAGGCTCCGATCAAAAACAGAACGCAAGGCTGCAAGAATATCAGGAATAAGCAAGAGCAACTTAAGGGACGAAGCAACGAGGTTGGAAATCAGCACATACCCAACGCCAATATTTTCATTGTAGAGAAGGGATACCAGCTCCGAGTCGCTGTGCCGCGGACAGTAGTATAGAAAAAAGAGATTCAGGCCAATATTTATGCTAACCTCACCGATGCGTATTAAGCCATATTTCAAGGGTTGATTGCGAAGCCGGATCCTGGCAAATGGAATGCTCGTAAACGCATCAATACCAACAATTACGGCTAACCATTTAATATACTCCGGATGTTGTTCATATCCAATAAGAGCGCTAATGGGACCAGACCAGACCAGCGCCAGGACGATAAAGAGTGTAGATGTAATGAAGAGAGACCCTAGTACCGTAGTGTACACCCTGTCCTTTTTTTCCGAATTACTCGCGTAGCGGAAATAACCAGTCTCCATACCATAGGTGAGAATTACCAGCAGAAATACCACATAGGCATAAAGCTCTGTGATAACTCCATAAGTGGCCCTTTCGAAGATCCTTGTATAAAAAGGCGTGAGTAAAAGGTAATTGAGAAGTCGTGGCAGCACAATGCCAAGACCATATACAGCGGTTTGCCCGAACAGTTGTTTAATGGGATTCTTCAAGCTATAGGCAAGGTTTCTGCAAAAGTAGCATTATCCGGTGCGTAGTTTACTCGTCCGACGATTTTTTATTAAACAGCAGGTAGCCAAAGCTTAGCTGTGCAATCCAGGGATTCTCCTCGTCGGCAATATAACCCAGATAAAGAGAAACAGGTCCGACTACCGAAACATAACTCATGGATGCAAAAAACATAGTTCTCATACTTTTAAAATAGTTTCCGAAATAGGCCTGGTTGTATTCGTCCATAAGTATTTCCTGCACCGGAAAATATGCGTAGGCCTCCAATTTAGCATGAAGTTGTTTTGAAAATTTATAGACAGGCATCAGTCCCACTGCAAAAAACTGGTGCGCCCTGTAGTGCTCCATAAAGAGTCCTTTGGTAATTATATTGGGTTGCAAAAATGGAGCCTCAATAATGGTAGAATAATAGTTGCTGAGCAAAGGTTTAAATGTGGCCTGCATCCTGAAATGATAACCCAGAGAAAACGAGCCCCTAAAGGGGATAAAACCACTGTTTTCAAGCCTCACAGACCACCAATAGTAACTCTTTTTTTCATTGTTCTCTGCCTCAGCCGTAGATCCCGGATAGTAAGTTTCTACTCCATAACCGGCCCGGACAGAATGAATACGGTGCGTTCCTTCTGTGGCAAATTGCTTATTATCCAGAGTGTTTCGTTCGCTGGCCACATAGAGCGAAACCTTATTCACATTGGAGACTTCAGAAGTATCTGTGGAGGAGAAATCCCTGGTCATGTAGTAGATCTCTTTGTTTCTTCCAATGCCTATCCCGCTTTTGATAAGGCCATTGATCTTGTAAGGAGTTCCCACATCGAACCTGAAATTAATTTCATCCTCTGTGACATAAGGAGGTTTCTGGTCCTCGAAAAAGAAATTGCTATGATAGTTATTATATTGAAACCCATTATAATTGAAATTTCCCTGGAAAAACAGTGGAATCCTGGCGGGATAATCAAATCTGAATCCCAGATTTACGCCGTCATAAAAGCGACCGAACTGAATACTTCCTTTCAATAGAGCGCTCACCTCTGAAATCTGCCTATAACTAAAACCCAGGTAGGTTTGAGCTAAGCCTGTGGTTGAAAAAAATAATCCAAACCTGGCTTCCAGGGGTGCCTGTGGTATCACCCGGAGCTTCATCGTAAACAGGCTGTCTTCCGGCTTATACACCGCTCTTGGGTAAAGATATAACAAGCTTTTGTCGTTGGCCAGTTTCAAGTACTCTCGCTTCATCTCATTCACATCCAGAATGGAATCTGCTTGCCGGATGCTGCGCTCAACATATTCCCTTTGCTTTTCATTTAAGCCTGTAATGTCGAATTCATTAAAGCGAAGCTCGGGAAGCCGCTCTTTAAAAACTTCTCTCCTTCGGGCTAGTGTGGCAGTATCTACTGTCCGGTGGCTGACCAGCGCTTTAATACTGTCCATCTTTGCAAGGGTCTGTTTATATCCAACCTCTACAAACTCATCCAGTTTATCAAAGGCCAGCAAAGATTGTTTCTCCAGCTTCATATCAAGCAACAGGCCCCGCTCCGGATCAATCTCATAACTGGAGGGTTTCATCACTATATTTTCGATCTGGGCCATAATATCAAATTCATCTGGCGGGGTGTTTCCCTGAGCGGCCTTGCTCCCAATAATCACGTCTGGACTAAATTGTTCCAGGACATGTTTCACCGGGAAATTATTATACAGGCCTCCATCATACATGATATTTCCCTCCATCACAATGGGGCGGAAATAGAGAGGAACCGTCATAGAGGCCCTGACCGCCTGTGAAAGATCTCCTTTTCTGAATACAACTTCTTTGCTATTGCTAATATCTACTGCATTGCATAAAAATGGAACAAACAAAGAGTCAAAATCATAGCCGGCTGCAGCACTGGCCCTGGAAAAAATCTCCATAAACGCAAAATCCATCAGGTCGCTGGGAATGACGCTCAGGGGAAACCTTGGTTTTGGAACGCTATCCTTCAGGTCGATGCCAACATTGAATAGTTCCGGTCCGGGTTCCTCTGCTTTGAAATAGTATTTATACTTCTCCTCCAGTTTACCACTCATCCAGTATCCAAACTCCTTCGACCCGATAATCTCAATCATCTCATCGGTACTCATGCCTATGGCATAACATCCTCCAATAATAGCCCCCATGGAGGTTCCGCCTACATAGTCAATTGGGATGCCATTCTCTTCCAGAGCTTTTATAACCCCAATATGCGCCAAACCCTTAGCTCCTCCACCACTAAGTACTAGTCCCACTGACTGAGCCATGGTCACATGAGGAATAAGGCCAATAATGACAAGTATGAAACACTTTTTCAACATTCATTCTATCTTTGCAGGACTATTCTATATTAAAAATACGTCAATTATGTTGAAGAGTTATCTGATCGCGCCAATTGTTTACATAACGATTTCTTTCATTTTTCTTCCGGCTCCGCTTCAGGCCCAGAATGCAAAAAATGAGCAACTCATTAAAATAGAGACCAGCAAGGGCGATATGCTTATCAAGCTATATAATGAAACACCTGCACATCGTGACAACATGATTAAGCTTATCAAAGAAGATTTTTACAAGGACCAGGTTTTTCACCGGGTCATGAAAGATTTCATGATACAGGGAGGTGATCCGCATTCCACCGGTGCCGAAAAGGGCCAGCGTTTGGGCTCGGGTGGTCCGGGATATACGGTTCCTGCTGAATTTCATCTTAACCTTATACACAAAAAGGGGGCGCTTGCCGCTGCCCGGAAAGGGGACAGTGCAAATCCGGAACAGGCCTCAAATGGTTCCCAGTTCTACCTGGTTCAGGGCAGGGTGTTGACCCCTGAAGAGATCGATATCCTGACCCAAAGGGGAGTTGCCAGCTTTACCGAGGAGACTGCCGAAATATACACGACCCTTGGTGGGACACCACACCTTGATGGTGCCTATACTGTTTTTGGTGAAGTTGTGGAGGGTCTGGAAATCATTGACGCCATCGCTTCCCAAGCTTGCGATTCCTATGACCGGAACATCGAAGATGTAATCTATTCAATTACCCTTATCAAATAAGCGGGTTTTTTATACTTTTGTATCTCTAATTCAAACAGATATGCTTCAAAATATTGATAAAATCCTTGAGGAGGCCAGGCAGTTCAAAGCCGAAACCAAGGAGGAGATTGAACAGTTCCGGATCCTTTACCTGGGCAAAAAGGGAGCACTTTCCGAATTGTTTAAGAACTTCAAGGATGTTCCGGCCGACCAGAAGAAAGAGGTAGGGCAGAAGATCAATCAATTAAAGCAGTTTGTTAGCGAAAAAATAGACGCCTTACTGGCTGGTATTTCTGAGGAAGCCAGTACAGACGATACACGTGATCTTACCCTGCCCGGTCCGCCGGTCCAGGCCGGGGCAAGACATCCCATCTCCATCGTTAGAAATGAAATCATATCCATTTTCGGCCGGCTTGGATATACCATTTCAGAAGGTCCTGAAATTGAAGATGACTGGCATGTCTTTTCTTCTTTAAATTTCCCGCCGGAACACCCCGCACGCGATATGCAGGATACTTTCTTTATTGAAAAGGATCCTGACATCCTGCTCCGGACTCATACCTCTTCGGTTCAGGTAAGGGTCATGGAAAAAGAGTCCCTGCCCATACGTACCATATCTCCCGGCAGAGTTTTCAGGAATGAAGCCATCTCGGCCAGGGCCCATTGTATTTTCCACCAGGTGGAAGGCCTCTACATAGATGAAGATGTCTCCTTTGCCGATCTGAAACAAACCTTACTTTATTTCGCCCGCGAGATGTTTGGAAAGCATGTAGAGATTCGCCTTCGCCCTTCCTATTTTCCATTCACCGAACCCTCTGCTGAGATGGACATTAGCTGTCAGATCTGTGGAGGAAAGGGGTGTAATGTGTGTAAATATACCGGTTGGTTAGAAATTCTTGGTTGCGGCATGGTCGACCCCAATGTGTTGGAATTCAATAAGATCGATTCCAAAAAATACACAGGATTTGCTTTTGGCATGGGTGTTGAGCGGGTTGCCATGCTCAAATACCAGGTAAAGGATCTAAGGCTTTACTTTGAAAATGATCTCCGCTTTCTGGAGCAATTCAAAGCGGCGTATTAAGCCCTATTTTTTAAAGGGACATTTTATCGTGAAGTGCTTATTTAGCTTCGCTAAAAAATGCCAGTTCACTCCAAAACATCCCTTTAAAACTAATTAGGACTTTGTTACTCTTCTATGATTATCTCGTGGGTGATGGGGAAGGCCTTTTCATAGTTGGCCGATACCCCACAATACCTTGTGACGGAGAGGTTCACGGCTTTCTCTACGTATTTACGATTAATGTCTTTTCCTTTAAGCTTGTATATGACCTTCATCTCTTCAAATCGCTTGGGGTGATCTTCAGTAATATCACCCTCAACTTCTACTGAGAATTCCTCAAAATCTACCTTCATTTTCTTAAGGATGGACGCCACATCCATACCTGTGCAGCCCGCCAGCGCAATCATCATCAGGGGTTTAGGTCTTGGGCCTGTATTCTTCCCTCCATGTTCCATAGAGGAATCCATATAAATCTTATGTCCATCCACTTCAGCTTCAAAAGCCAGGTCGCTAAGCCATTTAGTTGTGATTGTTTCCTTCATTGCCCTATTTTTTCAATGGTTATTTAATTATTTTTGATTTTTATAATTTATCGCAATGCATAACGATCCTTTTGATTTAAGCTGTGATTCCTGCACCATCCGGACGCATCCTCTATTTCGACACCTTGAGGAACAGGAGCTGCAGGAGATTATGCTCAACAAGATAACAGAAACTTACAAAAGAGGTTCAATCGTATACCAGGAAGGAAACCGCATGAAAGGTTTTTGTTGTGTTCAGTCGGGTATAATAAAAATATACCAAACCGGAATTGATGGGAAAGAACAGATTATTCGATTCGCCAAACCCGGAGACATTATTGGGTATCGTTCCGTGGTAAGTAACGAACCTGCCTGCACAACCACTGAGGTGATCGAAGAAGCCATTCTGTGTCATATTCCCACTGAAATACTTTTAAATCTTGTAAAGACCAATGGCAACTTTGCGGTTGAATTAATGAAATTAACCTGCAAAGAGCTTGGTGAGGCCAACTCCTATATTACCGATATTGCTCAAAAAACTGTAAAGGAAAGGCTGGCAGAGATCCTGATTCACCTGGATGATGAATTTGGAGGAGATTTACAGGGCGTTCTAAAAATATCACTAACCCGGGAAGAGCTTTCTAATATTGTCGGCACTGCAACAGAGTCGATTATCAGGTTACTTTCTGAATTCAAATCCTTGGGTTACATCGAAATAAACGGTCGAAAAATAAAAATCCTGGACAAGCCAGGATTGAAGTTCATTGCCAATATATAGCCCTTTATATTACTCAACAACTTTGCCGATTACAATATGGGCAATAAGGCCCACAATAATCAACACGAGGCTTAACGCAAGAGAGGTGTTTGTCTGGGATCCGGCAAAAACCACAATACCCAGAAGGATCACACCAATCAGAATAACTAGAAGTCCGGCATTCTTCAATAAAGTTCCTAACATAACTGCATCAGTTTCAATTCCCCACAAATATATACAAAATATCAAAATAAAAAGTTCTGATTATCTCGATATTTACCGAGGTGCTCATATGCAATTTTTGTAACCTCTCTTCCTCTGGGAGTTCGCTTGATGTAACCCTCCTTGATCAGGAAGGGTTCATATACTTCCTCAATGGTCCCCGCCTCTTCTCCCACGGCAGTAGCAATGGTAGTTAAACCTACCGGACCACCCTGAAACTTATCGATAATCGTGTTAAGAATTTTATTGTCCATTTCATCCAGCCCCGAACGATCTATATTTAAAGCATCCAGGCCATACCTTGTGATCTCCATATCAATAATACCACTTCCTTTCACCTGTGCAAAATCTCTTATTCTTCTCAGCAGGGCATTGGCAATGCGGGGCGTTCCCCTGCTTCTGGAAGCAATTTCAACAGCAGCTTCGCCCTCTATTTCAACCTTTAATATGGCCGACGATCTCTTTACAATACCGGTAAGTATATCTGCATCGTAGTACTCCAACAGAGAATTGATTCCAAATCGGGCCCGAAGAGGACCAGT
>PVMS01179902.1_pt1 | contig 16659 bp, 19 predicted proteins | sample 1853461 | NCBI WGS metagenome assembly PVMS01 (sample SAMN08582032, study PRJNA380276) | Marine sediment metagenome, whole genome shotgun sequencing project. | isolation source: ocean sediment barecode stripped | collected 2017 | reverse complement strand
CCCTGGCGACCTGCATGACCGGGGCCGTGATGGGTGTGCTGGTCTGAGGGCGATGATATACGCATAACTATTCAGCACGCTTGAGGAACTGTCATCCTGTAGGTCGGGTTAGCCACGCCAGTGCACGGAACTACGATGAAGCACGATTCGTGATGCGCGGCGTAACCCGACGCCGCTCTGTTGGGTTACGATACGCGACAGGATCGGTACAGACCCGGATAATGGGTGCCATGCGCATCTAACCCAACCTACCCGGAGCCTGATACGCCATCAATGAAGGAACTTACAAGAGTTACACCTATGAACCTTATTTTTTCCGGGATTCTGGATTTTTCGCTTCAGCAAGCATTCCGGAATGAGAACAACGAGTGACATACTCGTCTGAACGTTTACCTGTCTCAATGGATGTGGATGTTGCAGCATTACGGATTATTGGTTTACCAGAACTATCTTTTTTCAGGTAGCGGTTTTTAGCAGCTAATGACTTGGCTTTCATAGGTTTAGTATAGGCTGGTGGCATTACTAAATAAAGCCCGAATAAAGATAAAATATTAATATAAACAATAAGTTATAATAATAATGGATACGTTGTGATTTAGTCGGGCGATTGCTTGCCGGTGCGGATATAGACCATGGCCGCAACAAACCAGAGTGAGGTAAACACCACCTCCAGCAGGCCGAGGTGGCGGGTTACTTCCGAGCTGTAGGCCTCCATGACACCGTGGGTAAAGTAGAGCAGGGCAAGGAAACAGCTCCATGCAAAGGTGTACTTGCGCCCGTGCAGCAGGCCGCGTAGCGGGAATAACAGGGGGATGAGCATCACGCACAGTACCAGTGCCGTCGGGAAAAGTGTGGCGGGCGCGAGCCAGCTGTACCAGGCGGTCAGTACTGCCAGGGTGCCGAAGTAACCGAACAGGGTCAGTGCATACAGGAAGCGGCTGCCGGGCATTGGGATCTGAGTGATGTCTGGCGAGTCAGGCCAACCGGCTGGTCGTGTCTGCAATACGCTTGCCCAGTGCGGTACACAGGTGTTTTTCTTCTCCCGTCAACGGTCGCTTGCTGTCACTGCCGGCCGTGTGGCTGGGACCGTAGGGTGTGCCACCACTTTCCGTGGTTAACAATTCACTTTCCGTATAGGGCAGTCCCAGGATGAGCATGCCGTGATGCATGAGTGGCAGCATCATGGAGAGCAGGGTGGTTTCCTGGCCTCCATGCATACTCGAGGTTGAGGTAAAGACCGCCGCCGGCTTGCCGGCCAGATCACATCCCAGCCATAGGCTGCTGGTGGAATCGATGAAATACTTGAGGGGTGCGGCCATGTTGCCGAAGCGGGTCGGGCTGCCCAGTACCAGTGCGGCGCATTCACGCAGGTCATCCAGCGTGGCGTAGGGTGGTCCCTCTGCCGGGATGTCATCTTCCTGCGCTTCACAGACGGTGGATACCACTGGCACGGTACGGAGGCGCGCCTGGCAGTTCGGGTGGGTTTCAATACCGCGGGCAATGATCTGTGCCATCTCGGCGACGGCACCGTAGCGGCTGTAGTAGAGCACGAGTATTTCATGGGATGATTTCACAGGAGATCCAGGACCTTTTCCGGAGGTCTGCCGATAATGGCCTTGCCGTCCTTGATCACAATCGGCCGTTCCATCAGGCGCGGGTGCTCGATCATGGCATTGATCAGGTCGGCGTGTGACAGCCCGGGGTTATCCAGTCCTGCCTCGCCGTATTCTTGTTCGTGTTTGCGCATCAGCTCGCGCGGCACCATGCCCAGCATGTCGAGGATGGATGCCAGGGTGGCGGCATCCGGCGGGGTGCTGAGGTATTCGATGATTTCGGTCTGTTGTCCTTCCTGTTCCAGTAAATCAAGGGTCAGTCGGCACTTGCTGCATTTGGGGTTGAAATAAATCGTTACATCATCGGTCATGGTGTTTTTCTCGCAGGTACTGTTCCTGTAAAAGTTTATTCTGTGACCACCGGTATGTTGGCAATGCGCATTTTCCATTCCCGTGGACCGATTTCGTGGATGGAGTTCCCGCGGGTATCGACGGCCACGGTCACCGGCATGTCCTCGACCTCGAATTCATACACGGCCTCCATGCCCAGTTCCGGGAAGGCCACCACGCGCGCAGCCCGAATCGCCTTGGAAACGAGGTAGGCGGCACCACCGGTTGCAATCAGGTACACGGCCTTGTGCCGGGCAATGGATTCGATGGCCTCCGGCCCGCGCTCCGCCTTGCCAATCATCCCGAGCAGGCCGGTTTTTTCAAGCAGTTCATCGGTGAACTTGTCCATGCGGGTTGCCGTGGTCGGGCCGGCGGGTCCGACGACCTCGTCACCGACCGGGTCCACCGGACCCACGTAATAAAGAAAGCGTCCCCTGAAATCCAGGCCACCGGGTAACGGCTCGCCCCGATCAAGCAAATCAATAATGCGCTTGTGCGCGGCATCGCGCCCGGTGAGCAGCTTGCCGCTGATGAGCAGGGTATCGCCGGGCTGCCAGTCCAGTTCAACGGCCGGGTCAATGTCATCCAGCTGTACCCGGCGGGTGCTGCTGCTGACCTCGCGGGTTATTTCCGGCCAGTCTTCCAGCCGTGGTGGTGTGAGTTTTGCCGGGCCACTGCCATCCAGCGTGAAATGCACATGCCGGGTGGCGGCACAGTTGGGTATCAGGGCAACGGGTTTGGAAGCGGCGTGGGTCGGGTAATCATTGATTTTTACATCCAGCACGGTGGTCAGGCCACCGAGTCCCTGTGCGCCAATGCCGAGGGCATTCACTTTCTCAAAAATTTCCAGGCGCAGCTCTTCCAGCCGGTTTTCCGGTCCGCGTGCCTTTAGTTCATGCATGTCGAGCGGCTCAAGGATGGCTTCCTTGGCCATCAACATGGCCTTCTCGGCGGTGCCGCCGATGCCGATGCCGAGGATGCCCGGTGGGCACCAGCCTGCGCCCATGGCGGGGACCTGCTGCAATACCCATGCAACGATGTCATCGCTGGGGTTGAGGATGACAAAGCGTGATTTGTTTTCCGAGCCGCCGCCCTTGGCAGCGACCGTTACCTCGACCTTGTCACCGGGGACGATATCCGTGTGGATGACGGCGGGGGTATTGTCTCCGGTATTGCGACGTTCGCCGGCGGGATCACTGACAATGGAACCACGCAGCGGATTATCCGCATCCAGGTAGGCGCGCCGCACGGCGGCATTGACCATCTCGTCAATACCGGTGTCTGTGTCCCAGCGCACATCCATGCCCACCTTCAGAAAAACATTCACGATACCGGTGTCCTGACAGATGGGCCGGTGGCCCTCGGCGCACATGCGCGAGTTGATGAGTATTTGCGCCATGGCATCTTTTGCAGCCGGGGATTCCTCGCGCTGCCAGGCCGCATTCAGAGCCTGGATAAAATCCGGCGGGTGATAAAAAGAAATGTACTGCAATGCATCGCAGATACTGTGGGTGAAATCGTCTTTGCTGATTGTGCTCATGCAGGCCTTGTCAGGGAACCGGATATGGGTGGTGTCTGTCCTATATTGTAGCGGTTCTGCCGTCGGGGAGGCAGCCCGACTGCACAATCGGCCAAGGAGAGTATAATCTCTCTCACTTTATATAGGAGCAAGTAATGCGTTCATTGATTTTTGTTATGGCACTGTTTGCTACATTGCCGGTTGTTGCAGAAAAGGTTGATTTCACTTTACCGGACCTGGATGGCAAGCCGGTCTCCCTGTCAGATTTCCGGGGCAAGTGGGTGATTGTTAATTACTGGGCTACCTGGTGCCCGCCCTGTCTGGAGGAGATCCCGGACCTGGTGGACCTCTATGAAGAAAACAGGGATACCATTGTGGTGCTTGGTATTGATTATGAAGAGGTCAACATGGAGTACCTGAAGGAGTTTGTTGAAAGTCACATGATGTCCTATCCGGTTATGCAGATGGAGCCGAAGCCGGTGACCGCGCTGGGCCCGGTGCTGGGCCTGCCAACCTCGTATATCATTTCTCCTGAAGGGGAACGTGTGGCGCGTCAGGAAGGTCCGGTAACGCGCGAGTCTATTGAGAAGTATATTGCCCGCAAGCAGCGGGTAGATGCCAGTATGGCGCCGGTGACGCAGGCACCCGGGGGCAGCGGACAATAACGTCTGGTCCAGCATGGCCTGTATGCGTTTTTTTGTTGCTGGTCGTGTGCAAGGCGTGTTCTTCAGGGCATCAACGCGCGACCGGGCCCGGGCACTGGGACTGACGGGAGAGGTCAGTAATATGCCGGACGGGCGCGTAGCAGTTACCGCCTGCGGGACGCAGGCGGCACTGGATTCATTGCAACAGTGGTTGTGGGAAGGGCCACCACAGGCCGTGGTTCGTGATGTACAGTGTGAGGCCTGTCCGGAGGAGCCTGTCTTTAATAACTTCGAGATTACCTGAATTAAAAATTTGCCAATGACAACTACACGGCAAGGTCAATATCCTGCGGACGTTCCGGTGTGAGAATGGTATCGGTCGGTGGTTTGCTGTTGTCCGGTTCCGGGTAATCCAGGGTGAAATGCAGGCCACGGCTCTCCTTGCGCTGTTGTGCCGAGCGGATAATGAGTGCTGCTACCTCGGCAAGGTTGCGCAGTTCCAGCAGATCATTGGAAACTGTGAAATTGCTGTAGTACTCCTGGATTTCCTGTTGCAGCAGGTCGACACGGCGCCAGGCACGCTGCAGGCGCTTGTCGGTTCTGACAATACCCACGTAGTTCCACATGCAGCGCCGCAGTTCATCCCAGTTGTGGCTGACGACCACTTCTTCATCCGAGTCGCGTACCCGTGACTCATCCCATGGCGGTAATGGCAGAGGCTCAAGTGTGCCAGCCAGCGTTGCCCTGATATGTTCACTGGCTGCACGGGCAAATACCAGGCATTCCAGTAGTGAGTTGCTGGCCATGCGGTTGGCGCCGTGCATTCCGGTACAGGCGACCTCACCGATGGCATACAGACCGGCGATGTCGGTGCGGCCGTCCAGATCGGTCATGACACCACCGCAGGTGTAATGCGCAGCCGGTACCACCGGTATCGGCTCCAGTGTCATGTCGTAACCGAGTTCACGGCAACGCGCGTAGACGGTCGGGAAGTGTTCCTTGATAAACGGTGCCGGTTTGTGGCTGATGTCCAGCAGCACGTATTCTGCACCCAGGCGTTTCATTTCATGGTCGATGGCGCGTGCCACGATGTCGCGTGGCGCCAGGTTGCCACGTTCGTCAAAACGTTCCATAAAGGGTGTGCCGTCCGGCAACAACAGCCGGCCACCTTCGCCGCGAACGGCTTCCGTGACCAGGAATGATTTGGCCTTGGGATGGTACAGGCAGGTCGGATGAAACTGGTTGAATTCCATGTTGGCAACCCGGCAGCCGGCACGCCAGGCCATGGCAATGCCATCACCACTGGAGGTGTCCGGGTTGCTGGTATACAGGTAGACCTTGCTGGCCCCGCCCGTTGCAAGGACCACGTTGCGCGCACCAATGGCGATGACCTTTTGTTGTGTGCGGTTCAGTACGTAGGCGCCCAGGCAGCGGTTATCTGCCTGTCCGAGTTTGTTCCCGGTGACCAGGTCGATGGCAATGTGATGCTCAAGCAGGGTGATGTTGCTGCGCTTGCGGGCCTCGCCAAGCAGTGTTGTTTCCATGGCGCGACCGGTAGCATCGGCGGCATGTAATACCCGTCGGGTGGAATGACCGCCTTCGCGCGTCAGATGGAAGCTGTCATTGTTGCCGGTATCGTTGTCACGGGTAAACGGCACGCCGAGGTCGATCAGCCAGCGGATGGCTTCCGGTCCCCGTTCGATAGTGAAGCGGACTGTCTCCGGGTTGTTCAGATTGGCGCCGGCGTTCAGGGTGTCAGCGATGTGTGATTCAAAGGTGTCCGGTGCCTGGGTGACGGCCGATATGCCGCCCTGGGCGTAGAGGGTGCAGCCCTCATCCAGGGTACTCTTGGCAAGTACGGCAACCTGCACATGAACGGGCAGACGCAGGGCGAGACTCAGCCCGGCTGCGCCACTGCCAATAATCAGGACGTCAAAACTGTTGTCAGCTGCCATAGTTTGCCTGCAGGCCCCTGAAGTAATTATCGTTTATTAATTATTATTTGTTGTTAGGATGGCTCAAGCGTAGCGTACCCGTCGGCCAGCTGTAAAATACAGCATATACGAGGTTCACGGGGCGCTGTATTTTCAGATAAAACGCCTGATTTACATACATTAACACTGAACTATACCGGGCAAGCAAAGTCTATTCGGGTAGTGACGGGTTGAAGGGAGACAGCCCGGATGGGCGAACGAAGTATTGATCAAGCACTGGTTGAGCAGGTACAACGGGGCGACAAGCAGGCATTTGATGTCCTTGTTCTTAAATACCAGAATAAAATCATACAGTTAGTGAATCGCTACGTCCATGATTCTGATGAGGCCAGGGACGTGGCGCAGGAGGCCTTTATCAAGGCTTACCGGGCGATTGGCCGGTTTCGGGGTGACAGCGCGTTTTATACCTGGCTCTACCGGATTGCGATCAATACCGCGAAGAATTACCTGGTCGCCAGTGGCCGCCGGCCGCCCCGCAGTGATATTGATGCTCAGGATGCGGAACAATATGAGGGTGCGACCGGTCTCAAGGAGTATGCAACACCGGAACGTCTGCTGATGAAAGACGAAATCCAGCAGGCAATTGCCACGGCCATCGATGAATTGCCGGACGACTTGCGTACAGCGATCACGCTGCGGGAACTGGAAGGCCTGAGTTATGAAGAGATTGCCCAGACCATGGAATGTCCAATCGGTACCGTGCGGTCACGGATATTCAGGGCGCGGGATGCGATTGATACACGCTTGAAACCATTACTGGAATAGACTTTTTTGAGCTAGCCACCATGAAAGAGAAACTACACGAACAGATATCTGCGCTGGTTGATGATGAACTGGCTGAAACCGAACAGATCCTGCTGATCAAGCAACTGGAAGGCGATGTAACGCTGCGTCACAGCCTGTTACGCTACCAGTTGATCAGCGATTCCCTGCAAAACCATTTACCGCGCAAGATCGATCCCGATTTTAATATTGGCGTTCAGGTGGCGCTGCAGGATGATCCGGTGGTACAGGCCGGGCCTGCAAGGCTGGCCGGGCTGTTCAAACCGGTTGCGGGACTTGCCCTTGCGGCCTCTGTCGCTGTGGTGGCCGTGTTGTCTCTCCAGTCTGTTCGTCAGGAAAGTCCGTCAGCGACATCACCCGTTGCAACGGCACCGGTAACGGATGAGTTTCCCGATACGGATGTAACCCCGCTGCTTGCAACAATGCCTGCAAATTCACCCCCAAATTCACCCCCAAATTTACCCCCAAATTTACCCAGGGGTGCGCAGGATCTGGATGTTTACCTGGTTAACCACAATGAGTATGCCGTGAATCGCGGCATGCTGCCGTATGTCCGTCTTGTTGGCCACGATATGAACGTTAATGACAAGGAATAAGCGTGTGAAGTGGCTGTTGCCGGTCTTGCTGGCTGTTGCCGGACAGGCCTTTGCCCGGGACAATGCGCGTCAATGGCTGGACGGGATGTCCAGTGCACTGCAATCACTTAACTACGATGGCACCTTTGTTTACCTGCACGAAGGCAAGCTCGAAGCCATGCGTGTCGTTCACCAGGCAGATGAGCAGGGTAGCAGGGAGCGACTGGTATCACTGACCGGCAGTCCCCGTGAAGTATTGCGGGACGACAAGGTTGTTACCTGCATTATGGCCGATAACAAGTCTGTCATGGTGGGGCAAAGACGTCCGCGGCAGCCTTTTCCGGTGGTTCCCGATGACCTGGAAAGCCTGTCACGTTACTATCAGTTGCAGGAAGTCGGTGATGATCGCATCGCCGGTCATATGGCCCGTGTCATCTCGATTACACCAAGGGACAGGTTTCGATACGGGTATCGTTTCTGGATCGATACCGGCAATTACATGTTGCTCAAGTCTGACTTGACTGGCGTGGACGGGAAGGCCATAGAACAGGTCATGTTTACCCGCCTGTATGTCGGTGACAGTCTTCCTGCTCATGCCCTGCAACCTTCCCTGACCGGTGATGGCTATAACTGGACCCGCCAGGGTACCGACAGTCATGATCCTGCTACCGAATCGGACCTGCCTGCATGGATCGTGAAGCAGTTACCGGCGGGATTCGAAATGACAGATTTTCAGCACAAGCGTATACGCAAGGAGGGAGCACCTGCCGAACACCTGGTGTTCAGCGATGGTCTCGCAACGATGTCCGTCTACATTGAAAAACTGAATACAGACGATGAAGCCTTTCAGGGCTTGTCGAGTATGGGTGCCATGCATGCCTTTGGTGCGGTCGTCGATGGTTATCAGATCACCGTCGTTGGTGAGGTTCCGCCGGCAACCGTGCAGATGGTCGCCCGTTCCGTCACGCCCTATTCCCCTGATCATGATTGAAGAATCCGGCAAGGTCGTTGCTGTACAGGGTGATTTTGCCTGGATCGAGAGTGAACGGTCGACTGCCTGCGGTGGTTGTGCCGTGCGCAAGGGTTGCGGAACCTCGGCCATTGCGAAGATGTTCGGACAGCGCCGCCTGCGGCTGCGGGTACTGAACCGCATCAATGCTCATGTCGGCGATACCGTGGTCGTGGGGATTTCCGAGTCAGGACTGGTGCGTGGTTCACTGGCCGTCTATGCAGTGCCCCTGGCCGGTCTGTTTGCCGGGGCGCTGACAGGACATTTTGCAGGCAATCAGCTGCTGGCAAACGGCTCGGATCTCATGGCGGCTGGCGGGGCGTTGACCGGGTTTCTGGCAGCACTTTTATGGCTGCGGCGCTTCAGCCGGACAACGGAAAAAGATGCTGCCTGGCAACCGGTGCTGCTGCGACAGCACATCAGTATTGGCAGTAACTAGGTTGATGTCAGGTCACCGGCGCTGGCCGGTGGGTATGTTCCAATAATTCAGTATGGAGAGTCAGGTATGTTGAATATTCGCAAGTCCGCAATGGTTGCACTGTTGGCGGGTTTTTTCCTGTTGTGTATGCAGCTTGCCCAGGCAAATCATCTTCCGGACTTTGTCGATCTGGTGAAGGCAACGAGCAGTGCAGTTGTCAATATCAGTACCACGCAAAAGATAAAGTCCGGCATGCCGCAACTGCCGGAGGGTTTCGAGATACCGGAACTCCCTGAAGGCAGTCCGTTCGGCGAACTGTTCAAGTATTTCTTTGAGCAGGAAGAGAACGGTGAACCCAGTTACCATCATGCAAAATCACTGGGGTCCGGATTTATTATTTCCAAGGACGGCTATGTGATGACCAATTATCATGTCGTCAAAGACGCTGACGAGATTATCGTGCGCCTGAGTGACCGGCGGGAACTGAAGGGCGAGGTGATAGGCGTGGATCAGCGCAGTGACGTGGCGTTGCTGAAAATCGAGGCAACCGGTTTGCCGGTTGTGAAGATCGGCAAATCAAGTGAGCTGGAGGTGGGTGAATGGGTGCTGGCGATTGGTTCCCCGTTTGGTTTTGATCATTCCGCAACCGCCGGTATTGTCAGCGCCAAGGGCCGTAGCCTGCCACGTGAAAACTATGTCCCGTTTATCCAGACCGATGTGGCCATCAATCCCGGTAATTCGGGCGGGCCGCTGTTTAACCGGGAAGGTGAGGTGGTAGGTGTGAACTCACAAATCTACAGTCGCACCGGCGGTTACATGGGGTTGTCTTTTGCCATTCCTGTTGAAGTGGCGATGGATGTGGCAGAGCAACTGAAGACTGCCGGCCGGGTAAGGCGTGGCTGGCTGGGTGTCCTGATCCAGGATGTCACACTCGATCTGGCCGAGTCGTTCGGGATGAAGCATCCACGTGGCGCACTGGTGGCAAGGGTCCTGCCTGACAGTCCTGCAGTCAAGGCCGGTATTGAGGTTGGTGATGTCATTGTTGGATTCAATCAGCAGGACATCCCGGATTCTTCCAGTCTGCCACCGATTGTCGGTAGCTCAAAAGTCGGGGTGCAGTTACCGGTGACGATTATCCGGAATGGTCGTGAGAAGACGCTCAAGGTCAAGCTGGGTGAATTGCCGGATGACGCGTCGGTTGCAAGGGCCGAAGGTAAGCAGCAGGTTGAGCAGACCAACCGGATCGGCTTCAGTGCCATTGACCTGACAGACGAGCAGCGGGAAGCACTTGAGATCCAGGGCGGTATTCTGGTGACCCGTGTCGTCAAGGGCCCCGCGTCACAGGCGGGTATCCGCAAGGACGATATTATTCTGAGTATCGACAACAAGCCGGTGGAGAATGTCAGCCAGTTCCAGAAGCTGGTCGGTGCCTTGCCGGCCGGGAAGTCGGTGGCAATGCTGATACAGCGTGAAGGCAGCCCCACCTTTCTTGCCGTCAAAATACCGGATGACGATTAATCGGGTTGCGATGCGGGTCGTGGTGAATTCTTGACGCCGCAGCTGACCGTCTATGTTCGACGGGGTTGCCATCTGTGTACCGATATGACGCAGGCGCTGGAGCGCCTGCGTCCGGAACTCGGCTTTGACGTCATTACGGTGGATATCGATGCAGACCCGGGACTGGTTCGCCGCTACGACACCCGGGTGCCGGTGCTGGTCGCGGACGGTATGGAAATTTGCTACTACTTCCTCGAGGAACAGCGTCTGCGTGAACACCTGCAGGCCCGGGGTTGATGCGCTTACAGATTAAGTGACTTGCCGGACGGTTCCTGTATAATAAAAACCTTACGAACAATCAGATACTTGAAAGCAATTTTATCCTGTATGTAACTTGCACGCCTGATCCTTGCCCAGGACCACACCCCCACACTTCATGACAAATAGCCAGCACGTCCGCAATTTCTCGATAATTGCGCATATTGACCACGGTAAATCCACGCTGGCGGACCGTTTTATCCAGCTGTGTGGCGGTCTGAGTGACCGGGAAATGGAAAACCAGGTGCTCGATTCCATGGACCTGGAGCGCGAGCGTGGTATTACCATCAAGGCACAAAGCGTCTCGCTTAAATACACGGCGCGTTCCGGCGACCGGTATACATTAAATCTGATTGATACCCCCGGTCATGTCGACTTCTCCTATGAGGTGTCACGTTCGCTGGCGGCCTGTGAGGGGGCCCTGCTGATAGTGGATGCCGCCCAGGGTGTGGAGGCCCAGACCGTCGCGAACTGCTATACCGCGATTGACCTGGATCTCGAAGTGGTACCGGTATTGAACAAGATTGACTTGCCGGCGGCCGATCCTGACCGCGTGAAGCAGGAGATCGGGGAGATCATCGGACTCGATGCCGAAGATGCCGTGCTGGTCAGTGCCAAGACCGGTGAGGGTGTTCAGGATGTCCTGGAAGAACTGATTCAGCGCATTCCGCCACCACAGGGTGATGCAGATGCGCCCCTGAAGGCACTGATCGTCGATTCCTGGTTTGATAATTACGTGGGTGTGGTTTCGCTGGTACGCATCGTGGACGGGCGCCTGTCGCGCCGTGACAAGTTCCGGGTGATGTCGACCGGTCGCCATTTCCAGGTTGAGAAGCTGGGTGTGTTCACGCCAAAACCGGTCGACTGCGATGCCCTGCAGGCGGGAGATGTCGGCTTTCTGGTGGCGGGTATAAAGGACCTTGAAGGTGCGCCTGTCGGTGATACCCTGACGCTGGCCAACAACCCGGCCGATGAGCCCCTGCCGGGTTTCAAGACGGTGCAGCCCAATGTGTTTGCCGGGTTGTATCCGGTCAGTTCGGATGACTACGAAAATCTGCGTGACGCCCTGCAGAAGCTGCGGCTGAACGATGCGGCCCTGCACTATGAACCGGAGACCTCGGAGGCCCTGGGCTTCGGGTTTCGTTGTGGATTTCTCGGTATGCTGCACATGGAAATCGTGCAGGAACGGCTGGAACGCGAATATGATCTCGACCTGATTACGACGGCGCCAACGGTCATCTACGAGGTGCTGTACACCGGTGGCGAGGTTTCGAAAATTGACAATCCGGCCAGCCTGCCGCCGGTAAACCGGATTGAGGAAATCCGGGAGCCGATTATCATGGCGAACATCCTGGTGCCACAGGACTACCTGGGCAATGTGATTACGCTGTGCATGGAAAAGCGCGGGGTGCAGAAAGACATGCAGTATCTCGGCAGTCAGGTGTCACTGAACTATGAGTTGCCGATGAGCGAAATCGTGCTGGATTTCTTTGATCGCCTCAAGTCAGTCAGCCGGGGCTACGCCTCTTTTGATTATCATTTTCTGCGTTTCCAGGCAGCACCGCTGGTGAAACTGGATATTTTGATCAACGGGGAGCGGGTGGACGCCCTGTCCCTGATTGTGCACCGGGATGTGTCGCAGTCACGCGGTCGGGCGCTGGCAGTAAAAATGAAAGAGTTGATACCCCGGCAGATGTATGATGTTGCCATTCAGGCTGCTATTGGCGCCCAGATTATTGCCCGCACCACGGTCAAGGCCTTGCGCAAAAACGTGACTGCGAAATGTTATGGTGGCGACATTACCCGCAAGCGCAAGCTGCTGGAGAAGCAGAAAGCCGGCAAGAAACGTATGAAACAGTTTGGCAAGGTCGAAATCCCGCAAGCCGCATTTCTGGCCGTGTTGCGCGTGGATGAGTGAGATGTCAGACATGCATATAATGGCTGCAGCGCCGGGTTTGCCGGCATGCCCGTCGGGCAGGCAGCTAACTAGCAGACGAGGTAATAATGAATTTTGATTTTCCAGCGTTACTGGTTGGTGCGACCTTTGTTACCGGCCTGATCTGGGCAATGGATGCGTTATTTCTGGCGCCGTCCCGCCGTCGCAAGGCCGCGGCACTGGTACAGGCGGGTACTGCTGAAGATTCAGAGCCGGTTATCAAGGCGCTCAAGGAGTCTACCTGGGTTGAATACTGCAAGTCATTCTTCCCGGTTATTCTGGCGGTTTTGTTGCTGCGCTCATTCCTGGTAGAGCCGTTCCGTATACCGTCAGGTTCCATGATGCCGACCTTGCTGGTTGGCGACTTCATCCTGGTCAACAAGTTTTCCTATGGCATCCGTTTACCGGTACTGAACACGAAGGTTGTGGCGATGGGTGAACCTGAAAGGGGGGATGTCGTCGTGTTCCGCTACCCGAAGAACCCTTCGGTGGACTATATAAAACGTGTTGTAGGTTTGCCGGGTGACAAGATCGGCTATTACAACAAGGTTTTGTATGTTAATGATGAACCGGCCGGGCAGGTGCCTGCCGGTGTCTATATAGGCAAGGGATCCGGCGTTTCCATGTCAGGGGCCAGTGAGCGCCTGGAGCAGCTTGGAGATGTGCAGCATGATATTCTGGTGATGCCGCGTACGCCGGGCCTGGAAGGGGAGTATGTTGTCGGTAAAGACGAGTATTTTATGATGGGCGATAACCGGGATAACAGCAACGACAGTCGTTACTGGGGTACCGTGCCGGAGACCAACCTGGTCGGCAAGGCATTTCGTATCTGGATGAACTGGGATAGTGCAAACGGGGGTGTCGATTGGGACCGAATCGGCATGAGAATTCACTAGGAATTTGAGGGAAAGATTATGCGTTCACTACGGCAACAGAAAGGCGTAACCACGGTTGGCTGGCTGATAATACTGGCACTGATCGGGTTCTTCGTATTATTGACGCTCAGAATGGTACCGTCCTACATGGAGTATTATAAAATCTCGTCTACCCTGGAAACGATGGCGAAAGAATCTGGATTTGATTCACCCAGACAAATCAGGCTCATGGCGGAAAAGCGCTTTGATATCAGTTATGTGACCTCGATTACCCAGAAGGATCTGAAAATAAAGCCTTTCGGACAGCAATATCTGGTCAGGGCCAAATATGAGTCGCGTGTCCATCTGTTCGCCAATGTCTATGTGGTCATGGCCTTTGACAAGCAGGTTAAAGTCAAGCGGGTTTGAGCCAGTTGCACGGCAAGCTGGAAAGGTTGCTCGATTATGCGTTTGCTGATCAGGACCTCCTGAAGCAGGCGTTAACGCATCGCAGTGCCGGTAGCAGGAATAATGAACGGCTGGAGTTTCTGGGTGATGCCATCCTTGGCGGTGTGATCGCGGCAGAGTTGTACCGGCGCTATCCCGGGGCAAAAGAAGGTGAACTGAGTCGCCTGCGTGCGAACCTGGTGCGGGGTGAGTCACTCGCAGAGATCGCGCAGACGCTTGATCTCGGACAGTACCTGACGCTGGGTGCCGGGGAGCGCAAGAGTGGCGGTCATCAACGCGACTCCATTCTTTCGGATGCTGTTGAGGCACTGCTCGGTGCGATTTTTCTCGATAGTGATTTTGCTGTTTGCCAGCGCTGCATTCTCAGGCTGTTCTCGGCCAGGCTGGATTCGCTTGCTGATGTCGCCTTTCTGAAAGATGCGAAGACGCGACTGCAGGAGTACCTGCAGTCGCGTCATCAATCCCTGCCGGAATATACCGTGAAGGAAGTGGCCGGCGAGGCGCATGCACAGTTCTTCAAGGTGGAATGTGCCGTTAACGGCAGCGGCATGTCACCCGGCAAGGGGCAGGGCAGCAGCCGGCGCCAGGCAGAGCAGAATGCGGCGGAAGACATACTGGCCCGACTGGATGCCGGTTGATATGCATGACTTTCGCTGTGGCTATATCGCCCTCGCCGGGCGGCCAAACGTTGGCAAATCGACCTTGCTGAACCGGATACTCGGTCAGAAAATCAGTATTACCTCAAGACGCCCGCAGACTACCCGGCACCGTGTGCTGGGTATCAAGTCAGTGGCATCGGCGCAGTTAATCTACGTGGATACACCCGGCATTCATGGCTACAGCGGCCGTGCGATGAACCGTTATATGAACCGCACAGCAAGCAGTGTATTGCAGGATGTTGATGTGGTGGTGTTTCTGGTGGAGGGGCTGCAGTGGACAGCGGATGATGAACTGGTGCTGCAAAAGCTGGAACAGCTAAGCTGCCCCGTCATTCTGGCAGTGAACAAGATTGACCTGCTGGGGAACAGGGAGGAACTGTTACCCGGCTTGCAGGCGCTTTCTGAAAAATACACGTTTGAACAGGTTGTCCCGATCTCTGCCAGCAAGGGGGATAATGTGGCTGCGCTCGAGGCTGCCATAGAAACGTTGCTGCCAGTGGCAGCGCCGCTGTTCCCGGAAGACCAGGTGACTGACCGTTCCGTACGGTTCCTTGCCGCAGAGCTGGTCCGGGAAAAGCTTTTCCGGAAGCTGGGGAAAGAGTTGCCCTATGGGCTGACAGTGGAAATCGAACAGTTCAACAGTGCAGCGGCTATCACCCACATACACGCGCTGATCTGGGTGGAACGCAAGAGTCAAAAGTATATTGTTATTGGCAAGCAGGGACGGGTGCTCAAGGAGGTAGGGACCGAGGCGCGCAAGGACATCGAGGACCTGATCGATGGCAAGGTCAATCTGAAACTCTGGGTCAAGGTCAAGGAGGGCTGGGCGGATGATGAACGGGCGCTGCACAGTCTGGGCTATACTCACGAGGAGTAGCATTACAACCACTCGTCTGCCATGAGCCATCACACCCGCGTCTCGCTCGAACCTGCCTGGATCCTGCATCACTATCCCTACCGTGATTCAAGCCTGTTGCTGGAAGTGTTCAGCAGGGAACATGGTCGTATCGGACTGGTTGCCCGTGGTGCCCGGTCGGCCAAAAGCCGCTGGCAAAACCAGCTGCAGATATTGCGGCCGCTGTTGCTGTCATGGAGTATGCGCGGCGAACTCGGTACCCTGACCGGTGTTGACAGCCGGGGAACGGTGGCGGTATTTCCGGGACGGCAGGTACTGTGTGCCTGCTACCTGAATGAATTGCTGCTGCGGCTGTTGACCCGTCATGATCCGCATCCGGAGTTGTTTGCCGCCTATGAAGAGTCCGTACTGACGCTGGCGGCAGCCGGGGAGCAGGCCTTGCGCCTGTTTGAAAAACGCCTGTTGCAGGCGCTGGGTTATGGCCTGTTGCTGGATCACGAGTATGACAGCGGTGCCGCGGTTGTTGCCGACAGATATTATGAATACCGCATGGAAAAGGGGCCGGTAAGATGCCAGGGACCTGGTGATAACGGTATTTTTCTGCAGGGTTCCAGCCTGCTGGCACTGCACCATGAGAACCTGCTGGAGCCGCAGGTCTGTCGCGAGGTAAAGCGGCTGATGCGCGCGGCGCTGGCGCTGTACCTGGGTGCGCGCCCGTTGCGCACACGGGAAGTGTTGCGGCAGCTGTCTGCATTTTCAGCGGCGGGCAGGCAAGCCGCATTGTCGACCGGTACGGTGCGTGATGCCGGTTAACAATGACAGGAAATAATATGGATATGTTACTGGGTGTAAATATTGATCATGTTGCCACGCTGCGCCAGGCACGGGGCACGCGCTATCCGGATCCTGTGCAGGCAGCGATTGAATCGGAACAGGCGGGTGCTGACAGCATCACCCTGCATCTGCGTGAAGACCGCCGGCATATTCAGGAGCGCGATGTGCTGCTGTTGAAGGATATCCTGCAGACCCGTATGAACCTCGAAATGGCTGTCACGGATGACATGCTGGCATTTGCGGAACGTGCCGTCCCGGAAGACTGTTGCCTGGTCCCCGAGCGGCGTGAAGAGCTGACGACCGAGGGCGGGCTGGATGTTGCCGGTCAGTTACCACGCATGCGTGCAGCCTG